>Ga0268276_1002559_pt1 | contig 15322 bp, 8 predicted proteins | sample saktaG_4_FD_190145 | JGI IMG/M metagenome (GOLD analysis project Ga0268276, IMG submission 190145) | Saline water microbial communities from Sakinaw Lake, British Columbia, Canada - sak_2010_1_5_45m | ecosystem: Environmental > Aquatic > Non-marine Saline and Alkaline > Saline ...
CCCACCGAGATGCTAGTTGGCGAGGAGGGGCGTCTCTTTTTAATGAATGACAAGATGAATGCTTTCAGAGTCATGGTTGTCGTTACCGACGATTACATTGGTGACGGAGCTGCCTATGAACTCAAAGGACTGATCCGAAAGAAAGGGACAGCCGCCTCCACCTCATTGATAGGCTCTGTTTCTAAAACTGTGATCTCCGAAACAATCCCTGAGCTCGATGTCACTATCTCCGCTGATACAGTGAACGGAGCACTCAAAATTGAAGTAACCGGCCAGGAAGAGGTTGTCCTCCGCTGGGTAGCATTCATCGAAATGGTCGAAGTTGCTTTCTATGGATAAAAACGTATTCCTTATTCCTCATTTGAAAAGATTCAACATGCAAACAAAACCAACAATTCTCGGAATGCCCATAGCCCAGTCCATAAGCCTGTTCACATTCCTTGTAGCCATCATCTCGATCTGGATACATATGGAAATCCGGATTGCAGAGATCAACGTCGAAATCGCCAACATGAAGCAGGACCTCCTCCTCCACAAAGCCGACAATCAAAACGATATCAACCTAATCCGCTCCGACATCAAAACCGACACCAAAGAGATCCTCAAACGCATCGACGAAATCCAAATCTACCTCCGCAACCACTAGGACAGCCGCCATTAATGGCGGCTCAAGTAAAGACGCCGCATGCGGCGTCTCAAGCCAACATCAACCGTAAAGACGCCGCATGCGGCGTCTCAAACCAACCACTAAAACAAAAACTTATGAAAACCCGCATCCTCCGCAACTGGCGAACCTCCCTGCTGGGCCTCGCCCTGCTAATCACAACCATCATCCTGCTCTTCAGGCAGATCATCACCGGCGGCGAATTCATCGCCCTCCTCCCCACAATCCTCGGTCTCCTTTATATCCAGGACTCTGTATTTAAAGTAGATCCTAAATGATATCCAGTGTCATTGCGATGAGTCCCCCCGATTACTCGGGGGGATGAGGAAGCAAACCCCAAATAAACTTTAAACGTCAACAGATATGGCAAAAATAGAACCCCTCGCCGCCAAGATCTTCAAATGGGAAGGTGGCTGTTCTAACGATCCCATCGACAAAGGTGGCGCCACCAACATGGGAGTCACCATCTCCACCTGGAAACAGATGGGCTATGATAAAGATGGCGACAATGATATCGATATAGAAGACCTGTGGTTAATGTCCAGGCAGGATGCCACAAACATTCTTCGACTATTCTACTGGAAACGCTGGCGGGCTGATGAGATCCAAAATCAATCCATTGCCGAGATCCTGGTCGACTGGGTCTGGTGTAGTGGGAAATGGGGCGTTGTCCGTCCACAGCGCATCCTGGATGTGGAGGATGATGGAATCGTTGGCCGGTGTACCCTTAAGGCAGTCAATGGATCAGATCCGAAAGAACTTCATAGGAAACTTGTCGAGGATCGTCTCCGATTTATTCAAAAGATCATTGAACAAAATCCTTCCCAAAAGAGGTTCGAACGAGGTTGGAAACGTAGGTTAAATGATTTCAACTATCAAGAGGAGGCCATTCAATGAGAACAACACCATCCCTATTTTCCTTATGTGCCAAACTGATTCTATTCACAACCCTGGCGATCTCATGTTCACCGCAGAAACGGTTATCCCGTCTGGTTAATCATCACCCTGAACTTAAAACTACAGATACCCTGCATATTCGTGACACGATTCCTATTCCAATGGTTCAGGCAGATACACTCCTCCACATTGATAGTCTGTTCGACACAGTTCTTCTTACAAAAGATCGACTGAAAGTTTCCGTGCTGCGCCTCCGCGATACACTTTACCTTCAAGGGGAATGCAAGGCTGATACGGTCTTCTTGGAGAAGAAGATTCCTGTGGAAAGGATTATCAATGTGAAACCGGATCGGATAAATCAATTGATTTCCCGCATTCCCGGGGTAGTTATAGGACTGGTTATCATCATTCTTATTTTCATTTTTCTCAAATCAATTTTCAGATAGATCTGCAAGCATCGTTTCCTCAAATTATCTTTGACGACATTTATCCTTGCAAAATTAACTCGGGAAGTGCCTGGGCATGCCTAATGGATAACCATTAGTTGTTCTTTACAAACCGTTTGATTGTTATAAATCAACCGCAAAATGTAATTACCTCCAGCCCATCCAGAAACATCAAGCTCAACTTCCTTATCTGCTTTCGGGATTTCCTTTGAATATATTCTTCTTCCGAATAGGTTATAAATTTCAAGTAATGCCGAATTCCATTGATAGTAAACCGTATTAATAGTAAAAGCTGGATTTGAAGATTCTATTCTTAGTTTCTCTGGAATTATAATATGAACCTTATCTGAAGCTGGGTTAGGATAGATCAGTAATTTACTGATTTCCGGGCTTTGAAATGGTTCATCAAGCCCCACGATTACACAATCAAGCGGGATTGTATCGGATGCAATCGGGTGTGGGCATAAACTGTCATATGTAAATGGTTGTGTGTATATCGTGTCATATTCCAGGTCAGAGGTAAGTTTCCATGCATACGAATTCCACATATCATCATGTAAACCAGCCACCAATAGTAATTTATTATCAATGGTTACGGTTGCATCCTGAAAAGACCACATACTCTCAAATAATTCTTTTGTTTTTAGAATATTTCCATTTTTAGTTATTTTGAAAACTCCTTGAGTATCTATCCCACCTTGAATTTTCCACCCACCACCAATAGCAATTGTTGAGTCCATGAACCAATCGATGGTACTAGCGATGCCAACAACTGCATTCTCTTTTAAATCAGTATATCCAATTTCGTTCCCAAATTTGTCTGTTTTAATCATTGTCGGTTTATCCCCTTGTTGGGGGCCAGTAGTTTCAATATGTCTCCCACAAGAATAGATAATATCCTGGTTATCAACAATTGATTGATAGGCTTGTCCGAGAAACCTTTCTCCATTAATTTTCGCCCATGGGAGTTCCCAAACCACATTACCTATACTATCAACTTTAATAAGTATGGGTCTTAAGTATGAAGGATTTATTGATCCGGAGTCTGGGGAATAGCAATACCCTGTTATTAAATATTTACTTTCTGCATTTAAAGTTAATCCATAACCTATCTCATTTGTAATCAAGGGATCGGTCTGTCCATAAAACTGTTGCCAAATTGTCTCGCCAAATGAATTTAACCGAAATAACCAAATTCGCTCACTGACATTATCATCACCAAAAAAACCCACAAGGACTATATATCCTCCAGGGACTTCAAAGATGGCTTTCCCATAATCAAACTGATTATTATTGGATGAAAAAAGTTTACACCATTCGAGATCAAAACAGGGATCAACTTTTGCAACAAAGGTGTCGCCAGAGGGATCATTTGATGTTTTTGATCCAGTGAATATGTATCCACCGTCTGAAGTCTGTTTTATATTATAAATGGCAGTACCATAATCACTCGCACCGATATGTTTGTCCCAAAGGGGGTTACCATTGATATCTGTTTTTAAAATATACCCAAATGTTGGAAACCCATTCCCATCGTAATAATGTCCAATAATAAGAAATCCCCTGTCATATCCCTCTTCAACTGCACCCGGGTAAGAATTTTTTGTTGGAAAGTATATATGCTGCCAGGTTTGGGAGGAAACTTTTTGGCAATATCCAAGTATCGTAACTAATAATAATATTTGACAGGTTAATTTCATCCTTGTAAAAATATGAATAAATAAACAAAGGACGATTACTTGGATGTCTTTACCTGAGCCATGGAACTAAGGGAAGATGAATTACCCCGTGCTTCAGCGCGGGGGTATAAAAAACGATAAAAACGTGATCCCGCCCATTAGTTTACCATCACCTTTTCGCTTGCTATTGTTTGGCCCTGATACACCAGTCGGATCACATACATTCCCGCGTTCCACCGGGAAACATCGATCAGGAACTCTTCGTCTGCCTGCCGGATATCTTTGGCCAACATCTCCCTGCCATACAGGTTATAAACCTCAATCATCGCCGATTTCCACTGATGATAAATGGTGGTAATGTGAAATGCCGGATTTGAGGTTTCGGTTTTGAGATGTTCGGGAATTTCGATGTGAAGAATCTCCCAGGCAGGATTTGGATATACCTTCAACCTTCCGGTTTCCGGACTTTGAAGTGGTTCTTCAAGCCCAACGATTACGCAATCCAGTGGAATAGTATCTGAAGTAATCGGGTGTGGGCATAAACTGTCATAAACAAATGGCTGAGTATAAAGTGTGTCATATTCAAGATCAGATGTAAGTTTCCAGGCATAAGATCTTACAAGATTAGTAGCAATTCCGACAATTAACAACAACTTATTATCAAACGTAACTAATCCATCTTGAAAAGTTTCATAGCTGGTTATGATTTCCTTAATTTTTAAAATGTTCCCGTTAGTATCAGTTTTTATTACCTTATTATCAGTACTTCCACCAGCAAGCAACCAACTTCCGCCAAGTGCAAGAGTGGAATCGGCAAACCAATCAATAGTGGAAGTAAGCCCTAAAATTGAATTCTGATTTAAATCACTGTACTCTATTTCATTCCCATCGCCTGAGGTTTTGAGTAACGAAGGTTTGTCTCCTTGATACAAACCGGTTGGGATAATATGGCGGCCTCCTGTATAAATTGTTTTTCGCAATGAGGAGACTGACTGAAATCCTTGACCATAAAATAGCTCTCCATCAACGTTTGTCCATGGTAGTTCCCATTCAGCATTCCCATTTTGATCTGCTTTAATAATCAACGGTTTCAAGTATGAAGTTGAACCATTAATCGAATCTGGATAATAGCAATAGCCTGTTATAATATAGTAATCATCACTTGAAAGATGAAGAGTGTAACAGTGCTCCTTTGTTATCGATGTATCAGACTGAGCATATGATTGTTTCCAAACAATATCCCCATTTAAATCAAGTTTGAACAACCATAATTTTGGTTGTATTGAATCATCCCCATATCGGAATACATATGCAATATATCCATCCGAAACAGGATTTATTGCTTTCCCAATGTAATCTAAATCAGGAGTAGAATAAACACGGCACCAACTAGGGTTCCCACAGGCATCAAGTTTGATAAAGTATGGGTCGAAGTGTTCATTATAATGGCATGTCCCACCTGTTAGTATATAACCACCATCATCAGTCTGCGTTATATCGTAAACGATGGTTCCATCATTATAGTTTCCAACCTTCTTATGCCAAAGAACTTCTCCATTTATATCCGTTTTAAATACCAATCCCCAGTGGTAGGTTTGATTTGAATAATACATGCCACCTATAACAAAGCCATGGTCATATGATTCTGTAACTCCCCATGGATACGTACCAGTATTTGGAAAATAAATTCGAGGCCATATTTGACAAGTTCCTTCATTAACTTGTAAAAAAGTGACAAGTAAAAAACATAATATTTTTAATCGGGCCATCATTGCAAAGGTACAAAGAATCCAGATTAATGAATGGTTATCCCCATCACCATGGTTTAAACTTATGCTATCTTACAATAGTTACTTTTATTGGCTCCAGTTTCTCATTATTTATCTCAAGAATAAGAAGATATATGCCAGATTGTATATTATTAGTAGGTATAATAATTTGGTTTTGTTTCCCAGTAACTGATACTGATCCGACATTTTTTCCAGTAATATCATACATGGTAATGAATCCATTTGTTGGAGTACTTTCTAAATGATATTCGACAACAAAGTAATCTTTTGCTGGGTTAGGATAAACTGTCAAAAAAGTTTTCTTTAATGGTAGCTTAACTCCCCTATATCTGTCTCTTTTCGTAGATTTAAGACTTGTATCAGGTAGAATTATTGGTTCCTGATACGTAATCTTTCCAGCAGCGATCAAAAGATTTCTGGCATATGTTTTCGGGATGCCATTATTATTTAGAACAATGTTTTGAAGGGCAATCTGCTTTAGGCTATCAACATTAAACACCTTAGATGAATCCAGCATAAGTTGTGAATTAATTTCAAACAAATTAATGTAAGCTTGATGTGTTGACTGTTGCGAAGGTGTTAAAGAAGTGGAACGGTCAACACGATCGATGGAGTGGGCCCGAAAATATTGGTATCACATCCTGCGGTTGAATTTTGGATAAAGACATTTTCCAAATCAAGAGGAATTTGTGTAATTGAATCAACACCGTTGAACACTAATGTCACTGTCTTGGTTTGGCTTAATCCAATCACGAAAGAAAACCAGAAAAAACAAAATAATAGATTTCTTTTCATAACACCTCCAGTTGTCTGAGAATTCACTCCACCACCACCTTCTCCGTTGCCACTGTCTCCCCCCGATAGCTCAACCTGAACACATACATCCCTTCCTGCCATTGGCTCACATCTATATCAACATTATTCGTCCCCTGATAAACGGTCTTCTCCATCACCTTCCTTCCAAACAAATCATAGACTTCCAATAATGCCGAACCCCATTGATGGTAAACCGTGGTAGCTTGAAATCCATCAGGCCCGGTTTGTTTCTGCAGGTATTCAGGAATCTCCACCGTTACCTTGTTTGTGGCCGGATTGGGATAGATCTTCAATCGGAAGGCTTCTGGATTCTTTATCGGATCCTCAATGCTCACAATTAACCCGCAATCGGAATCCACCGTGTCGGAGACAATGGGGTAAGGGCACAAACTGTCATATATACGGGGGATGGTGTAGATACTATCGAGTTCGAGGTCTGAATTGAGTTTGTAAAAATAGATTGTATTAGAAATCTTTGATAAGCTTACAATCTTATTATCAGACCCAATTATTGATAAACCCGTTTGTTTTATCCAACCTTCCGTGTATTCTTTCGATTGATTTTCAATTCCTAGGGTATCAGTTTTTATCCATTTGTATATATCATTCCCCCCAACCGTACCGCTAACAAATACGACAAATGTTGTATCATTCAAAAAATTAATTGCACTGGTTCCTCCAGGGCAAGCATCAGGAAAAATATCCTGATAATAAAGCTCTTCTCCAGCTTCTGAGAACTTTATTAAAGCTGGTGTGTCACAAAAGTTGCTATGCCTTGTTATGTCATAGAAAAATCCGGTTTGACTCTTTATTTGTTTATAGAATGGTACTCCATGAAAACCATTTCCACTTCCATAGATCAATTTCCAAATTACATTTCCTGCAGTATCTGTTTTGATGTAATAGGGTCGTTCATAGCCACCGGTTCCTCCGGGTTCCGGGTAATAACAACTTGCGGATATCAGATAGTAATTGCTATCTATAAAAAGATTCTTGCTGTCCTCGGCAAATAGCAAACTATCGGGTGGATAGTTCTGCCTCCAAATCAACTCCCCTTTTCGGTCAAATTTAAACAACTGGATCCTGTATTTTGGATTAGGGTCGGAATACAATGCAAGCATGAGGTAACAACTATCGTATGTCGATCTTACCTGCCATGCGTAATCCCCATCTCCAGGAGTATTAATTACAGTACACCATTCAACTTCACCGCATGCTAAGAATTTAATGATTACAGGATCTCCCCATGAATCGTATTTATTGCTCTGGCCTGTTACAACAAAACCCCCATCCAAAGTGTTATCTATCCCATTAAGTATTGATTGATATTGTCCATTCCCGACTTTTTTATTCCATAAGACATCTCCATTAATATCTGTTTTAACTATCCAGCTATACTTATAAGTACTTTTTGGCCCAACAAAAAAGAAGCCATAATCATAGGCCTCAATGAGCCAACGAGCATAGGCCCCAGGGCCTGGCTCATGGTAAACCTTGGGCCAGTCCTGGGGATGTGCTGTGTAGCAAAAGAAGATAATCAGATAAACAATATAAAAACGTTTTGATAGCATAATCCGTTATCTGATGATGACAAACTTCTGACTTTGCAGGATGTTCCCACCAATAATCAACGTGCATACATAGCTTCCAGGCACATAGGATGTAGTGTTCAACACAAACTGATCCTGCTGTTTTTGAACCTGCACCCGCTCCATCACTTTTCCCTCCTGATTGGTTATTACAAAGATAACCTGAGAATCACTTAGATTCTAGATCCTGAAGAGTAATCACTCCACCACCACTTTCTCCGTTGCCACTGTCTCCCCCCGATAGCTCAACCTAAACACATACATTCCTTCCTGCCATTGGCTCACATCTATATTAACATTATTCGTCCCCTGATAAACGGTCTGCTCTATTACCTTCCTTCCAAACAAATCATAGACTTCCAATAAGGCCGATCCCCATTTATGGTAAACCGTTGTAGCTTGAAATCCATCAGGGCCGGTTTGCTTTTGCAGATATTCGGGGATCTCCACCGTAACCATGTTTGAAGCCGGATTTGGATAAATCTTCAACCGGAAGGCTTCTGGGTTCTTTATTGGGTCCTCAATGCTCACAATTAATCCGCAATCGGGATCCACCGTGTCGGAGACAATGGGGTAAGGGCACAAACTGTCATAGGTATGGGGCATGGTGTAGATGCTGTCGAATTCGAGATTAGAGTTTAGTTTGTAGAAATAGATGGTTTGAGAAATCTTTGATAGGTTGGCAATCTTATTATCTGACCCAATTATTGATAAACCCGTTTGTTTTATCCAACCTTCCGTGTATTCTTGTGATTGGTTTTCAATTCCTAAGGTATCTGTTTTTATCCACTTGTACTTATCATCTCCGCCAACCGTACCGCGAACAAATATGACAAATGTTGTATCATTTAAAAAATTTATTGCACTACCACTCGCCGGACATGATCCAGGAAAGAGATCCTTATAATAAAGTTCCTCACCGTTCTCCGTGCACTTCCAGAGTGCCGGTGTATCGCAATAATTACTGTGCCAGCCAGATCCATAAAAAAACCCGGATGAACTTCTCAAGGGAGAATAAAAAGGGGATCCATGAAATCCATTATTTTTGCCATATACTAACCGCCAGATTATATTTCCCGCCGTATCAGTTTTAATATAATAAGGTCGTTCATATCCACCTGCCTGTCCCGGATCGGGATAATAACACAAAGCAGATATCAAATAATAATTACTATCTATATATAAATTTTGACTATCTTCTCCAAACATTAAACTATCTGGAGGATAATTCTGCCTCCAAATCAAACCTCCATTTGCATCAAATTTGAAAAGTTGAATGCGAGAGTTTGGATTAGGGTCAGAATATATTGAAAGCATTATATAACAACCATTAGAAGTGTATAATACCTGTTTAGAGTAATCTCCAATTTCCGGAGTATAAATCACCGTACACCATTCAACATCACCACAAGCTGAGAATTTCATGATCACCGGATCTCCCCATGAATCGTATTTATTGCTCTGCCCAGTTACTACAAATCCACCGTCAAGAGTTTGATCTATACTAGTAAGAATGGATTGATATTGGCCATCTCCTACTTTCTTATCCCACAAAATATCGCCATTGATATCCGTTTTAATTATCCAGCTATACTTATAGGTACTTTTAGGTCCAATAATGAAGTATCCATTATCATAATTCTCAATGAGCCATCGAGCATAAGCCCCAGGGCCTGGCTCCTGAATGATCTTGGGCCAGTCCTGGGAATATGCTGTGTAGCAATAGAAGATGATTAGATAAATAATATAAAAACGTTTTGATTTCATTATCCATTATCTGATGATGATAAACTTCTGACTTTGTAGGATGTTCCCACCAATAATCAACGTGCATACATAGCTGCCAGGCGCATAGGTTGTGGTGTTCAACACAAACTGATCCTGCTGTTTTTGTGTATGTATCCGCTCCATCACTTTTCCCTCCTGATTGGTGATAACAAAGATAACCTGATTGGAGGAGTTTTGGTAACCTTTCAGTCTATATTCGACAATAGCAAAGTCTTTGGCTGGATTGGGGTATACCTTGAAATACTCATCCGAGGTTATCTGATCCGGTTTAACATTAGGTTTTGAAGGAGCTGGATTGCACATGTCGGGAATTAATATGGGCTCATAATAATCCATCAGCTGATTGGCCAATAATATATTCCGAGCATAGGAACTTACTGGTTCCCGTCCTGTAGCAGAGAGGTTTTGAAGTACAATGAGTTGATCGGAACTGAGTTCTAGAACAGACTTCCCTTCCGTTTTCAACGAGGTCAATATCACAAAATAATCAAGGTAGTCATTGTATATCAGTTCCTGGGAATTAGATAATGTTAAAGTGGAAGGAATGGCGTTTAGTGTATTGGTGACAAGGGTTGTGTCTCCGTTCGCAAGATATTCAAAGGCAAGCATGTATTTTGCTTTCAGAGTTGATTCCCTTTGAAGCAAGGCTATCAGGCTATCATGTGATGCCGGATTAATGGTGTCGGCTTTATAAGATTTAACCAGTTGATAAAACAGATCCTGCCGTTTTGCCTTATGGTATGCGATTTCACCTTCAAGTATCTCTTTAGCTGAGATCTGGGTTTGTCCGGCAAGAATCTCATCCATCATCGATTCGGGCATTGGTATAAATCGGTTGTTTAATTCGCCCAGAATGGCATTTGACTTTGCCGATTGCGGATTGGCAACCAGGATATCCCGGATCATGACATTAGGTAACACCTCCTCTTTGGTAATGGCCGATTTCATGACAGTATCGGAAAGATAGGGAGATTCGCTGAGCAGATCCTGTTGCAAGGGTATTGCATCAGGGGGCATACTGAAAAATACATCCTCATTCAATGCTACTGTATTCCCACCATCAACTAAGAATACATACTCCGTTAACAACAAATCACCACTTGCTGTTTCCCCAGCCATGGCGTCTTTCATCTCTTCCTGCGATCCCCCGGATCCAAGCCTGGAAGGACAGCAAGCTGAATCAAAATCATAGTTTTTCTCATGCCTAAATACATTACTCGAATAATAATCAGGTCTCACCCGCAGGTTTGTGGATTGGTAATTATGATGATAATAAAGAATATGGTTCCCTTGATTTTTTATATCTGTCTCCGAGACTTGAACTGAGTCATGGTATGGGGAGAAAGTATTCCCGGCAAGGTCTAACCCACTTGCTGGGCTTGGACTTCCTTGGTCTCGTGCAATTCCTCTTATAACTGAAGTATCAATACAGGTAACCATTTCATCGTAAGCATTATTGTGGTAAGTATTACATTTGAGTACGAGTCCAGTGAAGGCAGCCTCACTGTCATCTTCTTCTCCTCCACTAGAACCAGGATCATAACGGTTTATTCGTTGAGCATTGACAGCAACATCTAAATTCTCAAAATAATTCCGGTAAATTTCATTAGGATCCCCTCCGGAGCTGTCTATGATGATACCAATCTGCCTTAGATGTGAATAGTATCCTCCAACAACAGGTGCAATTACATTTCCCGGGCATATAAGTGAATCCCCTTCGACATGATATCCTGTAGAATTCCCAATGAACAATCCATAGGTTGTATCATATTGTTCAGTACCTGATGGAACCTTCACTTTGAAGTAATTGGATGTAATTGTTGAAAGGTCAGCGCTATTCAAGTACATCCCGCGGTAATTATCTAAAAACTGTGAATGTTGGACTGTGACTGCATGTGTTGGATCAGAATTTCCTACTAATATACCATAATTTAATCCTTTAAAGATGGTACTATCAGGGTTTACACAGGATTGAGAGCCTTCATCACATAATCGGTAAACGCCAAACTCAGAGTTAATACTTGCAATTCCATTTCCCTTCATTTCTCTAGTTAGTGGTTGTGGAGGATCCGAGGCTGTATTGCTGAATTCACAACCGTAAAATCCAACCCCATGGACCTCATATAAGCTAACATGATTAGAAGGATAAGACACACTGTCTATTAGCTTTCGTGTGGTAGTGAATATCGTATTATAGAATCTACTTTCGCTGGTATTATACCTTGTTGGAAGGATCTGGATATCTTTGTAATTGTCGGAAAAAGTTGAATTATATGTCCTGATAGTACCTCCTATTGAATCCCAGATGATATCTCCGTTCGAACGTGATCCGCAATTCGTAATACCAATCCGGGCATTTTTTAAAACGGCATTGTTTGTAAATACTACAAGGCTTTGATTCGAAAGTGGTACCTGCTCTAATGTAGAAACTCCCCATGCTTCAATCCCTTGCCACATGGTAAAACAAGTGTTTGTCAATGTCCCCCCATCTACGATAAGTTCTGCGCCAGGCTTTACTTTTATTTTCGCTTGAGGTGGAAATTTGACTGTAGATTTGATTGTAAATATAGCAGGGCTTTCTACAACGATACTTCGATCCATAGTTATATCTTCTGTCCAGGTAGTATCTGATGTTATAACAAGGGGGGTGGATGAGTAGTCGCATGATAAATCTGCCTCATAGATTCCCCGTCCGAATGTTGCTGCTCGGATGAGTTCCTCATCTTCAAGTATTTCAAGCTTCATTACAATAGTCTTAGGTAGTTCCTGGTTAAATGGCTGCCATTCTTGCAATGAGTTATCTTTATAATAAACGCCTATATCTGTACCAACAAAAAGACCATCATTCCCGTTATTCCAATAGGTTATACAATTGACTGGGAAATTTGGAAGACCATCCGAAATATCTGTAAATGTCTTTGCACCATTTGCTGAATAGAAAACGCGGTTCTTCACATCCAATCCTGAAGAGGGATCATCAAACCCCCCAAGAGTTACCCATATTTTCGAAGTGTCAAAAGGAGATATTTGTATATCTGTGATCCCCAATCTATTAACTGCTACTCCAAAAGTATCAGTAGGATTTTGATTTACAATATCAGTAAATGTTGTACCTCCATCTTTGGTTTTAATGAGCTTGAATAAGTTCGAATTATATACATCGACAGAACGCCAATGAAAAGCCACATAGATTGTATTTGAATCAGATTCAGCCATTTCAATTACTCTCGTTTGCTCTTCCTTATGAATTGCCGAAGTATCTCCATCAATGTTAACATAAATTGTCTCATATAGAGAAGTATCAGGTGAAAGTGACTTGTATAAATTATATCCACCAATGAGAACTGACCGTGGGTTTTGGTGGTTAATTTCAACTGGCGGGTTATAGTGTCCATCAGGCAGATTGATCTGTTTTCTCCAATTTTCTCCTCCGTCTTTTGAGATCATGACTGTTGCATGTGGGACAGGGAATATTGCACTGTAAATAATAAAAGATGTATCCGTCTCATAGTTTACACACATGTTGGCTCTATCTCCGCTTCCAGTGTTTTTCCACTGATTATTCTGAAACAGAGAAAACCGGTTATCCTGTGTTCCTCCACCGATCCACTCCGGTTTCTCATTTGCACTTCCCATATCCCAGTATTGGGTTAAGATGAGTCCTGTGCCATTTATATCAGTCCAATCATCAATACGATTAGTAGATTTTGAGATTCCTCCATCATTTCCAGCATAAATATCTCCATTGTTTAGGATGATTAATTCACGTGTATCTACATGATATCCGTTTAACCCACTCCCGCTACTAATTGTTGTCGTATCCACTTGCCAATTTTCAAGCCGAGAAACGGTTAATCCACCAACATATACAATATTTGTATCAGATGGGTCTATTAGCATCTCTATCCTAAAATAACCGACTCCTCCTTCCGCCGCTGATTGAATGCATTGGACTGTGTCATACACTGTTGTCCATGTGGTGCCATAATCCATTGATTTATTTATCGCGATGTGGGAAGTTGTGTGTAATGTATCGTTTATTGTAGTATCGGTTAAGTATTCTCCAATTACATGAACAGAATTTGGCGTTAGTTTTGATACAGCTATTTCAAATCTTTGGGATTTGAGCATGTTCGTATCGGGTAAATTGCAATCAAGTCGTGTTGCAATAGGCGTCGATGAAGCACCAGTGATCATCCAGACTTGTGCCTTGAGTCCGCTCCAATGCCAATGATCTGTTGCTATATACAACGTATCAGGTTTACCTGGTACAAACTCAATATCACGAATCATTCTGTGCTCATAGTCTTGAAAATTCGAATCTGGTGTCGTAAATATTGTTGTTGTGTCCCAACTAGTACCATTTTTTTCTAATCTAACCAGTTTCGTTCCAACAGCTGCATAAATCCTTTCAGGATTTGAAGGATCGATGGCTAAACGGTATACTTGAGTAAACTCAGTTTCAGGTAATGGATAGATGACCTGCCAACTGTATCCTGCATCCTGTGTCCGTATTATACCTAATCCATAACCTTTAACTCTTCCCATATAGTTTCCTCCTGTTCCAGCATATATAATATTTCCATTGGAGGGATCTCCTTGTATATCCCATACGCCAATGCAAGGCAGAAAAGATCTGTCAGTAACGTTTTGCCAGTTTAAACCACCATCAACAGTTTTCCATATCCCGCCTGAATTTGAGCCAATATAGATGGTTTTATGGCTTTTATCTGATACAGTGTCGACATAAACTGCCTGTACCAGTCCATTTGTTTGGTTCTCCAAATTTACCGGCCCAACCGGCTTCCAATTGGATGCAACGAAAGTCGATCTTTGATGATAATCAATATCAGCAGTATATTGATCTATTATTGAAGCAACTAACCGTTGAGTTCCGGCATACGTTGTATCCATACATTGGGATCTTGTATCCCAGAAGGCTCGCCATCTTAAATATTCCTTAAATTCATGTGATGGAGGATTTGTTAATTCTGGGTGCTGGCTATAATATTGTTCCCAGTTAGATGCGTTATCAAAGTAATTTTCCTGGGTTTGAGTGACTCCTGGTAGGTCCATCCCAAGAATGATGAAAACCAATATGAAAATGGAGCAAAATTTAGGAAGTAAGTTTTTCATGGCATTTGTTTTTGAAGGGTTTGCATTCGAAAAATGACTATGATGTTCTGAGCGGCTAAATATAACCTGATATTTAACTCCTGTCAATTGCGGAAATCCGTAAACTGCGCCTGCGGAAATCCGCAGTATAAAACAGCCACTTAAAACATTATCTTCTTGATTATCAATACTATTCTTTAAAAAAATGGCGTGCTGATTGCACGCCAACAAAAATTGAAAAACGACGGATTTTGGAAAAAGTAAGTGTTTACAACTGTCTTTTCATCACTTTTTCACCACCATTGGATTATTCTTAATTGCAAATCTTACCCAAAGGTAGCTTCGTAAATTTTTAATCCGCACGGCCAAGCCCTCCGGGTGCCGTCATTTTTATAGATCTTCTATTCTATATGGTATAAAAATGACCGGCAGCCTGCGTATTAAAATTTACTCCGCTGTTTGTTGCCTAAGATTTAACAATTAAGTCAAATTTCATTTTCAAAAAAGGAGGCTATTATGAGCACAACAATCAAACTTA
>Ga0268276_1002561_pt1 | contig 15319 bp, 10 predicted proteins | sample saktaG_4_FD_190145 | JGI IMG/M metagenome (GOLD analysis project Ga0268276, IMG submission 190145) | Saline water microbial communities from Sakinaw Lake, British Columbia, Canada - sak_2010_1_5_45m | ecosystem: Environmental > Aquatic > Non-marine Saline and Alkaline > Saline ...
TTAAGGGATTATCTGCTTATCTTTTGTTTAGAATTTGTCCTGAATTAAGATTGAGATATCCTCGTGGAAGTTTCTGGAATCGAGGATATTTTTGCCAGGGATGCGGAACAGATTTTCAGAGAGCACTGTCTTATGTTGAAAGCCAAGAACTACATCATATGCATTAGGACGCTGTCGTCCGAACGAAGTGAGGATTTGACGCATCAGCGTCAAACCTTTAGGCGACAGAGGATGTCACATATGTCTGGTTCTAATATGACTAATAGCAATATAACTGCAACAGGAACGGGGGTAGTTATTACAGGGAAAATTAATTTTATAAATAATAAAATTATTAGTAGTTCAACTGGAATTTCATTAACTGGTTCTGGAATTTCTATTTCTAATAGTAGTGTTGTAGCAGAAGGGGTGGGAATAAATGCGGGTAGTAATAATAATGTTTCAAATAATATTATAACTTCTTCTGGTGACAGTGGAATTGTTCTTGGGTCAAATAATAATATAACAAATAATAATATAACTACAATTTCTGGTACGACAATATATGGAATTTATGGTAGTGGAGCAGCAAGTTATAATAACATTTTAGATAATTATATAACTTCCCCAAGAGGAATTTATTTTCTTGCAAGTGTTGGAAGTAACAAGGCAGTAGGACATAATATTTCAGGAAATAACATGACTGGTTATATCAATTTTAAAACTAATGCGGTTGGGAATCAGGCAGTTAATAACACTTTAGCAAATAATCAAGTCAGCCAAATTATCTTTTCTGGGTCAGGTCCAATTACTGATAATTTAATTAGCAATACTATTATGTCTACTTCAATAGGAATAAGTAGTGGTGCATTAAGCGGAATAAATAATTTTACGAACTGTACTTTTACTGATGCGAGTATAACTGGAGCAAGTTCAATAAACGTCTTCTGGTATGCTGATACTTACACAAATGATTCATCGGGAAATCCTTTGGAGGATGTTAATATAACAATTAAAAATGTTGCAGGAAATTTAATTAATTATAGCCTTACAAATTCAAGTGGATATACCGAAAGAGTTACTTTAAGAGAATATATGCAGAATGCAACGGCACAATACTTTGACACGAATTATACTTTTAAAGCTAGTAAATCAGGATATGCTATATTAAATAAATATATTAATCTTACTAATAATTCTATTGCTGATGATGGAACTCAAATATTTTTTGAAATGCAAGAAGGATTGACTGCTTGTCAAAATATAACTTCTCCAGGAATTTATACTTTACTTTCAAATATTACTTCTATAGGCACATGCTTTAATATTACTTCTTCGGATGTTATTATTGAATGTCAAGAATATACTATAAATTATTCTAATGCAAGTGAAGGACAAGGAATTTGGACAAATAGTTCAGATGTAACAGTTTTCAATTGCAATATCAATAAAGGTTCTGCTCAATCAAATTCTTATGACTTATATGTAGCCAGTGGAGAGATTAATATAACTAATAGCACTTTTAATAAATCAAATGCATATAGTAATGGTTTGCTCAATACTTTCTGGTATGTTAATCTTTATGTCAATGATTCGGCAAGTCAGAATGTAACGAATGCAAATGTTTCTACTTATGATATTTATAATAATTTATTCAATTGGAGTATGACCACTTCTGATGGAAGAATTCCTACTTTGACATTAAGGGAGTATATACAAAATTCTTCTGGGATATATTTTGATACAAATTATACTTTCAATGCAGATAAAAATAGATACCATTCAGAACTTTCTTATAATGTTACAAGCTCTTTAGAATATCCAAATAATCTTTATCTTACTTTGCCGACAACAGATACAGATATGCCAACTGTTGTTACAAATACCCCCATTTCCGGAACAGTTACAAGAAATAATACAATTACTGTAAATTGTTCATTTACAGATAATATCCAATTAGCCAATGTAACATTATATAGTGATTGGAGTGGAGTTTGGGAAATAAATCAAACTTGGGACATTTCTGGAACTGAAAACTCTACTTCGGCAACATGGGATTTACTAAATGGAACATACTCTTGGAAGTGTCAAGTTTGTGATAATTCAAGTAATTGTGTTTCGCAATCAATTAATAATTCATTTATGATTATTCCTGTTGACCAACCTGTTTGGACTGCATTACATAATACTCATACAACTTTTAGTGATGGTGGTTTTTCTCAAACTACGGCGGTTAGTGCTAACAAAGATAATTTTGATGCTGGGGCAACAAATGACCATGATTATTCTTTATCTCAAGAAGAATGGACCTCTATGATTAATACAGCAAATGGGAATAATACTGATAATAATCTAACTTATTTCTTTGGTGTAGAATGGACTTCAACTTTTCATATTTTTTATATTAGTTTAAATCCCACTCCAACAGTAAAAACTAAAAATGATGATGATTTTAATACTGTTCAAGAAATAGCTGCATGGCTTGAGCAAACTCAAGGATTAGCAGTTTATGCACATCCAGCTCAATACTTTTCATTGGATTGGAATAATCCTGCATTAGTTAATGATACTTGGATTCCTTTAGTTGATTTAAAGAATAAGGCAGGAACTTGGCATTGGAATTATTTCTGGAATTGTTCTGCTTATGCAGAAACGTTGGGTTGTGTTAATTATACCAATCCTTATACTCCGACAAATGACCCAACTAATGCTTTTGTAAAAGAAGCATTAGATTTAGGTTATCATTTTGGATTTGTTTGTAGCAATGATGACCATACTGTTCCTTTTACTTATGGTTGTGGAATTGGGTTAGTAAATCCTTACAATTGGACAAGAGAAGGGATTTATGAAACATTAAAAGAAAGACATACTTGGGCTGCCGAGAAAAAAACCATGATATCTGTAATTGTAAATAACGGAACTTCAAATTATACTATGGGGGATATTTTCAAAACGAATTTATCAACAATTTATTTAGATTATGATATACTTGCTTCACCTAATACTACTATAAGTCGTATAAATCTATTTCATAATGGAATTATTGTGAATTTAACAAATGAAACTCAAACAAGAGCTAAAGGAAGTTTCCCTGTTACTCTTACGGGTGGAGGGGATGAAGATTATATTTTCTTAGAAGTAATACAAGCAGATAATGCACGAGCTTGGAGTAGTCCAGTTTATGTAGAATATGATACTCTAGATATTATTGACCCAACTGCTGTTCAAGGCACAAACCCTGTTGATGATTATAATTCTATAAGTTCATCAATTACTTTTGATATGAAATGTTCAGATGATAGAGAAGTTGGTACAATCCAACTATGGACAAACACAACAGGAATATGGCACGCAAACTATTCCAATTCAGCTTATACAAATGATACTTGGTTAAATATTTCAATAACCGGCATTCTAGATGGTTCAAATTACAAATGGGCTATCTGGTGCAACGATAGCACAGGAAATGAGAATATAACTGATAACAGGACTTTTAATGTTTCTGTTGTTTTTGATACAACTGACCCAATAGCTTATTTTGGCACAAACCCTATTGATACTTATAACACAACCTCTTCAAGTATAACTTTTGATCTAAAATGTTCGGACAATCTTGCTGTTGACACGATACAATTATGGGGAAATTGGAGTGGAACTTGGCAAACAAATTACACAAACTCAAGTTATACAAATGATACGTGGTTAAACATAACAAAAACAATTCCAGATGGAACATATAAATGGGCTGTTTATTGTAATGATACTTCTGGATTAGAAGATTGGACAGATACAAATAGGACTTTTGATGTTGATTTAACCATACCTTCTAATGATCCCCCAAGTGTTACATTAAATTCTCCTGAAGATGAAACAACAGACACAGATGGAAATGTTACATTTAATTGCTCTGCCACAGATGATCAACAACTTGTTAATTTAACATTATATGTATGGAACTCAATTGGATTATATTATAATAATACTGTGGATATCGCTGAAACTGAAAATTCAAGTTCATGGGATTTAACAAATATTCCAGAAGAAGACTATGAATGGAATTGTCTTGCTTATGATAATGCAAGTCAATCATCTTGGGCAACAAGCAATAGAACACTAACCGTTAATACAACAGAAATTCCAGAAACTTTTGGTGTTAATTTAAATTATCCAGATAATGAAGCCTTAATTAATAATGACCAACCTGATTTTAATTTCACAGTTTTAAGTGAAACAAATTCAACAAATATCTCTTGTGAATTATTTATTAATAATACTGGCTATGGATTTAATAATACTGTTGAAAATAATACAGAAACAACGATAACTACAAATGATACTTTAGATGATGGATTATATTCCTGGTATGTAAATTGCACTGATTTAGCTGGAACAAATCAAAGTGAAACAAGAACATTCACTATTGACACTCAAGAACCAGAAATAAATTTAATCAGTCCAGAAGATAATCATAACTTTGCTTCAGGAACAACACACATAACTTTTAGTTGGGATGTTACAGATAATTTAGATACAAACATAAGTTGTAATGTTTACACGCAAGATTCTTATCAAGAAACAATTTATTGTGAAAATGCAACAGCATGTGAACAAACTATCTCTGGATTTTCTCCGGGGAGTTATAGTTACGAAGTTAATTGTTCTGATGGAATAAATCAGAAAGTCTTAGATTCAAGAGATTTTTCAATTCGTCATTCTTCTGGTAGTGGGGGTGGTGGTACTACAACTCCAACTAATGAAACAAATGCAACAAATAATACTGAACCATCTGGTTATAATCATACTCTTGATGATTTAAATGAACCAAGATTAGTAGGGGTTGGATTAAATGAAGTATTAAGATTTAGTATGGCTGGAGAAAATCATACACTTAAGGTTATTGCATTAACAGAGGATAGTGTTACATTAATGATTTGGTCAAGTCCTTTACAAGTTACTTTAAATGTTGGAGAAACCAAACAACTTGATCTTAATGAAGATGGAGATAATGATTTAGAGATTACATTCAATGGATTAGTTGATGGAAAAGCAGATTTATTATTAACTGAAATAAAATCTCCTGTTTGTGGTGATGGAATCTGTGTTGTAGAAGAAGCAGATAGTTGCTGTCAAGATTGTGGTTGTCAAACAGGATATGAATGCAAAAACAACACATGCGAGGTTATTAATAATCCAGAAAGTGGAAGCACGAATTCTGTAAAGATATGGATATGTATAATTGTCTCGATTGTTATAATTGCATTATTAGTTTATGTCATAGCTTCTGCAACTGCAAGAAAGAAAAGGGGATATTAAGATAAGGGAAGCGCCAAGCGAAATAAAACAAAATTCTAAAGCAAATACAAGAGACAAAGAGTTAATAGGTAATACAATATACGCCGGTGTTAAAAGTGACTTAAATGCAGAATGTTATCGTAGATAAAGGCAAGTTTGCACCAGCAAATTTCGGGTGCTTAAATCGAACCCAGTATTGGAATATTAAACAGGAAACTCCTACTAAGCGAACTGAAGAAATTCCATTCACCGAAAATATTATGGTAGGTGTTTTTATCAAAATAACTGAAAAAACCTGAAAAAGCGACCGAAGAAATTTTAACATTTAGCAGAGGAAATGCTATTAAGGGGGTGTAGAATTTTTCTCCATTAGAAAAATATCTGTCGCTATTTTTATTAAAATACCTGAAAAACATGAAAAAGCAGGTGGATGAGTTTTCTACACTTAAAACTAGATAATATTTAATAAGTGGACTGCGAGTTAATTAGCAGTAGATTTTTTTATCTTCGGACTTTTTACCAAAATATGGTCAAAAACCCGAAAAACTCACTGCGAGTTAATTAACACTTGTAAGTTAATTTCCAATAAGTGAACTGAAGAAATTTCTTCAGTGAAAAAAGTTATCGTCGATTTTTCTGATAAAATGCTCTAAAAAACCAGAAAATTCAACTGAAGAAATTCAAATATTTTGAGCATGGAAGCTCCAATAAGCAGTGCTTTTGATTTTGGAGAACTTTACTCTGTCGCAAGGTTTCTTGCCTAAAGGCTTTTCGAAACCTTGCTTTCCGATTTAATTTGTTCTATATTGTTAAACATGACCTTTCGATTTCTTTTGTTTCTGTTTTTTTGAATTTTGTTAAATTTTATTTGTGAGATTTTTTATTTTGTTTTTCTAATTCCTCTCTTTCCATTGCCCTTTCAACAGCTTTTCTAACTTCGGGTCTATTTTCCAATATTCTTTCAACAAATGCTCTCACCATCCTATCTCCTTTTGATGTTATTTTTAATCTTTTTTTGGTTTTTTCAAATTCTTTCTGCATTTCTGTTTGAGCAGTTTGTAAAGAAATTACTTGTTTACTTTGTTCATCAAGTTGTTTCTCAAGTTCTGTTTTAGTAATATCAATATACAAATCTTCTTGAGAAATTAAATCTCTCATTCCAAGAAATTCACTATAATATAAAATGTATTTTTCAGTTTTCCATCCAAATCTAAACATTAAGCCAGTATTGTTCTTATATCTTTTAATCCAATAACAACAACTGTTATGCCTAAAGTCATACATTGACAAGTCAGAGTATTTTGCTCCTGCTTTTGAAACTTTATCTCCGAATAATTGCTTTGCTAATTCTCCTAGATAACGATTAGTATACTCTGGACTAAAGCCAAAAAGCCTATCTTCTGGTTTTAATTCACTCCTTTTGATGTATTCTAGCAGGTCTTTTCCGCATAATAATAGCTTAATCTTTCTTCCGAAAGTCTTTGAGGTTTCATCTCTTATATTAACATAAACAATGTTCTTTTCTTCATGAATATCTTGAACAAGCAAAGAGAATGATTCTGTAACCCTTGCTCCAGAATCGTATAGGAATGACAAGAATGGCTTATAACGTGGCTCACATTTTTCAAGAAGCAATTTCATCTGTTCTTCATCAAGATAAACCCATTTTGGCTTTTCATCTCTTGATGAATCTAGTTCTGTTGTAACATCAGTTACAGATTTATCCTTTTTCTTGCTTATTTTCATATACCAATGCCAGAAAGCCTTGAAAGTCTTTACATAATCAGCAGTTGATTTGTATTTTTGTCCTAATTTGCTTTTGATTGTTCCATTTCTCATATCTGAAAAGAAATTCTGAAGCTGTTTTTCTGTTATCTTAGTTATATCTGCAATATTCCTTTCTTGAAACATGATAAATAGCTGAGTTAGCCTTGTTCTTATTGTATTAAGCCTCATAAAAGACCTTCCGCCTTTTTTGCTAAGCAAAGAAACATTAGCTCCAACTTCCATATCAAAGATATATTTCAATAGAACATCAGAATTCTTTTTTGTCAGATTTCCCTCGATATAATCCTTTTTAGAAGCGTGTTCTTTCCAACTATTGTATCTTGGTTCATGATTATAGAGATCAATTTTCATGAAAAACAAGAGACTCCGAACTATTTAAATTTATCGGAGTCTCTACAATGCTCCTGCCGGGATTCGCACCCGGGTTAGCGGCGCGAGAGGCCACTGTCCTTGGCTGCTAGACTACAGGAGCACGATTAAGATGAGAAATCCTGATTTATAAATCTGATTAAAAAAGAGTATTAGGGACATAGATAAGTAAATTATAGGATAATCGTGCGCACTTCAATTTAGTCTTTAAGTGCTTTTGTTTAGGTAAATCTTAAGAGGGGGTTAAGCCTTGAAGACTTTGTTGCCTTTGTGAACTGGCTCTGGCGTAAGAATACCTACTTCGTCGCCTTTCTTTGCAGCTTTTACCGGTGCTCGGTTTATTTGCATGCTCGTTATGGTTATTTCGAGTTCTTGGGTCCCTGTCTTTATCTTTATCTTGTCTCCTACTTTCAAGGGGCTTGTCAGTTTTATTGCTGCTGCATTAACTTTCGCAAAAAAGTCAGTTACAACTCCAATTTCTTTTTCTGCCATATTTATCAAGGTATGCTGGATTTTTAAGTTTTACGGGAAGTAGAAGGATAAGCCTCTGACGAGGATTGAACTCGTGACCCCCTCCTTACCAAGGAGATACTCTACCACTGAGCTACAGAGGCATTTTTGATAAAATTAATTTTATCTTTATTTCTAATAGGGATGGCTTTTAAAATCTTGTGCATTCCACTTTTTGGGACATAAATTTGATGATAGATATGGTCTTTGTAGTGCCAGGGACAAGAATTATACCTAAATTCTAATTTTTTAAACATTTCTTGACAAAAGAGGGCAAGATATTCGCTAGCTGTGGACAGACCAAAACCGTTTCCTTTTTTGCCCCCATCTGTGTCAAGTAGACCTGCTAAAAAATGAACATAGTATTTTTTTGGCATATTTGGGACCTTGGCAATTCTGGCTTTTCTTCCAACAATATATCCTTTTCTTTGTAAAAAATTATAAACCTTCTTCGATTGTATTCTGCATACATAGAGGCTGTTTCTTTTGTCTTTTCGTTTCTCTATTCTTAAACACAAACCAAACACACTCTTGAATAACGGGACATAAACATCTTCTAAAAAAACTTTCGAATTTGATACAAAATAAATAATATATTTTTTTTGAAATGTGCCATTTGGTCGGATTGATTTTGTGACGGGCAAAGAGCCATCCCCTATAAGCAAACCAAATAAATAGGCAAAATCCTCACTCCATTTTGGAATTTTTGGTTCGTACATCATACCACTATAACGCTCACATATTTATAAATTTTTCTAATCAGCGAAGGTTTTTTAAACATTATTGGTCTTGAATTTTGGAGAAATAGCCCCGTAGTATAGCGGTCAAATTTTCTAAATATCTTTATTTAGATAAGACTAAGTATATTGGCCTCTGGAGCCGATGACCACGGTTCGAATCCGTGCGGGGCTATTCTCTTATTATCTAAAAATGATAGACTATGATGAGACAAAAAAGTTCTTAAGTTTGATAGCTGAAACTGATTTAAACTATTTTGTTGCTGGCGGTGTTGGTCTGGATGGATTAAGAAGAAAATGGACCAGAGAGCATGGAGATGTGGATATATTTCTCTTTGAAGAAGATTTTGGTAAACTTGTTGAATTTGTTAAGAAGAAAAACTATAGGGTATTTAGGAAATCTATCAAATCTGGAACATGCTCTAAATTTGAAATACAAGGAAAGGGACTGATTGCGACTATTTTAGTTATTAAAAAGGAAGGAGATTTCAGGGTTTTACTTGGAACTATTGGAGATTCCAAATTCTCTTGTGAGATCTTTAATAATCCTGGAATTGGAAAACTAGATGATGTTTCTTTTAGAACTGTACCAAATGAAATTTTTGTCTTTGAAATGGAGTATTCAAAATCAGAAGAAGATAAGAGGGAAGGAATGTCTTTGAAATGTGATGAGGGACTATTGAATGAGATTGAGTATTTTCCAAAAGAGAGAGAAGAAGTTGAACTTGTTGAAATCTAGGGACTCTGCTTCCAACACATTTAAAAACTCCTCCCATTATGAGAATTATGGAAAGAAGCAATCTCGATATTGTTAAGAAAAAGTATGAACCTTTATGCAAAAAATATAAGCTTCCTAGCTTTGACGAGTTGAATAAAGAGTTTGAGATTGAGAAAGTTCAAGAGCATGAAACTGACTATCTTCTAAGAGAAGTGAGAAAAACAGTTAGTGAGAAAATGAGTGCATTCTTAAGATTTTTTGAGACTATCTTGAATCCAGTTATGGCCCCTGTCTTTGTAATAGCTGCCTTAAAGAATCTGGAGAACGGAGAAAAACAGAAGATAAAGGAGATATATGAAGCCATGGTAAGTGTGGAGATAGGGACTATTGAACTTGATGTTGAGTACAGTGAGAAGAAAGAAGCTGAATTCATCCTAAAGGCAGTCAAAAAATGGAAAGCTATCAAGCCGGAGATTCTAGAGATTATGAAGATAATTGAAAAATCTCATTCTATTTCTGAGAAAAAAGGAAATTCGTATCTTGGATAAATATAACAGGGGCATGGGCTCTGGAAATTGGTTTCACAACGTTGTGAAAATATGATTTTCACTGAAACCTAAGAGAATAGAATATAAGACTTATTATGATAACTAAATCATTCTCTTATCATATCTAAATCTATTTCAATTGATGCAATCTGCCTCAGCACAAATCTATATTGCATAAAATAAATATTTAATTAATATATCTCTTATAATCATAAGTATGCGCACTTCAATTTAAGGTTTAAGTGCTTTTGTTTAAGAAATAAATTGGAAGCTTAAAGCCTTACTCTCTTAAAGCATCTAAATCTATCTCAATTGATGCGACAGGAGTTTTGAGCTTCCAATTATTCAGGACTTTTGGATGGACTTCACCGATTATTCCGATATTATGCTTATTTAGAATTATTTCTGCTGCCCTTCCTGGAATGAATGATTGGTGCTGAGTTGGTTTAAGAAGATAGGATTTACCCAGGCTCTGGAAAACATAATCCAAGACTTGCTTGGCTTCTGTGAAATTTGCTTTTGTGCTGCAAAGAGAAATAGAAACTTTGTTTGTTTCTTTTGTTTTATTATCTCTTCTTTCATCTATGTTGAAGACTTTTCCTAGTTCGAATATGTTTTGAGGCATTTGTTTTGTCGTATTTTGAGAGAGGAATTCAAGTGAGGATGGCAGGAGCCAGGATCTTAGGCAGGTATGGTTCTCAGACATGGGATTTTTTAGTGTGATGACTGGTCTTTTTTCTAGGTTCATAACCTCAAATAGATTAGTTGGCTTCGAGAGATTGAAAGTCAATATTTCCTGGAAGCCAAGGCCTGATAAGAGATTTGCGATATTTTCTGAGAATGTTGTTTCATCAAGGATTTTGCCCTGTGTTGCAAGGTGGGGTTCAACGGGTCTTAGATTTTTGAAACCATAAGCTATGGCAATATCTTCTATGATATCTACCTTATGCAAGACATCATTTCTGTAGAATGGAATTTCTATTGTAAGGTCATTCTTATTTAGAGTCACATTATAGCCTGCCTTTTTTATCAAATTTATGACTTCTTTTTCTTTTAGGCTTGTACCTAAAAGAGAATTTATCTCCTGTGTTGTAAGGCCCTTTGTCTTGGATTCTAGTCTAGGTGTTTGAGATCTTTTTAATCCATGTTTTAAAGATACGGGATATATTTTCCCTCCACGCTCTGCAAAAGCCACAACAACTATATTTAGTGCATCAGATATTTTCTTTTCATTGAATCCAGAGACTTCAATAAATATATTTTTTGTATCTAAGTTGACTTTTCCAGAGTATTCTGAATTAATAATGGGGGGCATGCTAAGAACATTTTTATCTTGATCAATGAATATTGGATATTCTTTTGCATTTTCTATTAAATGCCCGTAGATTTGACCTTTCTCGTGTCTCTTTAATATTTCTTTAAGGTTTAGTTCTTCGATAAATCCCAGGGGCGTAAATCGCAGAGAGTCTGGTTTGTAGGTGGTATAGGATATGGGCCATTTTATCTTATCAAAATCATAAATTCCTAGGGCAATTTCTTTTCTTCTTTTGCCCATTCCTTCACAAATTTTTTCCTGCAGTTGAATGACTTGAAGAATAAATTCTTCTGTGAATTTCAAGTCTTTTATGACTGCGCAAACAGTATATGGCCTGACCGCACTAACCTTGTGGTCTATTATGACGGTGAATGGCTTGTCTGATTTCTCTAATTTGTAACTTCTTAGGCCAGAGGTCTTTCCTGTGAGATTCTTGAGTTCTCTAACCAGACCTTCGGCTGAAAGTAAATCAATTCTGTTTGAATCTTTAATCTCAACTATGACTTTGTCTTGGTCGATACTGTCTACTTCTGCTTTTGTTAGTTCTAATAAATCTCTCAAGGCTTGTTCTGAGAGTTTTTTTCCATAAAGTCGTTCAAAATCTTTCTTTGAAATTTCTATGTTTGGCATTTTTTAATTGAGGTATGTGTTATTTCCTTTTGTTTATCGTTTTTAATTTGATCTTTTTTCAGTCAGGATAATAAATTTCATTCAGTTTATTCTAGCATTTCTCAGGAAATTTATATCTTGACTGAAGATATCTCTGATATCTTCGAGGCCGGTGTTTAACATGTATAATCTATCTATTCCCATGCCCCAGGCAAGGACTTTGGTGTCTTCAGGGATACCTAGGGGAAGTGTGACTTCAGGTCTAAATAGGCCTGCTCCCCCAAGTTCAATCCATCCTTTTGTGGGGTGTTTGCCTATAAGTTCAACCGAAGGCTCGGTGAAGGGGAAATATGATGGTAGGAACTTTATTTCTTTGACTTTAGCTATCTTCTCTGCGAATGTCTTTAGCATTCCAAGAAGCTGGGTGAATGTTACATTCTTATCTAAGATTATGCCCTCCATCTGGTTGAATTCAGGCAAGTGTTTAGCATCTGTTATGTCTGGTCTGAAACATCTTGCAATTAAGAAGTATTTTCCCGGAATCTTTGGCGAGGAGGATAGGGTTCTTGCTGATACTGCTGTTCCCTGTGACCTTAGGAATAATTTTTTAGACTCGTTGATATTGAAAGGTATTTTCCAGCCGTCTGAACCTGTTTTCCAGCCATTTTCGTGTGTTTCTTTTATTCTTTTAAGGAGCACATGATTCTGAATATCCCCTTTATCAGGACTAGTGAAATATTGGTCGTGAATTCCCCTAGCAGGGTGGTCTTGGGGCATGAATAAAGCATCACAATTCCACATGCCGAGTTCAACACAGGGCCCTGTTGTTTCTTCGAAACCCAGGGCAATTAGTTCCTGGCGAGTTTTCTGCAAGAATGAAAGATAGGGGTGTCTTTTTCCTCCGAAGAGTATGGGCGCTTTTGTATCAAGGTTATAGACCCTGAATTTCTTGCCTTTCCAGTTCTCTTCTTTAATCATGCTCGGCGTGAGTTGTTCAATCATATTCTCCACTTTGTCTAAGTTTTCAAGAACTTTTCTTCCCAGTGTAGTTGTTTCATAGGAAGTTTCTTTTTCCTCTTCTATAAAGATAATATCTTTTCTTAGTCTTAGCTTGTCAAAAATCTTCTTCTGGTCTTCAGTTAAGTCTTCGAATAGCATTGGAAGCGATTCTAGAAATCTTTCTTCTGGAAATTTCTTTATTGCTTCCTCTCTTCCTATCTGGGCTGTTATTTGCCCCTCTAGTTTGATTATTCCTTTAGACTTTAGAGTGCCTAGGGCTATTTGAAATTCATTATCACTTAAACCAGAAATCTTCTTAGCTTCTTCAAGTTTAAGGGTCTTTTCGAGTACAAGAATAAGCAATCTTCTTTCTGGCAAACCTTTCTTTTTATATTCTATACCATTAATATCCAATCTTATTAGCTTGGTTGCCTTGGTTTTAATATTAATAATGCCTTTATTAGATAAGAACCCAAGACCTCGGTTGATGCTCGTTATATCTAAGCCTGTCTGGGCTTCTATTTCTTCTATGGTCTTTCCAAGGGCCGGAAGAATTTTTTGCTCTAAAGGACTTAGGGCTTCTAGTATATCTTGAACCTGCTTTTCCATCTAAATCATAACAGAAAGGATTTTAAAAAGGTTTTGTGAGATGTAACAATTATGTAAGAATGAATTACTTTCTGCCTTTCTTGTTGTTCTTCAATCGGGCTTCTCTTGGCTCTTCGTTTCTGTTTCTGCTGGCTCTTGTTGCCACAATAATTATTAGAACGATTATGATTATTAATAGTGCAACATTAAGTATGAAAAGCCAGGAATTATTCTTTAGTGTATCTAAGAAAGATGGGGTGTTTCCTTGTGCTGATTCTCTTTGCAATTCAACTTGAAGTGTCTGAGATTTTGAGAATCCATCTGCTTTGATTGTTACAGGTATTGCATTGATTGATGCTGCGTTTGCATTTGGCATGAATGTTATGTAAATACTTCCTGCTTCGTTTGGACCTAGAGTTATTGAAGCTGGTTGGATAGATATGATTGAAGCCCAAGCAAGGCTTGAGACATCCAAAGTATATGATGTTGAGAGGTCTCCGGTGTTTGTTAGTGTTACAATAAGGGTATTTTCTCTGTCAAAATAACTCTGGCTTGGAACAACGCTTAGTGAGGCGTCTTTCTTCTGTGTTCTGCAGTTAGTCTGTAGATTTAGGGTATAAATATCAGAAGTATCTGCATCTCCAGAGTCAGATGTAACATCCACTATAAGGGAGTATGTTCCAGGTGCGACTACTGGCATGGTTCCTGTGAAGGTGAATGTAGCTGTATCCCCTTTATCTATATCTTTTGTTATCTCTTGATCTATACCTAAAGAGGCGCTTGATATTGAGACCACGACATCGGTTTCATCTTTTTTTCCGGTGTTCTCAATCTTAACTGCGATATTATACTGCTGATTGCATGCTAGGTTAGGATATGTGACTTTGTCTATTGTGAGTTCATGGGTCTTTCTTTTTATATCAACAGAGACAGTTGATTCATCGCACTGAGTATCTTCGTCTCCATCTTCATATACTTTTACCCTTACTATATAATCGTCTCCTTCATCAAGGTCTGCAGGAATTTTTAGTTCTATAGTATAATCTTGTTCGTCATCATCTAAGTTGTCATCAAGGCTGTCGTCACTTATTACTTCTTGTGTTGTTAGGTCATAGAGCTCTGCTTCTACTGTGAAGTCTATGTCATCATTGGTTTCAACTGAGAATTCTATAGATATGGTCTCCCCTGGGTAGAAATCATCTCCGCTATCTGGGTTGTCCAGTTTTAGGTTTACATGATTCCCTTTTGGACCTAGTTCGCAGAAGTTTTGTTTTACATTGACATTGAAGGCATAGGATGTTGAGTATGCGGTTAAGCTAGAGGCTATGTTCATTGTTACTGTCTTTTCACCTAATTCTGCTTCTGAATTTGCACTTAGTGTGAAATCGACTCTTGTAGTATTATTTGGTGTTAGAGAGCTTATTTTAACTGGAGAAAATGAAACCGAGGTTCCAGCAGGCAAGTTTGATGCGCTATATGTTATATTATATATTGTATCAAGACCAGTATTGTTCAAAATGAAGTATCCTGTTGAGCTAGAACTCTGATAAACAGTTAATGAGGTTGTGTGATCTAGCACTGAAATGTCTGCAAGTGCTAAAGAGGTTAGATTTAGAAGTATTACAAAAGAAAACAATACCGCGAATGTCGTCAATAAAGTTTTGTTCATTTTTATTTTTGCTTTTTTTGTCGTAATTTTACAGTTAAAGCAGTTTAAAAACCTTTCGCTTTTTTTTAAGTTTTTAACTAGAAAGAAATCTCCAGCCTTTAGGCTGGGGTGCTGAGCACAAGATTATTTTATTCTAAGAATATTATGTATCAATGAGCTTGTTACAGCTCATCGCACATCGACGTAGTTGTAACTCTC
>Ga0268276_1002563_pt1 | contig 15312 bp, 13 predicted proteins | sample saktaG_4_FD_190145 | JGI IMG/M metagenome (GOLD analysis project Ga0268276, IMG submission 190145) | Saline water microbial communities from Sakinaw Lake, British Columbia, Canada - sak_2010_1_5_45m | ecosystem: Environmental > Aquatic > Non-marine Saline and Alkaline > Saline ...
CGGATGCTAAAATAGTAAACGCTATATGCTCAGCACCAGCATCTCGTGCAGCCTTCTCACCAATTGCAGCAGCCTGCCTTTCAGTTAACCCTATAATATTTAAATCAAGAACTGCTTTATAACCAATATCACAAATCTCCCAAGCTTTCTTCAGCATTTCAATTTCAACTAATGATTTTATATATCGTAAACTATATAAAATAGAGTCACCATTTTCAATAACTGCATTACCAAGTGAAGACCTTAAATTTTCATATAAAACCACTGACATTGCATCAATTCCAGCTACTTTAACTTTTATTTTACTTTTATTATTGGTTAATTCATTTACTACATCTTTTATAGTAGTAAAATTTACGTTTGTAAATTCAACTTCTTCCGGCACGTAGGACATGCCAACTTCTCTTATTATTCTAATAACTTCCCAACATGACATTTCTCTAGCAAGATGCTCACATTCTGGAGAAGTCAGTAAGATTGGCTCTATATCTTTATCTGATCCCACTGCTAGCATCCCGCGCTCAAAAATTGGCCAGTAATTTGAAACGTACCTTAAATTTTCTCTCCTATATTCATCTCCATATATAATGAAAATATCAGTATTATCCTCAATCATTTTTTTTCGTAAATTTTCTATCCTTTTCTGAAATTCTGATTTTGGTATTTTCCTCATATCTTTTCCTCCAAAATATTCTCAATTATAAATTACCTTAATGTCATATTTCTTATAATTATAGTGTGACTAGCTTAACATTCCATTAAAACTATACCTTTTATAATTATTTTTCTTTTAAACGGTTCCGAAAAACCTCCTTTTTCCCTAAATATGGCTGCTGCACATTAAATAAGCCTATAAGTAAAATCTCCATACCTGAGCTTTTTACTTCGATTTATTATTCATTAAGTTTTTTTATTCTATATTTATAAGAATTTTTTACTCTGGAAAACCTATCATACCAATATAAGCAAGATTAGGTTGTGTAACATCCATCGTCCATATTGAATTATTACCTCAATGTTACTTCTAAATTTAAGTGCATATTGAACTAACCTGTTAATTCTTAAACCACCTATCTCATTAGGATGATCCATTCTAAAATATTTTACTCTTTCTGCAGTAACAATTAGCTTAATATCTTTTATAAGATTTTTGTCTTCAAGACAGATATCCGCCATTATTTCTGCATTTTGTTTATTGCAATTTAATATAATTATTGCTTCATGCCCTTCAAGACTTGTTGTTTCACTATAAAACAGATATTTAAGGCGCATTGGGAAGGTTATTTATCTTATCATAAGGATTCCCTTCGCCAGGATGTCATCCACACAGTAGAGAAGATGCTCTCTTACCGTGATCCCGAGACAAGTTGGGTTATCATAAATATGCCTGTCCAGAGCACCCTGAGGAGCATATAATTGTTCCTCACTCCTGCAAAACTTGCTCCTACAATTCCTGTGAAAAAGTTCTTACCGATAAGTGGGTAGGAAGAATAAAAAATGATTTTCCTCCCACTAGTTTCCATTATATCTGTTTTACTTTCCCCAGAGAATTAAGACCGCTTCTCGATGAATGTAGATTCTTACTCAACTGCCTTTTTGAGGCCTCTGCTCAGATAGTACTTTCCTAGTCCAAACAAAGACATTTCCTCCCGGCCATTGTTTCCTCTTGCCATACCTTCGAAAGAGATCTTAAGTTTCATCCTCACATCCATATGCTGATGAGCTCTGGAGGTATAGACCTAAAAAGTAAAAGGATAAACCGTTGAAAATCATGCCCCTTTATCCCTTATGAAATGCTGCACCAAAGATATCGCTCTTTGTTGCTCAAGAGCTTGAAGCAGGCCATCAGAAAGTATCTTAAAGAAAATCCTGACCCTAAAAAATTATCGGTCTTCTCTCATCCGGGTGTTCTTGATTCCTTCTTCGGTTCTCTGCTTAAGATTAACTAGTACGTGCATGATTCTACTGAATTACCCCATGAAGATTTTACTGTCTCCTACATTGTTCGTTATGCTAAAAGACCCCTTTTAGCTGAATGGAGAATCCTTAGCTGTGGCAAAAAACCTGATTCGGATGGGTATAGCGTAACCTTTTCCTATAAAGAAAAAGGGCACCCGGAGGTAAAATAGACTGCCTCGGTAGATAAATTTATTAGCCTCCTCATTCAGCATATTCCTTATCAACATTTTAGAGTAGTCCATTACTATGGGGTATTAGCTACCAGAACAAAACCTTGGTTTAAGAGGATCTTGAAGAAACTTTTTCATAGGATGAAACAGATGACTAAATTTGCTCACCTTAAGAGAACGTTTAATCTCTTTCACCGGAAAAGATCCTCTTCGCTGTCCTATCTGCCAGAAGGAAATACACTTAGTTGAAGTTGCTCACTTCTCCAGCAAATCGGGCTTACTTGCCCTCTACTATCCAGTGTAACTATTTCTACAACGCTTTGTCAAATTGAATAGTCAATTTGATATTGTAAGGCTTAGGAAACTTAATAATTCATCGATAATTCAGCTGATTACAACTACTGCTCCCTTTGCCACTTTATTTCACGCTTCCATGATACCTTCTATCTATCACCTACCCCCGCTTAGCGCTCTTCTTATCCGCTCCTGAAAAAAAATGAGTCCATCGTCTATCTTTTTATACCTACTCATTAAATCATTGAAATTCCTATGCCATAAAATAATGCAGATGTATATATTTTTTATTCAACACCACAATAATCCATTATCATAAGAGCAAATACTTTTACAGCATCTATTAATTCCTGGACTTTTACTCTTTCATTAAATGTATGGCAGTTTGTAATATCACCAGCGGAACAATAAACTGAAGGTATGTCCAGATCATGAATCAGGAATGATATTTCGGACCAGTAAGGTGAACCTTTAATTACCTCTTTTTTCCCAGTAATTTCTGTTAATACTTTTTCAAGAATTCTTACAGATTCAGAATCAATAGAAATTTCTGCTGGTCTTCCTCCATATTTATGATCTCTTGAAGCTGTGTATTTAACCTCAGTCTGAATATTATAATTAATTGCTGCAAGTCTCAAGATACTTTCTATCTCCTCATGAACATCGTCAACACTCTCAGCGGGTAATATTTTTCTAATCATACTGATTTTACATTCCTCAGGAACTGCAATATATCCCCCACCTTCTATTTTAGTGATAAGATTAAAAGGTCTACCTAGTAAAGGATGGTTCATCTTTTCCCATATTTTATCTGAGTACTCAAAGAAAAAACTAAGTAATTTATAAGCAGCTTTTAATGCATCTATCCCAAGCCAAGGTGTGCCATAATAAGCACTCTTACCTTTAATAGTAATCTCAACAATTACGAAACCTATCTGTGCTGTATATATATCTAATTTTGTAGGTTCAGTGTAAATAGCAAAATCTGCTTTTGGAATTTCTTCTCTTTTTATTTTATCAACTATAGCTTTAATTCCATCAGAATATCCTGAACCTGGTATCCCGGTCTCTTCATCACCAACTAATATACTTAATAAATTCCCTTTTAATTTAAGGTTACAATCTTTAATTGCTTTAAGAGCAAACAGAGGTGCAATAACACCAGCTTTCATATCTCCTGCTCCACGCCCCCAAATCTCACCATCTATTAGAACTGCAGAGAACGGATCTTCCTGCTTGGCATCCTTCCAATGTTCTTTCCAGCCTGTAACTGGTACAGTATCAATATGACTTACAAACATCAAATTTTTACCTTTCCCAGTCCCATTTATTACACCATATATATCTGGTCTATTAGGCTTAAAATCAAACATCTCAAGTTTATCAAAGCCAATATTATGCATTTTTTTATAGATCAATTCACCAAATTGTCTTTCATTAGTTGTAATACTTGGTATTTTTATAGACTTTTTAAAAAACTCGATAATCTCTGCCTCATTTATTTTAGAAAAGATTTTTTTTCTGATTTCTTCTCGATTTCTCATTATTAAACCCACTTTTTTTATTAAATTATATCTAATATTAAGGCCATCTCTGCAATCTGTGACAACAATGATCATAGACTCCCATTAATATATAATTTCCATTCTTAATTCCCCTTACAACCGCAGTGTTTGCACATCTTGTTGCAAAAGCTTGAGATCTAAATCCAAATACTGCTGTATCACCTATTTTTATTATTTTTCTTCCTGGTTCTAGCAATCCATGATAGTCTATAAATATTTCCTGTCCTTTTGGTGCACACCCAATAAAAGTTGTCTCACCATTAAAAATGTCCTTCTCGTTGGTACCTACTAAAGCCTTATTTTTAAATCCTTTTTCTACAGCAACTTTATCTTCCCAGTAGAACCCACCTCCATGTAAATATGCAATATTATTACTAATATGCAAAACTTCTGTTACATATAACATTGCTGGAACCTCTGGTAATTCATTGGTTAATGAAAATGGCGTGGTACCTGTTATTCCATGTCCAGGTTCGACATGGGTTGCACCTGCTCTTGAATATGCCTCCATTGAAAAAGTGCAAGAATTCCCAGGTGCATTAATCTGACTAATTGGGAATCCCATTTTTTTAAGCTTTTCTGCGCATCTAACTGATGTTTTAAGATTTGGGGTTGTTTCGGGAAACTCTTTATTAGTATGAAACATTGATGGAAAGTTAGTTACGCCCACTATTCTAACATTTTTATATTTTCCAATTTCTCTTACAACTCTTTCTAAATTATCCTCCTCTATGCCTCCCTCCATACTTGGATAATTATAATCACCTTTCCCTGTTACTCTCAATAGTATGTCCTGAACCATACCAAGTTTATATGCTTCTTCTGAAAACCTTTTTGCCTTCTCTACTGAAAAAACTGTAACTACTTCGGGTTGCATTAATAATATCTCCCTTATTTCCTTATCTGGAGTTTGTACAAGATGGCCAACATGTCCAATCAAATTACCGCTTTCCCAAATGACCTTTGCATCCTTAGTATCGACACATACGGTTTCCTTCTTATTCTTATCAAGAATAAATTCGAATACCTGAGGATTTCTTATCTGCTTTAACATAAAATAAAGAGAAAGATTCCACTTCTCGGCTTTTTGTTTAATAAACTTAACATTTCTTTCTATATTATCTGCATCAAGAATAAAAGTATTGGGAGGTATTAAGCCACTCTGGTGAAGATAAACAGCTGCTTTTATTAGATTAGGGTTCCTTCTTTTAATTAATTCTAAAAACATATTCCCTCCTTATTTGCTCAAAACGAGCTTATTCTAAAATTAACTCCCATCACTGCAAGAAATCCATGCCATGAGTTTTCACAATATTATTTTCATTGCCTTTTAAAAATAAAATTTAAGCACATCAGCTGTTCTATTTCCTTCGACTCTATTCTTTCTTATTCTTCTCTAGCTTCTCTTGAACTAAGTGAAACGGCAATAATAATAATAATTCCCCTGAATATCATCTGCTGGGCTACAGTTAATCCCATTAAAATTAAACCATTATTTATCATACCCATTATTAAAGAGCCAATAACTGACCCTATTACCGTAGCTTTGCCACCAAAAAGACTAGTGCCACCAATAATTACAGCTGCAATAACTGTTATTAGATCTGCTTCTCCCAAAGTATATCTTGCCCCATGAAGCCTGCCAGCATATAACATTCCAGCAAGAGCAGCCATAACTCCATTAGCAGCTAATACTGCCATTTTTATATTATTTACTTTTATTCCTGAAAATTTAGCTGCAACTTTATTACCACCAGTTGCAAGAGCATATCTACCAAAAGGAGTCTTCTTTAAAAATAATTGACCCAGTGCCATTAATACCACTGTCCAGATAAATAAAACAGAAATCGGTCCTATATTACCTGAACCAAAAATAAAATTATATACATTATTTGTAACAGGAATTGATGCCAAATTTGTAATCCACCTGGCTAGACCAGAAATAATTCCCATCATTCCCAAAGTTATAAGAAAAGAAGGTATTCCTAATCTAGTAACAAACAAGCCATTTACCATCCCAATTATCGCTCCAGTACCAAGTCCAGCAATAATTGCTACCCAAATATTATAGTTTCTTAAAGCTAAAGCAGTAATCAAAGAAGCTAGTGCAACCACTGAACCAATAGATAGGTCTATTTCACCAGCTGCGAGAACAAATGTCATTCCTATAGCCATTACAGAGATCATAGTAGTCTGTCTTGCTATATTCATAAGGTTGCTTAAAGTCAAAAAACCTTTATTGAAAAGAGTTATCGAAAAGAAAACAAATATAATGATAAAGACAAAATATATTACATAATTTTTTATATTGAATATTTTTAAAATATTATTGTTGATAATATTTTTCAATTTTTTGCATTCTCCTTAAATTTTCTATTGAACCATTTTTAAAAGCATTTCTCCTGAAACATCAGAATCATCTTTGCAATCAATAGTACTAATTACTTCTCCTTTTTTTAATATGAGTATTCTGTTACAGTAAGATACAATTTCAGTTAATTCAGATGATATAAATACTACACCATTACCAGAGCCTGCAAACTCAGTTATGATATTCATAATTTCTTGTTTCGATTGTATATCAATACCAAAAGTAGGATCATCCAATAATAAAATTTTAGAACTGCTAGCCATATTTTTAGCAACCACTATCTTTTGCTGATTGCCTCCAGATAGAAATTTTACAATTTGCCACACACCTTCAGCTTTTATATTTAATTTATTTATATAGTTCTCCGTAACTTTTTCACCTTCTCTGTCATTTATGAAAAAGAATTTTACTAACTTATTTACTATTGGGAGTATTAAATTTTCCTTTATTGAAAAATCAAGAATAAGACCTTGTTTTCTCTTGTCTTCTGGAACTACAGATATACCTGCTCGCATAGAATCCTTTGATGATTTTATATTAATCTTTTTCCCACCAATGATTATATCGCCCCTGTCTTTCTTCGTTATCCCAAAAATTGCATTTACAATTTCGCTTCTCCCGCTTCCAAGTAGTCCAGCAATACCAAGTATTTCTCCTGGCCAAACTTTAAACGATATCCCTTTTATAAATTTACCTACCTTAAGGTTATTGACTTCTAAAATAGGTGTTACGTTTCTATCTATTTCTCTTTTTTTCCTATTAACTTTTTCTTTTAATGTCCTACCCAGCATTGCACTTATTACTTCACTAATGTCTGTTTCTTTTATTCCCTTAGTGAAAATTTTATTTCCATCTCTTAATACTGTTACTCTATCACATATCCTAAAAATGTCTTCTAAATAATGTGTGATATATATTATTGATATGCCCTTTTCTTTCAATCTTCTTATAGCTTTAAAAAGTGATCCTATCTCAGCATGTGTAAGTGAGGCAGTGGGCTCATCCATAATTAATATTTTTGATTCAGTTGAAAGTGCTTTTGAAATTTCTACTAATTGCTGTGAACCAATACTTAAATTCTCTACGTAGTTTCTAGGATTTATATCTACTTCTACACCAATGCTCTCCAAAATTTCAACAGTTCTTTTTTCGCATTCTTTATCATTTATTAACATTTTTGATATTGGTTCTTTTGCCAAGAAAATATTTTGAGATACAGTTAAGGTTGGGACAAGACTGAATTCTTGGAAAATCATACTAACTCCACATTTTCTTGCTCCATCTGGGGTATTGTAACCCACAACCTTACCATTAATATTTACGGTCCCACTATCCTTGATATATACACCGTTTAATATTTTCATTACCGTTGATTTCCCTGCTCCATTCTGACCAACAACTCCATGAACTTCACCCCTGTACAAAGTTAGATCAATATTGTGAAGCACCTCAACTCCAGAAAAGGATTTGGAAATATTCGTCATTGAAAGTATTGGTTCATTCATTATGCCCCCCGACTGAATTAAGGCTTGATTATAATCTCTTAATCAAATATATATTTTAGAAAGATTCTCAGAAAATACACAGATACAAATATTATACATTTAACTTTTCCGAGAATCTTTCTAATACTTATGATACTTCTTTACTATACTCTACTTCAAATAATATAATCTTATATATTAGTTTATTTGTAAAGTTCCATTATCTCTTTTGGCGGATCGATTCCGAGCGACTCTCTCCAACCTTCTACCAAATTTTCTTTGGTAACCTTTATAGCTGGAACTATTACAAAAGGAGGAGCTTCTTTCCCCAATACTCCATATACTCCACACATTGCTTTAGTGTATCCAAGCATGTAAGCTAAATCTGCAGCAATCCCAACTACATTCCCTCCTTGAGCCATATCAAGAGCATTGTTAGCACCCAAATCTAAGGTTACAACCTTAATATCAGGCCTTTTAGCTGCTCGACATGCTGCAACAACTCCTTCTGCGGGGGTATCCCATGGAACATAAAACCCAGCTATATCAGGGTTTTGAGTAATCATTGCTGAAGCAATTACTTCACCATCTGCAGGATTTGCAAGACCTTGCTCACTTACAATTTCCATCTCAGGATAATTTGCTAAAATAACTGCCTTAAATCCATTATCACGTTGATTAGTTACATAATAATTAGCATCATGATATATCCAACCAACCTTACCTTTTCCACCCATGGCATCTGCAAGCATTTCGGCAGCAGCTTTACCCATACCAAATAAATCATCGGTAACTATTGACACGTAGTCTTTACCTTGAACATAGCCTTCTGCTAAATTACTCATAAAAACTAGTTTTACTCCAGCTTCAACAGCAGGTCTAAATGCTTCAGCACCAGTTACCGGATCAATTACTAAAGTTAAAATAATATCAGGATTTAGAGCCAATGATGTTTCTACATCTGTTTTCTGTTTGGTTGGGTCCATTTCAGAATCGGTAGTGATAACTATTTCTATATTTAAATCATTAAATAAATCGGTTGCACCCAGCAATAGCGCATTTGTAAAATCAGCTGATGTGTGCAATAAATATGCTGCCTTGTAATTACCAGCCCGTACTTCTTCCTTCTCTTCTTCAGTTAAAGTTAGCTGATCATACATTACCGCTTCTTCGCCCTGTGGACCTTTTGTAAAATAATCTTCAAGGTTGATTTTTTCTCTTTCTGCAAAGCTAAACGAAACAAATACCATAATTAGAGTTAATAACAACCCTATTACTAATAGATTACGTTTCATAAAATTAATTCCTCCTTTGATTTTTAATTAAATTTTAATTAAATGCCTATATTTATTATTTCTTTTTTATCACCTCCTTCTATGAAAGCCAAATGCAAGTTTTATTTTCTATGGGTCTGTATTGGCTTTTAATTTTTATTTTCCCCATCTTTTAGATTCTTGATCATCCTTCTATCTGTGCCTATTTATAGCACACATCATAAAATTTGATAGAAGATTGATAGTTAGCTGGTTAGGGTGTGTTACTTGGTGCGACTCTTGGGATAGAGAAACGAGTGTGTATCTTAAGATTGACCTTAGATAATATAGCTACTTGTTTTAGTATAATGGTATTATAGATATTCTACTTTGATAAAAAATAGGCTTATTTAATTTTTTTAGTCACTATTTTATATATACTATACAACTTATTAAAAATCCTTCTTTTTCTGTAAAATAATTCAAAAAAAACAAACAGCCCTTCAGCAAAATGCCAAAGGGCTGGGAATTAGCAAGCTCCCCCTATTGGTCAGGTTCAGAACTTTTTGTTGGGGTGAAATTATGGAAGAATTACGAAACACTTATAAACTAAAGGAGTTAATTAGCCCTCCTATAAGTGCTATAAATAATGCTTAACTAAATATATACCCTTGCTTATCAATAAATTATACCCCTACCCTTATTCTAACTATTTTTATATTGATAAATTGATTATAGCATATATATTAAATTTTATTATAAAGTCATAAGAATTTATTTGAATATTTGATACAAAGAATAAAAGACAATGTAGGCTTTTATTAATACATAATTTTTAATATATTGAACTAATAATTAACTTTAAAAACATTTTTCCAGGGGGATTTTTTAATAGAGAGAGCTTAGATGAAGTGAATTTTATACAGAGGATAAAAAACAGGTAGTAATATTTTTTAAGATCGGCAAATTACGATAAGATTAACATGGTATCTAAAAGCGGCCAGATAACAAACTTTTCCCGGGAAGTATTACAGGAATTAGTTAATTTATTTGCCTGGTTATTATTTAACTGTCTGAATCTAATTTGTTCATCATTACTTTACAACTCCCTTTTGGGATAGGATGTCGCCTAACGTTCCTGGCATAGCCGACGTTTTGCTGTAGTGTAGCAGAGGCAAAATGTGCCAAAGTAAAGGCCGAGCAGCGACAGCGACGAAGCGGCTATGGCTGTGTTGTGCGATCGTATTGGCTCTTCCGCGTTTTAAAGAGAAACATATCAGGTTTTTCGATTTTTAATGTCAGAAAGTTAAGAATGGTCTGCATACGCGGATCATTATTCTTATTAAATTTACCACTTCTTTGTCTGGTTTAGTATTAGCTGAGAGGCAAATCAAATCTATGGGCGATAAATTATACCGGGCCTGAACCAATAATTTTCCTAATTCACAGGCAATACTATTATTATTACTAAATTCAAGCCGCAGACACTTACGTAATCCAGAAGCAAGTAGGTCTATTATTTGAACTCCAATATTATTTTTAGAATCAACAAAATCTATATCTTCATGCATTATTGCTTTGATATCATATCCGCTTTCAATATTTAGGTTATATTGCTCTTTTAAATATTTTGGAACATTATCCTTCGTATATTCGTATTTTTTCATCACGTTATAATCAAAACCTCTGATCATTAATAAAGGATCAGTAAACGATTTTGACTGGATAATCCTTGGAATAAGAATTTCAAAGACATTTTCAAAATCTGTTCTAGTGATATCTTTTTGATCCACGCGCCATTTAAATCTTGAAAGAGATCTTGGGTCTCTTTGAATATAGTAAGGAATGACTGTATGGATAACTTTTACCATCAGGTTCAGTTGGCAAAATAATTGAACATATAACTGTGAAGAGAGCCCTAGAACTCTATCTTTTAAATTTTCAAGGGCTTTTTTTCCTTCTTCATATTTCATTTTCTCTTTGTGTTCAACAATTTTGTCTCCTTGGAGCACTTGATGTGAATGTATTACATCGGGAGTATTCAAGCCTGAATCTGTAGCAACAGCATAAAGCGTACCACCAAGCTTCTGAAGATCCTTCAAAAAAACGATATACTGTGACTCACTAAGGTCGTTTATTTTGATCTCATCGCGCACATCAAATCCAGCAGATATTTTTAGCTCTTTTATAATATTTTGGGCTTGAATATAATCATCATCAGAAACAGCATAGCAGGCCACCACACACCACGAATTTGGCTTTGGTGTATATATAAATAGTTTTGATTCATCAATAAAAAGATTCATTTCGTTATCTGAAATTGTGTATCATTTCATCTCCATAAATTCGTTTTATTCATTCTATAAAATTTAGTTCCTAAAAAAGCTTTCCGGCTGTAAGGTTCAGGGAACATTATTTGAAGAGCCGATATATTATACAACTTTTTTATATCCGAAGTACTTCAGATACACTCTTTTTAATTTGAGGAAAAGTATTAAATGACGTTCTGTTACACAGAAGACTACATAAACATATTAAGTAATCGCAGGCAAAGCATTAAATTATCTTTTTTCTAAAAATTCTCTCTTTCTCTCTTTAGAATATTTTTTAAATGCTTTTTGTTGATCTGCATCTGATTTGTCTGTGTTTTTAGTTTCGACTTCTAAAATAGTCTCCTTTTTTCCTTTTTTTGCAATTAAATAAGGAATAAATCTTCCTAACGCCGTGTTATATGTTATATGTAGTGACATGCCAAATGGCTATAAAAAGCAAGCGAGGACAGGAAATCCAAGCTTGATGAATTTATTAAGAATAATAACTGCTCCTTAGTTTTAACAAGGATGCAATTATAGCAAACATACGAGTCAATATGCTATCAACGTATGATTTAGAAACATTACCAATTTTTACACTAGGTTTTTTGGGGTCTTGTGAAGATAAATCATGCCATAGTTTCACCGCTAGATTAATAGTTGTATCTGCTTTATTATCATAAGCAGTATTCCCAAAAACAAATTTAACAATTTGATCTTGTCGCCGATTTGATTTAGTTGATTCTCGTTTATTAAATATAAAATTCAAGAAAAACGAGCTTCTTGCGCCAATAATATCTTGGTATTGCTCTTTTGTAGCGGAAAATAAATTTAATTTCAACACTAAGTATTCAAAACCATCCAATATATCCGGATTTAATATTTTCAATTCTTGACGAATATATGCAATATTATCAAATAATTCATTTTTTGGATTATAGGCTTCTAAAATCTTTGCTCCATTAATAAATAAATTAGGGCTTTGTTTTTGAAAATTAATACACTGGCTAGTAACTGTACCAATAGTAGCAATTCCGGTAGATGTTAATATTGGTGTAAAACCATTTATATTGTTATAACGATTTTGAGAAGCATTAAAATAATCATTATAAGTTTGTTTAGGACAAAGCGTTAAATCTATATTTTTATTTAATTCATCAAATTCTGAATCAGTTAATTTATCTAACTCACTTTCGTCAATATTACCGTACATATCTCTGATAAAAAAGATCTGTTCTAATGACCGTTTAACTATTTCATTATGTTCACCAGTTATAATAACAGTACCTTGATTTATTTTAATAGATTTTTCTAATAATTCCTTTTCTTCATCAAGCTTAGGTAATTTTGAATTAATTATTTCAATTCTCTTCATGTATGTTCCCTTTTTTATAATACATCGTCGCCACAAACGGCAGTGCTACGCAATAAAATTAGCATGGAATTGCATACACATTGTTTATATTCGAACCCAGGTTCTTTGTTTTAGTTTATACTTTTAAGAGAGTTTGTCATATGGCTAGAAAAATCAATTAAAAGTTCAAGATATTAATATAGGTTTTTGTAAAACTGTCTATATCTAACGCAAAGGCAAATATGTAAGCGAATAAGAGGATTCAGAAGAAAAAGAAATATTTCTAGTGAAAAGAAGATAGTTTCAGGAGTCACGGAAATACTATGTTATCTAATGTGCGTTCATTTATAACAAGCAATATTGCACTATATGTTTTCCTGAAGCTTGCTACATTTTCTGTGTACTCTATCATTTATGATTTGTTTACCACATTCGAATTCAATAATTTCATACTCCATACCATTTCCCTCATATCCTGCATCATGATATTCTTTGGATACCAAAGGGGCACCACAATCATAACAAAAATATTCTGCTGCTAATTCTTTAAATTTTTCTATTTCGTTTTGAAGTTTATTTAATTTTTCCCTCTCGATTTTTAATTCTTTTTCTTTTTCTTGAATTTTTTCTTTATTATGCACTCCGTCTTTAGATAGTTTTTTTAATTCTTTTTCAAATATATTAATTCTTTTTGATAATACTTCTTCTAATATTCCAGGTGATTTTTCTTTTAGATCTTTCAATTGGGTTTCTAAATAATTGTTTTTTTCTTTCAACAGTTCTATTGTAGCTTCTTTTTGATCAACTAGTAATCTATAAAGAAAAAATACTATAATTATATAGGCTACGATCGAACCCAATTGGGTATAAAATAGTATTTCGTTATTCATGAATATATCCTTTCTTACAAATCCAACTAGCATGTTAGATATCTTATTTATGTCCGAAAAGTTTCCAATATTCTTACTTTTCTATTTTAAACTTTCCATGTAAGGCTTGTCAACATTGAGTAAAAAAAAGTCAATATGACGCTAAATTATAATCCAAAATATTGATAAAATAAGAAATTGGTTTAGAGAAAGATAGTTAATGCGTGCTTTTATACAGAATACGACAAGAAGGACCATTATGCTTTTACTGCTATCTTAACATTTAGTAGTTTTTCACAAGTTATACCCATAATGCTTTATAAATGTGGATAAATACGAAGTAAACAAGCGAGATAAGGAGCATATAAGAGAAAAGAAGGTTAAAAGCGGGGTATTTCAGAAACCTTGAAAAATAATCATCAATATAAGCGTGTTTTTAGCCCCTGTTTTAAGTTGGCTGGTACGAATCATCCTATTTTTTAAATACGCCTCATATACGCCAAATACGAAGCTTTTTTCAAAAACGCTAAAACCCTTATGTTTCAACGGTCTTATCGATTTTTAGCAAAATCAACCCGTAATTCATTGATTGTCTGTTTGATTTCCTTGATTTCAGCAGTAATACTATGGGAAAATTCCTTTTGATTCTTGATGATTTCATTAATAAAAAACTCTAATTTCCACACTAAATATACAGAAAGTACCAGGGGAAAGCCGTTATTTGCTATTAATTTTAGCACATATTCAATATCCAATTAATTTACTTCCTTTCCAAACCCGTTTTTGCCCAGGCCTAATATCAAGATGTAAGAAATCCTTCTTTTCGTAAAATCCAATACCATTAAAACCTATTTCCTGAGCAAAAAGAAGAAGATCGAAAAGTAAAAAATCCTTTACATGAATATCTACCGCCATACCCAGGAGATGATAAGAACCGGAAACTCCCCCGACCTTATGATTTTCTTCCTTACACCGGTAACCGGAATTGATATATACCGGCCTATTTATAACCATCCTTAAATGATTTAACCTGGCAAAAAGGTCCGGAGACAACATAACCCGCCGGCAGCAGGGACACTCAAACTCATATAAAGAAAAATATTCAGTTAATTCTATATCATTAATTATACCCATAATTTATTTATATTTTAAAGTCCTGCCATTTCTTACTACATCAGGCATAGCCTTATATATAATTTCGTTCACCTCCGGGACAGTAGCTTTCATCAGATCCTGGACATAGGAAATCTCGCCCTCTTTTAATTCAACTTTTTGTTTCCTTAATATTTCAATTAACTTTACCCAGGCTATCTTCCATTTTTCCTCACCGTTTCCTATCCCCAGCTCTTCTTCTGCCCAAAGCATAGCTGCCAGAATAGCCTCTTTTATTTTGTCTGTCCTGTCCTGGCCAAACTTATTTACCATAAATTTAGAAGCCAGACCAATCAGAAAAACAAGAGCGAAATCTAATAGATATTTAGTGACAAATACTTCTAACATTTATTACTCCTTTCTGCCTGTGCGTGTTAGCACGCAAACAGGTCTCTCTCCCAGGGAAGGTCCGCGGAGCCTCCCAAGGAAGATTTTATATTAATTTATTTATTACACATCCATAACATCAGTAGACTTATAATCAAGTATCCGGGCATTGACTTTAGCTACTAAGTCATTACCGTTATTA
>Ga0268276_1002570_pt1 | contig 15243 bp, 14 predicted proteins | sample saktaG_4_FD_190145 | JGI IMG/M metagenome (GOLD analysis project Ga0268276, IMG submission 190145) | Saline water microbial communities from Sakinaw Lake, British Columbia, Canada - sak_2010_1_5_45m | ecosystem: Environmental > Aquatic > Non-marine Saline and Alkaline > Saline ...
TACCTCGGATCTTTCAGGTACACAGACTTATTCTGTTAATGTGTTTTCCTCTGATGGAGCATTCATTAGCACTGTAAGTTTTTCTAAGTCTTTTGGTGGAGAAGGCTTTACAAGTCCAATCGTTGTCTTGACAATTGTTCTAGCAATAATTTTTATTGTATTGCTGGTTGTATTGATTGTCTTGCTTGGAAAGAAACCTCAAAAATCAGAAGAATTTAGCGAAAGTTATTATTAAATTTTTTAATTTTTCTTTTTCTTTTTTTTATTTTTTTTAGAGTTAGTGTAAAGTATATCAGTTTTCCTAATCTTCTACAAACGGCACAAAAATAAATCCCGGTATCTCGGTTTTTTTTATTATCTCATTACCTTTTTTTTGAAATACTGTAATTTTTTGCTCGAATCTTGGCCCAATTGGTGCAACAAGAATTCCATCGTCTTTTAATTGTTCTAAAAGTTTTTTAGGTATTTCTCTTATCGCAGCACTTAAAATAATTCTATCAAAAGGAGCTTCTTCTGGAAGTCCTTTATAGCCATTTTTATTATATACTCTGGTATTTTTGTAACCTACAAGGCTTTTCTTTGATTTTTTCGCTAATTCATTAATTAATTCTAAACCAAAAACTTTTCCACTTTTTCCAACAATAGAGGAAATTAAAGCAAGAACATATCCCGAGCCAGAACCAGCTTCTAAAACTTTTTGTCCTTTTTTTAAATTAAGTTCAGAAAGCATCAGTGCTATTGTATATGGCTGAGAGATTGTTTGCCCTTGTCCTATTGGTAAGGCTGTGTCTTCGTATGCTTGCTGCTCAAGTTCAGAAGGAATAAATTCTTCTCTTCCAACAGTTGAAAAAGCATTTAGAATTTTTTGGGAAAATCCAAGAGTCTTCAGATGCTCAAGAAGCTGTGCTTTATTCATAAAAGAATAAAGCTTTGGAGATTTAAATAGTTTTTTTGAAAATTAAATTAAACTCTTAATGTTATTATTTTACTGACTCCTTCGTGCATACTAACCCCATAAAGATTTGTTGCTCGAGAAATAACTTCGTCATTGTGACTAATTACTATATACTGTCCTCTTTGCATATATTTTGCAAGAAGTCCTGCAAGTCTTTCAGAATTTCTTTTATCCAATGATGCATCAATCTCATCAAGAAGATAGAAGTAATATGGCTTATATTCTTGAATTGCGAATATTTGGGAAAGAGCAATAAGCGCCTGTTCTCCTCCGGATAAAGACTTTACATCAAAATACTTTCCGTGTCCTGTTTTTACAACAATATTTACTCCCCCTTCAAAAGGATTTTGCTTGTTCTCTAGTTCAAGAAAAACATTTGCCTTGTTGCTTAATTGTGAGAAATTTCTTGAAAAAAGCTCGTTTAATTGCTTTAGTGTCTGAAGAAATGTCTTTTTCTTTTTTATGTCTATTTCAAAGATTATTTTTAGTACTCCCTCTTTTTCTTTTGATATTATGTCTGCTTTCTCTCTTATAGAATCATATTCTTTTTTTATTGAATCATAAACTTCTAAAGAACGAAGATTAACTGTTCCTATATTAGAAAGGATTTCCTGGACTTTCGCAAGTTTTTGAGTAAGCACTTCTTTGTTTGCTTTTATGACTTCAACATTTTCAAATTCGATTATTTCTGTTTCAAGGTTTTCTATTTCTGCGTTAACTTTTGCTTTTTCTATTCTGAATTCATTCATTTCTTGTTCAATAAGATTCAATGAATGTCTTTTTGACAAAGTCTCTGATTCTTTTTGACGAATTTCAGAATGAAAAGAATCTCTTTGAGAAATCATTTTTTTGAATTTCACAGCAAGCTCTTCTTCTTTTTGTCTTTTTTCTGCTAGAATTTTTTCTTTTTGCGTTTTAATTTTTTGAAGAGAAAGAGCCTCTTCTTTTATCTCAAATTCTTCTCTATCAATCTGCTTAATGGAAATTCTTATTCTATCTAGCTCTCTTTGCTTGAAATCAACTTCTGAATTTAATGTCTCGCGGGTTCTTAATGAAATTTCCTGAACTTCAATTCTCAAAATTTCGTATTTTTGCTCTAAATTCGGGCTTGAGGCGACATTGTCTTCAAGTTTTTTCTTCTTCTTAGTTAATTCCTGAATTTCTTCCTTAAGTTTTTCAGCTTTTTCATGCAGAATTTTTATTTGAGATTTTTTTTCATTTATGTTTAAAATTTTATTAAGGTCTGATTCTGTTTTTGATATCTGCTGAGTTATTTCTTCTATATCTCTCAGAAGTATTTCTTTTTTCTGATAAATTGTTTTAAGTTCGCTATCAGAAGAATCTATTTCTTTTTTTAATATGGTAATTTTTGGGAAAACCTCTTTGTTTATTTCTGTTATATGATTTGGAGTTATTTTGCTTTTGCAGATTGGGCAGATGTCAATTTTAGACACTTGCTCAACAATTTTTTTTAAATTTTCAATTTCAGATTCATTAACAGATGTTATTTTTTCAAGCCCTATTTCTCTTTTAAGCAATCCACTTAAAGAATCCTTTTTTTCAGTAAGAGATTTTTTTAGTCTATCTAATTTTTGGGAATTGGCTTTTGAATCGAAAATTTCAAGGGAAAGAGATTCTATCTGCTTCATTAAAAAGCTAGACTCATTTTCATAATTTTGGAAAAGCGAATTCTTATCCTGAAATCTCTCTTTTAAGGAATTCAATTCAGATTTAATTGTATAGAATTTTTTTATTTGCTCTTCAATTTTTTCAATTTCTTTCTTTTTTTCTTCTATTTCTTTTTTCTTTTTTTCTGGTGTTGGAGATTCTTTCTGAAGTTCTCTTATAAGAAGTTCTGTATCTTTTTCTGAATTTTTTAAGTCTTGTTTTTGTTTGGATAGTTTAAGCAGTTTTGATTCACAACTCTCAAGTTTTATATTCATTCCTGCCAAATCTGCCCTTAAATTAGCTATTTCCTGATTAAGTTTTTCCTGCTCAAATCCAGCAGATTCTTGCATTTCTGAATTAATCTTATCTATTTTTGATTTTAAATTCTGAATTTCTGACTCAACATCAAGTATTGCTTTCTTTTGCTTTTCTATTTCAGAAACTTTTTTTTCTATATCAGAATCTATTCTTGAGCCTTCTTTCTTCTTTTTTTGAAGGTCAAAATATACTATGCTTTTTTTGAATTTTTTCAAATCGCTTTCAAGTTTTTTGTATCTTAATGCTTGCTGCCTTTCTTTTTCAAGATTATTCAAATAGGCTGTTCTTTCTCTCAAAACAGAATTAATCTCTTTCAATTTTTCTTCTGTTTTTTCAAGTTCTCTTAGGGATTTCTCTTTTCTTGTTTCATAAATGAAAATCCCTGAAACTTCTTCGATTACTTTTCTTCTTTCTTCTGGCTGCATTTTTACAAAATTATGAATTTCTCCTTGAAGAACAATATTGAATCCATTAGGGTCTATTCCTGCCTGAGCAAGCAAAGTAAGAACTTCTTGTCTTGTTTTTGTTTCGTTATTTATCTTATAAAGACTGTGCCCTTTCTTTCTTACTATTCTTTTTAGACTAAGCTCATCACTATCAACTGAGAAAATTCTTTTTGAATTATCAAAAATAACTTCTGCAAAAGCTTCTTTTGCTGGCGGTAAGGATTTTGTTCCGAGAAAAATGAGATTGCTTGCTTTTTCTGCGCGCATGGATTTTATGCTTAATCTTCCAAGAACAAAACAAATCGCATCAGGTATGTTTGATTTTCCAGAACCATTTGGCCCAAGAAGAACATTTATTCCTGGAGTGAATGGAATTTCTGTTTTTTTTGGAAAACTCTTAAATCCGCGCATCACTATCTTTTTTATATATGTCATTTTAATTAAAAAAATGAGGAGTTTTTAAAGATTAATATAGGTATTTTTAACATTGATATTAAAATAATTTTTTCTGCTCTGAATTTGAATTTGCTTTTTTCCAAGTTGACCATGTTTTTCTAAAAATTCCCTTGTTATTATGATTCTTAATATTTGTTTCGAGAAATTTTTTGGTTTTAGGATCAGAACTATATCCAGAACCAATGCTCTCTCCATATATTTTCTTAAGCTTCCCCATCTCTCGCTCTCGCTGGCTCTTTGCCAGAATAGAAGCAGCTGAAACAGAAGCATGATTTCTGTCAGCTTTATGTTCACACACTATTTCAAGATTTGAAAGATTCTCTATTTGAAGTCTAAGAAATTCTTTCCAGTTATTCAAAGAAACAGACGGACAATCAAGAATAACTCTTATTTTTTCTTTTCCCGTGTTTAGATTGTTAATTATTTTGGCTGCTGCTAATGCTTCTAATTCATTCAGTTTTACCCCTTCTGCATTTTTTTCATCAATTTCTTCAGGATGCACAACAACAACCTCAAAACCTTCTGCTTTTTCTTTGATTATTTTTTCAAGGAATTCTCTTCTTTTTTGAGTTAATTGTTTGCTGTCCTTAACACCTAAAGCCTTTAATTCTCTCTCAACACTTTCTCTAACAAGACATCCAGCAAGAAGCATTGGGCCAATTACCGGGCCCCTACCTGCATCATCAATGCCTAAAATAAGCTTACCCATTGTTCAAACAACAAAAGTTTCTTTTTAAAATTTTATCACTTCATTATGATGGTTAGTTTTTAATTTAGATTGAGAGAAACCTTTATAAGGAAATTTCATTAGATTGAGTTAAGGTAGGAAAAATCCAGATATCGCAAACATAGCGGGATGGAGGAGTCTGGAGTCCTCGCAGGGCCCATAACCCTGAGATCGTGCGGTTCAAATCCCACTCCCGCTATTCTTTTTATAAAAAACCTTTTAAGCAACAGATTATCTATAAAATAATGCCCCACGTCGCATAAGCTCAAATGTAAAATTTGGCTAAATTCGACTTAAGACAAGCCCACGTCGCATAAGCCTCACAGTTATGTGAAGCTCGACATATACTTGTGGCAAAAACAAGCCCACGTCGCATAAGCCTCACAGTTATGTGAAGCTCGACATATACTTGTGGCAAAAACAAGCCCACGTCGCATAATGGTATTGCACCGGATTGCTAATCCGGGCCCTTCGGGGCTCGCAGGTTCGATTCCTGCCGTGGGCGTTGAACTTGATTCAACGACCTGACGAACACTCAAGCGTGATTGTCCGTGGGCGTCCTTTTTTATAACATCAGGAATTTCAGTTCCTGCCATGGGCGTCCTTGTATATGACGAACACTCAAGCGTGATTGTCCGTGGGCGTTTTTATATACAAAAATTTATTAAGTCACTATTTTTAACCCAAATCATGAAAATAAAATTTTTTACAGACCTATGGAATGTATTTGGAGAAATGATAAAAATAAAAAAATACGCTCCTGAAATAAAGTTTTTCTTTAGGCATTTTAAGCTTGATGATGACCCTAAAAAATCACTTGAAAGAATTATTAATTTTGTAAGAAAAAATCCCACGATTGATGATTTGCTTCAAATTAGCAAAACATATGATATGATTTCAAGAGCTGAAAAAAGAGCAGAAGAAAAAGGATGGAATTATGCTTGCTTAGGAGCTGTAGAAGAAATGGGTGTAAACTATGAGATACTGGGCAAGGAAAATATTCCTGCTAATGACAGGGCCTTGTATTTTAGCAATCACCCTTATGGTCTTTTAGATGGTGTTATATTATTGGGTGGTTTAGGTTCTCTTCTTAATAAAAAAAAGAAAAAATTGAAGATGATTGCTATGAATCCATTAAGATTCATTAAGGGAATTGAAGAAATAATTTATTTTGTGCATTCCACAGCAAATAAAATAAATTTTGGCTCATTGCGTGAATCTTTAAAATATGTGAGCAATGAAGGGGATTTGGCAATGTATCCTTCTCGAAGAATTTCTGGTGAAGGATTAAAAGAATATCAGTGGGGAAAAGGCTTGGAAATTCTTGCTACACATTCTCCTTATGTTGTTCCTATGTGGTTCTCAGGACCTGATCACGACAAAATGTATAATTTTATTGCAAAGAATAAAAGAACAGAAAAACTAAGAAATATTTTTTCATTAAAAGAAGCGTGGAATAAAGCCGGACAAACAGTTATTTTAAAGATTGGAGAGCCAATTAAATCTGAAAAAATAAAAGAAATGAGAAGGCCTGAAGAAAGAGTGCAATATCTAAGACGAATTGCAGAATCCCTTAAAGTTGCTGTGTAAATTAAATTATTTTAGAAAAACTGTTTTGTTTTGTCCAGAGTTTTTTGCCTGATAAAGTGCTTTGTCGGCTCTGTTTTTAAAAGATTTTTTTGTGTCACCTTTTTTATACTCTGCCAAACCTCCTGAAAAAGTTACTCTATATTTTTTCAAAATTCTGTTTGCTGCTGCTAGATTCTTTATTCTTTGAGCTAATTTTTTTGCTTTTTCTATATTTGTTTCAGGAAGAAGTATGAAAAATTCCTCTCCCCCAAATCTTGCAGCAATATCTGATTTTCTTATGTGCTTTTTGAGAACAGAACCGATTACTCTCAAAATTTCATCTCCTTTTATATGTCCATAGACATCGTTTATTTTTTTGAAAAAATCTAAATCAATTATAAACAAACAAAGCTTGTGCTGTCCTCTTTTGGCTTTTTCAAATTCCATATCAAAAATATTTTCAAAAAATTTATTGTTGTATAGTCCTGTTTTTTCGTCAGAAATTGCTAAATCATAAATTACAGACATGTATTCTGTCATGTTTTCAAACAGCTTTTCTATTTTATTCTTGAATTTTGGGTCAAGCACAGATAACTTCTTGTGCAAATCTTTTTCAATTCTTGCCTCTTTTTTCATTTATACAAAAAATAAAACAGATTAATAAATGTTTTTGATAATATTTCTTAAGAAAAAATAATCAATATTCTTTGTTAACTTCACTTGTTCTTTTATATCTAATGTAAAGTTTATCAAGAATTTTTATAACTTCATCTCTTTGCTCTGCTCTGCCCAGGCCCTTCCAATCCAGAATAGCAAAATCCACTTCTTCCTTTGTTTTTTGCACAGCTTCTTTTATCATTTCTTCTGTTATTGGAGCTGCATGCTGTGAAATAACATGTGAAATAGCAATATTTGATTTTTCCTGAATTTTATTGAAATTAGGGCAATAATGTGGCCCGCCAATTGCAATTGCTATCTCATGATAAGGATTTTCTTTAAAATTGGCAATTGTTTCTGAAATTGTTTTCGCAATAACAAATGCAGCTTTTCTATCCCCCCATTCATTTTCTGTTGAGCCGATTTCTATAAAAACGCAGGGCTTGTCTATCAATGGGCCGTGATGAGTTGCTTCCATTGTTATGCTATAATTTTTAAGATTATAAGTCATTGAGTTTTCCAGTAATTTTTCAAAAAGTTGTTTTGAAAATAAAGCTGAGCTTTTGCAAACTTTTCCGCTTTCACCACCCAACTCAGCTGTTCGCCAGTTTCCTGGAGAGTGCACAGTTAAAACTTTTTCATTGCTTTCTGAGCGGTGCTTTGATGCAAAAATAACAAAATCACAAGAATTTATTTTTTCAGAATCAAGATTTTCTGTTTGAATAATCTCCTTATCAACCAGATAAAACTTAAAATTTCCAAATTGAGAGAGATTTGTTGTTATGTTAATTCCTGCTTTATCTAATTTGCTCGCCACAATAAGAAATTTTTCATATACCATGGATTTAGAAAAACATTCAAGATTTTAAATTTTGTTGGTGTCTGGTTTAAGGCAAATCTCAGAAATAAAACGCAGAATTTATTAATACTATTTTTCTTTTATTTCTATGCAAGACATAGTAAAATTTCCTATTGGAATCATTGTGCTAGCTCTCGGAGTTCCTATTGGAAATCTTTTAGCTAAGTTTACAAAAGAAGAACTCAAATCAGGGCAAAAATGGTTTAAGCTTATTGGAATTATCTGCATTTTAGGTGCAATAATCAGCCTTATATTTCGCGAAGATGTTCTGCTCTTCACGTTTTTGTTTATTTTAATTGTAACAAGCAGAAGTCTAAAAATAAAAAAATAAAAATAATTAAAGAAAGATAAAAAGTAAGGGATTATTCTTACTTCTTTTTCTTTTTTGCTTTTTTCTTTGCCATTACCTCATACCTCTTTTTAATGATATAATATATACTTTTTATTTTTTAAATTCATACTTTCACTAAAAAAAGACACCAGAAAAAATCAATTTTGCTAAAAATTTTTCCGAGGAGAACTTATTTTGGGCTATATTTGTAAAATTTAATAAACTCAGGAATATGATGATTCTTATGCTTTATTTAATCGGGCTTGGACTGAATTTGAATGGAATTTCTCAACAGAGTCTTAATATTATTGGGAAATGTAAGAAAATTTATTTGGAATTTTACACTGTTGAACTTCCTTATACAAAAAAAGAAATTGAAAAACTCGTCGGAAAAGAGATTTTTCTGGCAAATCGGGAATTTGTAGAATCTTTGGAGATGATTTCAGAAGCAAAAAAAGAAAATATTGCCCTGCTAATTTATGGATCTCCTCTAATGGCGACAACACATCTGACTCTTTTAAGCGAGGCAAGAAAATCTAAAGTGCAAGTCGAAATAATTCATAATGCTTCTGTTTTTGATGCTGTTGCTGAAACTGGTTTGCATTTGTATAGATTTGGAAAAATTTCATCAATACCAAAGTGGGAAAAGAATTTTACTCCAATAAGCTTTGTGAATATTATAAAAGAAAATCAACAGATAGATTCGCATAGTTTGGTCTTAATTGACATTGGCCTGGAATTTCAAGAAGCAATTAAGCAGCTATTAAAAGCTAGCGATAAAAAAATAGAAATTAACAAGATTTTTGTCTGCTCTAGATTGGGCTGTAAGGACAAAAAGATTTTTTATGACAAAATTGAAAATTTGGAAAATAAAAAGATAAAAGCTCCTTTTTGCCTAATAATTCCGAGCAAGCTTAATTTTAGTGAAAAAGAGTTTATGGGGGAGTTTTAGCTCTTTAGGAAACTATTTAAAAATGTTGGAAACTATTGGGAATTAAGATGTATGATCCACAAAAAATAGAAGAAGAAACTCTGAAATTTTGGGAGAAAAACAAAATTTTTCAGAAGCTAAAGGACAAGAATAAGAACAAAAAGAGATGGAGTTTTATTGATGGCCCAATTACTGCCAATAATCCGATGGGTGTTCATCATGCGTGGGGCCGTACATACAAGGATCTTTTTCAAAGATTCAAATCAATGCAAGGATATAAGCAGAGATATCAAAACGGATTTGACTGTCAAGGATTGTGGATTGAAAGAGAAGAAGAAAAAGATTTGGGACTGAAGAACAAAGAAGATATTGAAAATTTTGGTGTGCCTAAATTTATTGAAGCTTGCAAAAAAAGAATTGAGAAATTTTCTAAAATTCAGAAAGAGCAGTCAGTTCGGTTAGGTTATTGGATGGATTGGAATAATTCATATTATACTCACTCAGATTTAAATCAACTGCATAACTGGCATCTGCTAAAGATTTATCACAAAAAAAGATGGTTATACAAGGGCAAAGATGTTGTTCCTTGGTGCTGGAGATGCGGAACAGCAAGTTCAAAACATGATATTGCAACAGAGGGGTACAAGGAAGTTATACATCCTGCTTTGTTTATGCGTTTCTCTCTTAAAAAAGAACTCGACACATATTTTTTAATTTTTACAACAACTCCATGGACTGTTCCTGCAAATGTTGCAATTGCAGTTAATGAAAAACTAAATTATGTTAAAGTAGAAAATAAAGGGAAAAAATACTGGCTTGCAGAAGATTGTCTAAAAGAATTAGAGGGAAATTATAAGATAATAGAAAAAAAGAAGGGAAAATCTTTGGAAGGAATTGAATATGCTATGCCTTATTCTTCATTAAAAATTCAAAAAGATTCTCCTCATCGAGTTGTTCTTTGGGATTTAGCTTCTGGTGAAGAAGGAACAGGAATTGTTCATATTGCTCCTGGATGCGGTACAGAAGATTTTAGTCTTAGCAAAAAAGAAAAGCTTCCAAGTCCTTCACCTTTAAACGATGCCGGAGTTTATGGAGAAAATTATGATAAATTTAGCGGCAAGAAATATTCAGAAGTAAATAAACTTGTTCTGGAAGATTTAGAAAAAAGAAATTTTGTTTACAAAATAAAACCCTACAAACACCGTTATCCACATTGTTGGCGTTGTGGGGAAGAGCTTGTATTTAGATTAGTAAATGAGTGGTATATTAAGGCTGAAGAAATCAGAAAGAAATTGATTTCAGAAAATAATAAAGTTAAATGGTATCCCGAATATGGAAAGATTAGGCAAAAAGATTGGTTTGAAAATATGAGTGATTGGCTAATTTCTAGAAAAAGATACTGGGGGCTTCCGTTGCCAATCTGGGAGTGTTCTTGTGGAAATTTTGAAGTAATCGGAAGTTTAAAAGAATTAAGAGAAAAGGCAGTAGATAAAAGGAAAGTTGATAATCTTCCTGAAATTCATCGTCCGTGGATTGATGAAATTAACATTAAGTGTAACAAATGCGGAAAAGAAGTTTCAAGAATTTTAGATGTTGGTGATGCTTGGCTTGATGCGGGAATTGTTCCTTTTTCTACATTAGATTACCTCAATAATAAAAAATATTGGAAAGAGTGGTTTCCTGCTGAGTTAATCAGCGAAAACATGCCTGGACAATTCAGAGGTTGGTTTAATGCATTATATTGGGCCAGTGTTACTCTTACTGGAAAAGTTCCTTTTAAAAAATTATTGGGATACGAAAGCCTTAAAGATGAAAAAGGAGAAGAGATGCATAAAAGCAAAGGGAACACAATCTGGTTTGATGATGCTGTAGAAAAAGTAGGAGCAGATCCAATAAGATTATTATATTGCCTGCAGGACCCGTCTCAGGAATTAAGATTTGGATTTAATGCTATGAAAGACCCAAAAAGCAATCTCAATATTCTTTACAATCTATCTAACCTTGTTGATAATATAAAAGGTGCTAAAACTTTCCAAATAGAAGACAAATGGATATTAAGCAAACTTAATTCTTTAGTTGAGTATGTTACAAAAGAATTAGAGAATCTGCATCCACATTTGGCGACAAGAGCTATAAGAGATTTCTGGATAAATGATTTTTCTAGAGGATATATTCAGTTAGTAAGAGATAGATTATCTGCTGAAGATAAAAGTGCAAAATATGTTTTAAAAGAAGTTTATGTTGTTTTGATAAAACTCTGCGCACCAATAATTCCGTTTGTTGCAGAAAGCGTTTGGCAATTCCTTAAAGATAAAAAAATAGTGAAAGAAGAAAGCGTGCATCTTTCATCCTGGCCAAAAGCAGATAAGAAAAAAGATTGACAAAAATCTTGAGAAAAATTTTGAAGTTATTCTGCAGATAATTGAAAAAGGGTTTGCAGAAAGAGACGAGGCAAAGATTGGTTTGAGATGGCCGTTGGCAAAAGCAAAAATTATTTCTAAGGATTGCAAGTTGAAAGAGGAAGAAAAGAACATAATAAAAAATCAATTAAATGTAAAGAAAGTTGAATTTCAAACAGGAAAAGAATTAAATGTTGAGTTTGACACAAATATTACTCCTGAACTTGAATCAGAAGGATATGCTCGTGAACTTTCAAGAAAAGTCCAGGATTTTCGAAAGAAACTGGGATTAGAAAAAAAGAATAAAATAAAATTATATCTGATTATCGACGAGAAATTTAAGGAGATTTTGGGAAAGAATTTGGATTTTATAGCAAGAAGAACGAATTCAACCGGAATAGAGATTGTTGAGTCTGAAAAAAGATTTAGGGAAAAATTTAAAAACAAAACTGAATTTACTATAAAAGATAAAAAAGGGGGGCTTGCAGTTATTATTACCGGAAGGTAATTCCTTTGGGTTACTCTTTTATCATAACAATCTTTAAAAAGAAGTTGTTACAATAAGAAATAATATGATAGTAAAAGAAGAATTTTTGGGCAGATTAAGAAAAATATTTGGTTTAAATTTATATGAAGTTAAAGTGTGGACTGCGCTTCTCTCAAGAGGATGCAGTACTGCAGGAGAATTAAGCAGTATTTCTGATGTTCCAAGGTCAAGAACATACGACATTCTTGAAAGCCTTGAAAAAAAAGGATTTATTGTAATGAAGCTTGGAAAGCCAATTAAGTTCATTGCTTTGAAACCAGAAGAAGTTGTTGAGGGTGTTAAAAAAAGATTAGTAGTAGAAGCAAAAGAAAGATCAAAAAGACTTGAGACATTGAAAAACGACGAGGTTCTTGAAGAGTTAAATTCATTGTTTACAAAAGGAATAAAGTTTGTAGAGCCTTCTGATTTGTCTGGGTGCTTAAAAGGAAGGCAGAATCTTTACAATCATTTAGATATGCTAATAAGAGATGCAGAAAAGACAATAACACTTATGACTACATCAGAAGGACTTAATCGAAAACTTGAGATATTAATGCCTAGTCTTGAAAAATGCAAAAAAAGAGGAGTAAAAATAAGAATTGCTGCTCCTATTGACAACAATAATATAAAAGTTGCAAGAGAGTTAAAGAAAGTTGCAGAGGTTAGACATGTTGATAAGATTAAGGCAAGATTCACAATAATTGACTCAAATCAATTAATGTTTATGCTTCTTGATGATGAAAAATTCCACCCTAATTATGATTTAGGAGTTTGGATAAATACAGAATTCTTTGCTCAGGCGCTTGAGCAATTGTTTGAGCTTGCATGGAAAGACATGAAGCCGGTAAAATAATTACTTCTTGAATATTGAAAAAATTGTAAGAAAAAAATAAAAAAATTATTGGTTTAAAATTGCCATTATTACGCCAAGAAATGTTGTTAGGACAACAATCCATCCTGCAATAGCAGCAACAAGATTTCCTCCTAGCCAAAAGGGCAAGGTTAGTGTTCCGCCAATCATAGCAAATCCTACTGCTAATGAAACAATAACTCCTGTAAGCCAAGCTATAAAATTCAAAATTTTTCTTTCTTTTTTAGCCATTTCAGATTTTTACCTCCTTTTTTAATTTATTTTACAATATAAAAAGAAAAGTTGATTAAAAAATAAAAAATTTATCTTCTCTTTTTTGGGGCTTTTCTTTTCTTCGTAGCTGCCCTTTTCTTCTTTTTTTCTCCGCCGCCAGAAATTCCTGACAAAGTTGCTCGATAACCAACCGGAGCTTGTGCTGAAACAAGTCTTGATGCTTTTTCTCCAGCTCTTCTTGCTTTTGCTATTGCTTCTCTTGTATCTTTGTCAAGCCTTTGAAGTTCTGTATTTGTTTTTTTAACAGAAGCAACAAGTGATTTTTGAGATATTTTTCCAAAGAAAAATCTTTTACATTCTTGATCAAACTCATCAAGCAATCCTTGTTTTTCTTCTTGCCTTGATCTAATAAATTCTCCAGCAACATTGAACTCTTTTAGCATCTCGGAGAAGAAAGATTCATTCATTTTTTTTACTTGAACCATTTTTCACCTCCTTACAATAGTTTAAATAAATTATTCTTTAAATAGGTTTTGGTTAATTTTTAAAATTACATCTTTTCAACAGTATCGATGCCAAGCAATTGCATTGCGTTTTTCAAAACCTGCCTAAATGATTGAACTAAAGCGAGCCGAAATGTTTCTTGCTCTGAACCAATAACCTTGCAGCTATGATAAAATTCATTAAAGGTTTGAGAGAGCTGATAAGAGTAATTTGCAATTATTGAAGGATTAAGGCTGTTTGCTGCGCTTGAAACTACTTCTGAAAATGATGAAATCTTTTTTACAAGTTCGATTTCTTTTGGCTCTAAATCATAAACCTCAAATTTTCCTTCAGGCGGTGCTTTTTCAAGTATAGAACCTGCTCTTGCATAACTGTATAAAATATACGGGCCTGTGTTTCCTTCAAAAGAAACAAATTTTTTAATATCAAAAATAATATTGTTTGTTCTGCTGCTTCTTAAATCTCCGTAAAAGATTGCAGCAATAGCAATTTTCAATGATTTCTCTTCAAGTTCCTTCTCTGATATTTTAGGATTTCTTTTTTTTAATTCTTTTTTTGCCATTGAAATAGTCTCTTTTAGAATGTCTTCCATGAAAAAAGTTTTTCCTTTTCTTGTCGCAAGTTTCTTTCCTGCTTTGCTTAGATAATGCCCGTGATAAGCATGTATGCAGTTTTTTGCCCATTTGCATCCTTTTAATTCAAGAATTTTGAATAGCTGTTTGAAATAAAGTTCTTGCTCTCTTCCAACTTCGTATATCATTTTTTCAAATTTGTATTTTTTGTATCTTTCAATAGCAGCTACTAGGTCTCGTGTTATGTAAAGAGTTGTTCCGTCACTTTTTTCAATCAGAACATTTTCCAGTCCATAGCTTGTTAAATCAACCACATATGCGCCCTTGCTTTTTTTTGCAAAATCCTTTTCTTTAAGTTCATTAAGAATTTCTTCACTTTTTTTGTTGTAATTTGATTCTCCTTCATAAACATCAAATTTTATTCCAAGCTTCTTGTACATATTTTTGAAATCTTCAAGACTTAAATCTCTAAAGATTTTCCAAAGCATGAGATTTTTTTTATCTCCTTCCTCTAGTTTCCTGAATTCCTCTCTTGCGCTTTTTTCGTATTTTTTCTGGTTTGTTTTTACGTAAATTTCAAACAAATGTTTTATGGGGTCTTTTTCAAGTTTTTTTTCAGAGCCGAATTTTTTATATCCAAAAACAAGTTTTCCGAACTGAGTTCCCCAATCGCCGAGATAATTGATTCTTATTACCTTAAAATTTCTAAACTCAAGAATATTTGCAATGCTGTTTCCAATAATTGTTGAGCGCAGATGTCCTATTCCAAATGGTTTTGCAATGTTAGGAGATGAAAACTCAACAATAATCTTTTTTCTTTTTCCAACATCGGATTTTCCATAGTTTTTTTTCTGAGTCAAAACATCCCATACTGTCTGCCTTGCTATGCTTTTTCGATTTAGAAAAAAATTAAGATACGGGCCCTTAGTCTGAATGTCTTCAAAGTCAGTTGATGTTGGTTCTCCAATTTTTTGCCTTAATTCCATTGCTATTCTTTCAGGAGAGTCTTTAAATTTTTCAGCTAGAAAAAAACATGGAAAAGCATAATCTCCCATATCAGGCGAAGGAGGAATTTCTATAATATTTTCCAATTCTTCTTCCTGAAACTTAAATCCTTTTTCCTTGAGAACTTTTTTCAGCAATTTTGCCACTTCTTTTTTCATAGCCTAAATAGACAAACCAAGTTAATAAAGATTTTGAAATGTTTGAAATAAGAAGTTTTTTAAGCGAAGAGGCACTAA
>Ga0268276_1002572_pt1 | contig 15215 bp, 14 predicted proteins | sample saktaG_4_FD_190145 | JGI IMG/M metagenome (GOLD analysis project Ga0268276, IMG submission 190145) | Saline water microbial communities from Sakinaw Lake, British Columbia, Canada - sak_2010_1_5_45m | ecosystem: Environmental > Aquatic > Non-marine Saline and Alkaline > Saline ...
TGTCTCTGAAATTTGTCAAATCGCTTATGATTTGCAGTCCTTTATGCCGGAGTCATCAACTAAGATTCTTAAACAATTTTCGAAAAAGAAGATTAAAGCAGAAAAGCCGTATTTTTTACGGATTATTTAATATAATTAGTTTATATATAACAGATTAAAACTTATGATTCACTATCTTAACGGTAACTGGGTCGACGATGAAAATTTGAAAATTTCCGCTTTTGATCTTTCAGTCGTTCGCGGTTTTGGCGTTTTTGATTTTTTGCGGACATACAATAAAAAACCTTTTGGTCTGAAGGATCATTTGGAAAGACTTTTTCGCTCAGCCAAACCTTTGGGAATTACCATATTAAAAACTAAAGAAGAAATAGGGCAAATAGTAAATAAGGGAATTGAGAAAAACCAAAAAGCCGTTTCTGATTTCAATATTCGTCTGGTGATTACTGGCGGAGTTGGGAAAGATTCATTAAGTTTGGGTAAGTCTTCTTTAATAATCATGTTTGCCAAAGCGATTGATTATCCCCAAAAATATTACCAACAGGGCGTAAAGGTAATTACTTTTAAAAATACCAGAACAATTCCGCAAGCTAAGTCGTTGGATTACCAAACGGCAATTATTGCTTTGCAAAAAGCAAAAAAAGAAAAAGCGGTTGAGGCGATTTATGTTAGTGATAAAAGCAAAATCTTGGAAGGAACAACCAGTAACTTTTTCGCCGTTATTGACGATAGATTAGTTACGCCAAAAGACAATATTCTTTTAGGGATAACCAGAAAAGTAATAATAGATTTAGCCAAAAAATTAAAAATTAGAATCTTTGAAAAAGATATTCATTCATCTCAAATTAAAATGTTTTCCGAAGCTTTTATTACCGCTTCCAACAAAGAAATAATGCCGGTGGTAAAAATTGACGAGATGGTTGTGGGCAATGGTCGGGTAGGGAAGATTACTAAGCAATTAATGAAAGAGTTTTGGAAAATAACCAGAAATTATTCTTTTCTCTCAAAATAACTTTTTAAAATCTCTTTGGCAATTGGGGCGGCAACGTCAGAGCCTTGGCCTCCTTCTTCAACTAAGACGGTTAAAACAATTTCCGGATTGTCAAAAGGGGCAAAGATTGTAAACCAGGCGTGGGGAAGTTTAGTTTTGCCGTACGTTTCGGCCGTGCCGGTTTTGCAACCGGTTTGTATTTTAACCGCTACGGTTCCAGATGGACTAGCTTCTAAAACCGCGGCGGTTTTTCTCGCTTCGGGCTCTTTTTTTAAAAGACTGTCTTTTTCAAAGACAGTCTTTATTGAAAAATCAAATAATGGCCAGCCGGTGCCACCGGGAGAGCAGGCTTGTTTCATTCCTTCCCTGACTAAATCAAGGGTTTTTTGGGAAATGGATAGCCTTCGACATTGACCGTTTTGATACGGCCGTGACGAGTTGGTCAATTTCAAAAGCTGAGGAGAACAAAGATAACCTTCGTTAGCAAAAACAGCTGTAGCTAAGTTAAGCTGGAGCGGGGTGACTAAAACATAACCTTGGCCAATAGATAGATTATAAGTATCGCCTAAATACCAACGATCGGAGAAAATCTCCTGTTTCCAGAAAGAAGATGGGATTAAACCTTCTTCTTCATCAAGTTTAATGCCGGTTTTTTTACCAAAACCAAATTTTTCCAGCCAGATTTTTATTTTTTCCTCACCCAAGCGTTCGCCGGTTTTATAAAAGAAAATGTCGTTTGAGCGCCTTATTCCTTTAACTACGTTAACTTTTCCCTCAGTTTTTCCGTATTGCAAAAAATACCAGTTGCCGAAAGACAAGGGACCGGCTTTTATTGTGCCGGTATCCTCAACAGAGAAATGTTCGTCAATGGCTTTTTCTTCAAGAGCAGCAGTCGCAATAACTGGTTTTATAGTTGAGCCGGGAGGATAAGTTCCCTTGCTGACGCGATTAAAAAGCGGCTTGTCTTTATCGGTAAGATAACTCTCAATGGCGGATTGGTTATTCTCTTCAAAGTCTTGCGGATTAAAAGAAGGAGAAGAAGCTAAAATTAAGATTTCACCGGTTTGTGGTTTGGTGGCGATGATGGCCGCTTTTTTGTCTTTAATTTTCATTAAATCGGAGTTAATTAACTCATAGGCTTTTTTTTGTAGTTCAAGATCAAGGCTTAAACGAATAGTTTCTCCTTCGCTTGGGGGAAGAACGGTAATTGTTTTTATCTGTTTTCCTTTGGCATCAACTTCAATTAATCTTTTCCCTTTTTTGCCGCGCAATTGGCAATCGTAGATTTTTTCCACGCCGTCTTTTCCGATTTTGTCGTTTAATTTTAGTTTTATTGGACAGACGTCATTTTTTAAGTCGTCTTCTGAAGCCAATTGGCGATAACCAAGCAGATGAGCCAATACCTCGCCATCGTTATAAATTCTTTTTGTTTTTTCATCGGTGGTGGTTGACCCCGATTTAATCTGGGTTGAATAGGCGAGAACAAAGCCTTTTCTATCCAATATTTTTCCCCGGGGTGCCTCAATATCAATTTCGCGGACGCGGTTATTTTCCGCCAAATAACGATAGTAGGCGCCCTTAACGATTGTTAATTGGAAGAGACGGACAATTAGAACAAGAAATAAAATTATCACCAAGAGAGGAAGAAAATAAATTCGTAGATCATGATTAGGTTCTTTATTTTTTTTAAAGTTTATAATGGATTGACCATAGCGTTGGAACGGAGAAAGTTTTTTCTTCATGATTTATTTGGCTAATTTTAACCGATTGAGTTGCATTTTTCTTCCTTGATCTTTGTTTCTTTTCCGTGGCCGGGATAGATTATTGTTTCTTTTGGCAGTTTAAAGATTTTTTGTAATGATTGATCAAGTTTTTCTTTGCTTGAATAAGAAAAATCATAACGGCCGATGCCGGACTTAAAAAGAGTGTCGCCGGAAAAAAGAACATTAGAACTATCAAAAAATTGGTAGATTCTGTTGCTCGCCAGCCCCAAATAATGCTCATTACATTGCGTCACGTCAAACGTGGCTGGCACGTTAGACGTCGCCGCCTTTTTTGGGGCTCCCCGTCTCGCGCCACCTACCAGCTTTTTGACAAAACATATCGAGCCCGGCGTGTGGCCGGGGGTTTCTAAGACTTTTAAATTAAAATTACCAAATTTAATTTCCTCGTTTTCTTTAAGAAATTTAATGTTAATCGGCAAAGGTTTGTTTATCGGATAACCAAGCCAGTGACTGGCGGACTGGTTCATTTGTTTTAAAAGAAACAGATCTTTTCGGTGGATAAGAAAGGGAACGTTGAAAATCATTTGCAATTCTCCGGCGGCCAACACGTGATCAAAATGACCGTGGGTGGCGATCAGGGCTTTTAGTTTAAATTTGAGCGTCTGGATTTTTTCCGCAATAAATTCGGCCTCGTCAGCTGGATCAATAACAACCCCTTCGTTTGATAAAGGATCGTAGACTAAATAACAATTTGTTTGTAAAGGCCCGAGAGAAAGAGTGACGATTTTCATAAAAAATATTTTTCTTCGTATAATTATAAGATGAAAAAATATATTTTACCCTTAATTCTATTAATTTGCTTCTGGTTTACGACAAAACCATTACCGATTTTAGCCTTAGAATTCCCTAACAATAAATTCGGTATTCACTTGGCTCAACCCGAAGATCAGGATTTAGAAGCGGCGGCCAAGTTAGTGAATTCTTCAGGCGGAGATTGGGGTTATATCACTTTAGTAATCCAAGAAAACGATCGCGACAAAAATAAATGGCAGGAGATTTTTAATAAATTACGTCGTCTTCATCTTGTCCCCATCATCCGTTTGGCGACAAAACCAGAAGGTCGCACTTGGCGACGGCCGTCTCAAAGTGATGCATCATCTTGGGTAGATTTTTTAGATTCTCTGAATTGGGTGGTTAAAGATCGTTACGTGGTATTGTTTAATGAACCCAACCACGGCTTGGAGTGGGGTGGTGCGGTTGATGCGGAGAATTATGCCGAGGTGGCAAAAGAATTTGCGGAGAAATTAAAAGCCAAAAACCAAGATTTTTTTATCATGCTGGCCGGTTTTGACGCGGCCGCCCCCCACCGGCCGCCAAATTTTGAAGATGAAGAGATTTTTCTAAAGACTGTCTTTAATAAAGACAGTCTTTTATTAATACTCATTGACGGTTGGTCTTCTCACTCTTATCCTAATCCCGGATTTGTCGGTAGTCCTTACGACTTAGGTAGAAACTCCATCCGCAATTATCAATGGGAACTGTGGCTGTTAAAAGAATTGGGAGTAACAAAAGATTTGCCGGTGTTTATCACGGAGACAGGATGGCCGCACAATCAATATCAAAAATCTAATTTTTATTCACCGGAAAGCATAGCCGAATATATTAAAATTGTCTTTGAGAATGTTTGGTTGGTGGATGAGAGAATAAGGGCGGTGACGCCGTTTGTTTTAAACTACCAAGGAGAGCCGTTTGCTGATTTTTCCTGGGCTTTGCCGGGACGAGAGGACTTTTACCCCCAGTATTATTCGAATCAGAAAATTCAAAAAATAAAAGGAGAACCGGAACAGAAGCATAAAGTAACTATTTCAGCGGAGTTGCCTCAGGAGCTAGTGGAGGCATCGACCTATAATTTTAAAATTAAAGTAAAAAACGAAGGACAAGCAATCTACGATAAAAGCTATCAGTTAACAGCTATTAGTTATCAGGACAAGGGAAAGCTGGAATATTTTTTTTCCGACTTTATAAGTGTGGAGCCGGACGAGGAAAAAACGGTTGATTTTCATTTAAAGACAGGTAACAAATTAGGTAAATATCAATTAAAGACTGGTTTATATAAAACGGATAAGCTACTTCTTAATTTGTTCTCTTGGGACTTTAAGGTTTCGCCTTGGCCGTCTTTAAGATTTAGAGTGGATCTGCTTCCCAAACTAAAAACAGAAGGGAAGGATTTTGAAATCCAGATTTTTGATAAAAATGAAAAGTTAGTTTATAGAAAAACGAATGTGAAAGTTATAAATGGGGAAGGGGTATTGAAAAGAATTAATAACATCGCTTTAAATGAATCATATCGGGTGGTGGTTCTAAAACCCTATTACCTTCCCCGTCAGAATCATCTTACTTTTAAAAAAGATAAGAACGAAATCGTTTTCAAAAAAATGCTGCCTTTGGATTTTAATAGAGATGGTAAATTTTCACCTTTTGATATTTTATCGCTTATAAAAAATTTGAAATTATTGAGATTGTGGTGGTTCTCTTAAATCTCTTCTAAACGAAGTTCGCACTTTAATATATTAAAATAATGAAGTGAACATGCAAGATAGTTTAATTAGAATTAGAAATGGCATTGTTCATTGTTTGATTGGGGGAAAAGGGGATGTAGTGGTTATTCTTCCTAGTCTTTGGATTACGAGCAGGTCCTATAAACGAATAGGCGAAGAACTAAGCAGATATTATACAGTTATTATTCCTGACTTATATAAAAATAACTCAAAATTCAGTAAGGTTGCTCGAAGTGTTCCCGACTATACAGAAGCCTTAGGTAACTTACTTGAAAAGCTCGATGTTAAGAAATGTTATTTAATCGGGGTCTCATTTAGTGGTTTTATTGCCGTCAATTACGTCAATAATTTTCCTTCAAAAGTGAAGAAATTAATGCTTTTAAGCACATCAGTTACCAGAGTGGAGGCAAGATGGAAATTGTTCAGATTGTTTGTGGGATATGCAAAACTGTTTTGGGGCAACTTATTCTCTTCTCTGGGTAGACAAACGAACCTTCTTTGGTTGTCTGATGGTTTTGGATATTTTTTATGTCAACCAAAACAGTTTGCTTATGAGGTGATTATTGCCCTTGGAAATTACGAAAAACAAACTACCAAAATGGAAGTTCCGACAAAACTTATCTTTGCCAAAAGAGACGAGTTTATTCCACTAGTGGCTATTGACGTCAATTCAGAGATTAAAAATTTAGAAATAGAGGTGGTTGATAAATCTCATGCTTGGTTCTTTCTAAAACCAGAAAAAATTATTCCTAAAATAATCGCTTATTTTAGCCATTAAAAGGTAAAATTTCCAGCATTCACGTCGGTTGGCTTTCTTTAAAGGTGGTGTATCATTGTATCGATACAACGATATAGTTAATCATTGGCGACTTCTTATTAATTTGTTTAATATCCTCAATTTTTTCTCTGTTTCTTCTTTTAAATAACTTCCCGGAAATAAAATGTCTGGACGACATTTGTTTTTTAAAATAATGGGTAGAGTTTTGTCGTTGATGGCGCCATCCAACGAAATCATTCCTTTAAATCCCAACGTTCTTAATTCTTTGATTTTATTAAGGGTTTCTGGAAGAAAAGGCGTTCCTTGAAAACCGGGGTTGACGGACATGATTTGGATGGCGGGGAAATTTTTAATTATTGGCCAATTAGTTTTAATTTCATCTTCAGGGTTTAGAACGAGACCGATTTCGAATTTAGAATCTGGAATTAAGAATTTAGAATATTTAAGAGCTTTCAAATGGATTAAGATTTTTTTAATTTTCATAAATTGTGATAGTTTTTTTAGTTTTTCAATTTCGGTTAGGTAGTCTTCAACCATGAGGTGAAATTCACAGGAGATTTTTTCAATTGTTATGTTGTTGTGTTGTTTAATTGTTGAAATGACATCATCGATTTGAATTGTTTTGTTGAGGACAAACTTACCATCGGCAATATCGATTTGAAAATAGGAGAAATATTTAGACAGTTTCCCAATCTGTTGCCAGAAGGTTTCAACGTTGGTTTCAAGGACGGAAGGGTAGATTTGCATAAATTTCTAATTATTCTAATTAACCTAATTAACCTAATTCAGATATTAAATTAATTGGGTTTTAATTAGAAATTAGTAATTAGAAATTAGGTCAATTTTCCTTATCCTTCTTAAATACTTCTCTTTCATAATTGGTTTTGTCATTAAAAACGTTTTTACAAATTCTTTAGCTTTTTCAAAATCAAGATAATCAGCCGGAAGAGCCAAGACGTTTATATGATCATTTTCCCGGGCGTGTTTTACTTGTTCAACGTTGAAGCCTAAAGCGCAGTAAACACCTTTGAAGCGATTGGCGGCAATTGAGACGCCAACGCCTGAGCCACAAATAACAATACCCAAAGCTCCCTTGGCAACCGCTTCGGTTGACAGTGGGCGTTTGGCAAGTTCCGAAATATAATCAGGATAATCATCCTCCGGATCGTAAACCGTATTTCCGCCGTCAACCACTTCATATCCTCGTGGCTTTAACCAACTAATCAGTTTGTTTTTTAACTCAAAACCTCTATGGTCGGCGGCAATATAAATTTTCATGATTTGACATAATTCATAATGGTTCTGAATTTAATTGAAGGGCCACATTTTAAAGTATACCGAATATTATTGACAATTTAAATTATATTTTGTAGATTGATAGTAAAATGCAAGAGGACCCTAATTACATTGTTAATAAAAGCGTTGTTGGTCAACCTTCGCTGGTTTCTAATATTCCACCTCTGCCCCAATCACCAAATATGGTCCCAAGCAATACTAATCCATGGCAATTAGAACATTTAATAAAACAAGCCTTTTTAAGAACCAAAGAGCGGTTTGTGAGTTATTTTTTAGCGGTGATAGTTAGTTTTGGTTTATACTTAGTTGCCTTTTTTGCTTTGATTGCCGTTATTTTAGTAACAGGACTTTTATATGGTATATCTAAATCAGTTTTATTAACAGTTTTTTTAGGATTTATTATTCTGGTTGTCTTTCTTTCATTGTTTGTTTTTATTGGCTCCTGGACTCAACTTGCCGCGGTGGAAATTTTAATCGGAGAGGAAAGAATAGGCGTGATTGACACATATAAAAAAGTAAAACCTTTAGTTTGGGGCTATGTTTGGTTTTCCGCCTTATCTATGCTTTTTATGATAGGTCTTTTTCCCTTGAGCGTTTTAAGTTTGTTTATTATTTTAATTCTTTGGAGCGTTTGGAGTAGTTTTGTTGTTTTTGTTTATCTTAGACAAGGACGTCGACGACTGGATAACTTGTGGGTTAGTCGAAGTATGGTTAATCAGCGATTTTGGGGAATTGTCGGAAGGATAATATTAGTTAGCTTGGCAATTTTGTTTATTAATATTTTGTTGGTGAGTAGTAAGAATTCTCTTTTAGGATTAAGCTCGGTAATTTTTTCACTATTTACTACGCCTTTTGCCATGAGCTTTAATTATGAAATTTATAAAAATTTGAGAGAACCAACGACGGTTGAAAAGCCAAAAGTTTGGTTAGTTTTTTCTGTTGTTGGTTGGATTTTAGGAATGCTTATTTTTGCAATTTCATTCGGATCAATAATCTATTTGCTGAGATCGGTTTGGAAAACCATGCCACCTCCGAAATTTCCCTCTCCTTTTAAATCACCACCTCTCATTCCTGGAACAAGAAATATATGATAATGTTCGATACTCATTGTCATCTTAATTTCAAGGTCTTTGATGGAAAAGTTGACCAGATTGTTAAAAGGGCCCGAGAAGCCGGGGTTGATTATTTTGTTGTTCCGGGAACGGATATTGAAACCTCAAAAAAAGCAGTAGAAATTGCGGAAAAATTTAAGGGAGTTTACGCGGCGGTGGGAATACATCCTCATCATGTTTATCAATATCAAATATCAAATATAAAAAAAGAATTAAAAAAAATCCACGTCATTCTGACCCCGACGTTACGTCGGGGGAAGAATCTCTCGCGAATGCGAGAAAATCTGAAACGAGTTCAGAGATCCTTCGTCGCTTCCGCTCCTCAGGATGACAGAAGAGAGGATAAGATTGTTGCTATCGGAGAAATTGGACTGGACAAACATGTTTATCAAAAAACGAAATACGAAAATTATGGAGTTGATAAAGAATTCTTTGAACTACAAAAACTGCTTTTTGTTGAACAGTTAAAATTGGCCAAAGAATTCAAAAAGTCAGTAATCGTTCATAATCGCGAGGCCAAAAAAGACCTGCTCAAAATATTAAACGACCATTGGGATAGTTATTTTTCCGGTCGGATGGTTTTTCATTGTTGTGAACCAGAAGAGGAATTGCTGAATTTTGCCAAAGAAAAGAAAATATTTATCGGCGTTGATGGAGACGTTGTCTATAACAAAAAAAAACAAGAATTTGTTAAAAAGATTCCCTTAGATCTTTTAGTTCTAGAAACCGACTCGCCTTTTTTATCACCACTCAAAAAAATCCTGCCTGCCGGCAGGCAGGTTCCCAACGAACCAAAAAATTTGCCAATAGTTGCTAAATTCATCAGCAGTATTTTGTCTGTATCAATTAATCAATTAATTGATATAACGTCAGAGAATGCGGAAAGATTGTTTTTGAAGTAATTAATCTAGGAATTTAAAAGTGGAGAGCATAAGATCGAAAATAGTTTGAAAGTTTTGTTTATCTCCCTCGGGAATTAATGCGTTAAATTGGTAAACACTCGCATTCTTCGTGAGAGCAACAGAAATGCCGAACCCTTTTGCTAGTGGGTTGAGCTTACTTAAATCTATTGTGGTTTTTACCCCCGTGCTACCGCCAACAGAGACCAATTCTTTACTTATTACTCTATCTCTTTCCTGACCTTCTAGATAGATTCCAGCATAACTATCCAACCACTCCTCTATTGTCTTGTTCATTGGGTTGACTCCTTTGAGAACAGATATTGTAATAGAAAAATTCACTTTCGGCTCTGTATAAAACTGCACTGTTATTTTCTGTCCGAATTCCTGTTTTATAAAATTCGGGGGGTATTTCACTGCATAACCAAATTGAGAATTTGTATAAGTTATCCAATTAGTAATTGTGTTGGAAAAAGAAATATTCTCTGGTGGAAAAGTTGGGGCTGAGGTTGCCTTTGGTGCTCGGGTAAGCTTTAAATTTTGAATCTTAAGTTGTGATTTTGAGATTTGTTCACCGGCTGGCGGATTGAGATTTGAGATTTTGCCATTCTGAATCCCAGCGAAAACCAATCCTCCGGCCAAAACCAATCCCAAAACCGAAAACAGGGCAATTTTAAGCCAGGGTTTGGTTGGGTTTGGTGCAATATCAACAGACGGTTGGGGTTGAATAATATTTTCTTCCATTATTAAATAATGATAACAACTTGTTTCGCAAAAACAAAATCAAACCGATGCGGTTTGATATGAGCAGTATTATGCTCCTATCTTAAACTGAATCACGTCTTTATCGGCTACTATATGATCGCGGCCAACGAGGGCGATTTTTCCCAATTGTTGGGCTTTTGGCCAGGAGCCAAGAGATAAAAGAAGATTGACAGGAATAATTTCCGCTTTAATAAAATGTTTGGCAAAATCGCTGTGAATTTTACCGGCGGCTTCTAATGTACTAGTGCCTTTTTTAATCGTCCAGGCGCGCGCCTCTTTTCCACCGGCGATAGTATAAAAAGTAACAATGTCCAAGGCATGATAACAACGGTCAATGACCGATTCAATGGCTGATCGGGAGAGCTCATAAGTTTTTAAAAATTGCCGTTGCTCCGTCCAGGGGAGAAGAGCTAATTCCTCCTCAAATTTGGCGCAAAGAGATAGGGTTGGTTTATCGCTAATTAATTTTTCTGGATTTTTAAGATCTTTTTCATCAACATTGGTAATATAAACAACAGGTTTTAAAGTTAAAAGATTAAAGAGTTTTGTCAGTTCTTTTTCTTCTTTGGATAGGGGAATGTCCTTGGCCATTTTACCAGAATTTAATGGTGGTAATATTTTTTGGCCAAGAGTTTCCAATTGTTCATCTTCCTTGGTTTTTTTATCTTTCTTTAATTTTTCTAATTGTTTTTTTAACGACGCAATATCGGAAAGCAAAAGCTCGGTTTCAACGATGGCAACATCTTCTTGAGGATCAATTTTAGTATGGATATGGGGAACAGTCTCGTCGCTGAAAAAGCGAACTACATGTAAAATCAAATCCACCTCGCGGATATGAGCCAAGAATTGGTTACCCAAACCTTCGCCTTGGTGGGCGTTTTTAACCAAGCCGGCAATGTCCACAAAACCAATTGTTGTTTGGGTAATTTTTTTAATTTCAGCCATTTTGGCCAAATCAACCAAGGCCGAATCGGGGACAGGCACAACCCCCATGTTTTTATCAATGGTGGTAAATGGATGTTTGCCAGTTTGCGCCTTGCCTTTTTCCACCAAGGCGTTGAAAAGGGTTGATTTACCAGCGTTAGGTAGACCAACTATGCCGGTTTTTAACATAAGAACATTTTAGCATAATTTTTAGAGAAGTCGGAGAGCTAAAAGAGTTAACAAGAAGATATAAAAGTGTTAATGATTATAGACGTCACAGACAACCTTTTACCAAGAGAGTTTGAGGTTTGTGGTAGAATTGAGGTATGATAAAGCAGATAAAGTTACCCCTTTTGTTACTAGGAGCTTCAGTTCTTTCTTGTATTTTGCACAATGCCGTTTATGGTTTATTTAGAATAGAAGAGCCGGTATTTTTTAGTTTAACCCTAATTTTTGCCTTGGCCTTTTTTGCTTCAGTTATCTACAATTTCCTACTAAACTCCAAGAAGAAATAAAGAAAAAGAGCAATCCATTTAATCTTAAAGGTTGAAACAATAGGTTGAATTAATGGCTTTTTTAAGCTTCCTAGATTGCAATTAAAGATGCAAAACTAATTCTAACTTTACCCACTAAGTGGAGTTAAGCTTTTCAATCCAATCACCTCAGGGGTTGCTTAAGAAGCTGTTTGATATTTAATAATATATTTTATGCTGATTGACAGGAATAGTTTTATAGGTTAAAAATAAGATATTTTATGGTTGGATCTAAAACTGAGGGAGAAAACACTATGAACATAACTAGACCTGGAGTTTTAACAATTGAAGATTTATTAACAGAACATTTCTCTGGCGTACCATTATTAGGAACTCGCGTCGGATTGGAAGAGGGAGCAGAAAACTACAATCATAAACTATTAACTTATTTATATTCTGTTGCTGATTATTTAGATACTCAAACGGAAGATGGTAGGACTTGGTTGGAAAAATTTGTTCCTTACGTATTTAGCAAAGAACTATTTTTTTACGATGAAGTTGTTGAACAGCAAAATAAATATATTAACGCGCTTAAAGCATTAGCCGAGAATCCACAGGGTGATAAAAAGATTGTTTTTGCCCTTCCCATGCATGGCGCTTTTCCCATTGCCGATCAACTGGTGGAGACATTCACCGACAAGATTTTTCCTATTAATATAAGCGGCAGTTTAGGGACAACCACCGGCACGGCCCAAGTGCATGGAGAATTACCGGAGGATATTCTTGATGAAAATAATACTGTAGTCTTTGCTGATGACGTAGGCGACACTTTTATTACGGCGGCCCAGCTTGCTATGAAAAGACGGGAAAGACGATTAGACATTAAGAAAGAAGATTATATGAAAGATGAGTACGCACAAAAAATTAAATTGATACAAGACTTGCGAGACCAAACAAAAGACAAGTCAGCAGATATTGCTCAAATAAATAAAGACTTAATTGAACAATATTCTCTTTTAACGCCTCTTTTTCAAGAAGAAAATATAGTTATAGCCACTCTTTATTCTAAAAATAAACCAGTCTTTGAAACTTTAACAAAACTGGCAGATGCTTCAACAACTAATGAAACAGCTCAATGGATAAATATACAAAAAAGACTTCTTAAAGTTTGTACAGAGATTAGCGAAGACGACTGGATTGTTGGAGGTCGAGGCGATTGGAACTATCCGCTTCTTGACACTAAGATCAAAGGGCTAGATATTTTGGAAAAAATACCCGAGAAGCATCGTAAGCTTTTGGAAACGATGGGTTTAGCCAGACTGTCTCTTCGTATCGGAGCGGGTGTTGGGTCTTTGAAGATTTTTAATCCCGCAAAACAAGAGGAGCTTCTTCAATTAATTGCTGATTTAATAATGGCAGAATATTTTAAAGAGAATCTGGAACCTTCCGACTGAGCAGTTTTATCAATCCAATCAACCCCTAAACAGAGACAAGAGGTGTCTTAATTTAAACAAAAACCAGCGATAAAATAATAGAAATTAAAAAAGCAATTTCAATGGATTTTAAATACCAGCCGATAAAACCACCAAAAATAAAATTGCCGATTAATAAGAATAAATTAAAATCCCGTTGTTCTCCATAAGTATGGACAGAAAAAGCAAATTGCCAAATTAGAATGATTAAAGCAGAAATGAAAGCGTAGGCCAAGAGGTTCATAGAAATATTATAAAATTTTTATTGTTTCATTGTTTGATTATTCAATTGTTTTTTAGCAATGAAACAACGGAGTAATTAAACAATGATTAATTACATTATCGCTTTCAAAAAATCTCTCTTAAATTTATCTTTTGAAAAAAACAAACTTCTTTCTTTTGCCATCTTTCCCAACTTATTTCTTAAATCATTATTAAAATAAATCTCGCAGATTTTATTGGCAATATCATGGGGATCATCGGGATTTACGAAGGCAGCTGAACTGCCCGCAATTTCATGAAAAACCTCAATATCAGAAAGAACCGAAGGACAACTTTGGGAGGCAGCTTCAAGGAAAGAAAACCCAAAGCCTTCGTCGCGTGAGGTCAAGACATTTAATCGCGCTTGTTGATAAAGTTTGATCAGTTGGGAATCAGGAACATACCCTAAAAAAATGAACCGTTTATCATCACCAACCTCAGTCAAAAAGTCGCGAAATTCTTTTTGCCAAGGGTGAATGAAGTTTGAAGGTTTGAAGGTTTGAAGGTTTGAAGGTTTTTTAGTTGAACTTTTTAACTTTTTAACTTTTAAACTTTCAAACGCTTTTCCCACAAAAACACAGGTAACATTAATGATCTTAATCGCGCGAGCTAGATTGACTAAGTTTTTATTCCAGTTGACGTCGCCGACGTATAGACAAAAATTTTGAGGAATGGTTATATTATTATATTGTTCTATCCGAACTTGTTTCGGCATCTTGTTTAGATCCTGAAACGAGTTCAGGATGACATTAGAGGTAAATATTTTACCCAGCGTCGGATAAACAACTTCAATTTTACTTTCAGGAATTTTAAGATATTGGACGATGTCTTTTTTTGAATGATTGGAGATAGTAATAATTTTGTCATAATTTTTAAGTGCCAATTTGTTTAAAAAAAGATTAAATTTACCTTTTATGCCGGTAGGGAAGTGGTTGGGGTATTTTAAAGGAATAACGTCAAAGACGATTTGGATTTGTTTTTCGGCGATGCGTTTGAGGGTTAAGGGCGGTTGGAAGGGAGAAAAAGATGGGTTTATGAAGATAGAAGATGGATGGGAGAGGACGGAAGATAGATTAGTGACAAATTTTATTGTAGAGACGCCCCGACGGGGCGTCTCTACAGTTAGATTTTCTTTTAAAATTTGAATAATCCTCCCCCCGCCGCGGAATTGGGAAACTTGGTCGGTTTTTGTTGGATTGAAGATATAAAGATTGTTCACGTTTAAACAAATTATACACTGCTTTTTTCACTTTTTGTCACAGGCGGGTCAAGGGCAAAGGCTTCATGGGGATATCCCACAAGAAGAGTGGCATTAAGAGGCTTTCCAGTAAAAAAATCTTGGATATATCTAAGAGGCAAAACAACGTCATATTCAGGTATTAAAAATTCAGTTTTAACACCTTTTTTACTTAAAAACTCAACTGTTTCTAGGGTTTTACCCTTAAGAACATCTCTAACTAATGAAGGCATTCCTAATAAAGCCTGGGCATAAAGTTTAGCCGTTTCAGTAACGCCAATTTTTTCTAATTCTTGACGGCCGGTTTGGTCAAAATATTCGCCGGCAAAAGCTTTTAACTGGACTCTTGCCAAGATTTTACCTCTTTGGCCAAGAAGTTTTTTTAATTGTTTCCGGGAATCAGTTTCCAAGGCCTGTCTTATTTCTTCATCAACTTTTGTTAATTGAGTTCTTTCTTCATCGGTAAGATGGGGTTCAAAATCTATGCTGTGAGAAGGAGTAATTGTTTGTGACCCTTCTTGATATAAAGAAATTTTTGGTAAGGCTTGGCGTAATTTTTGGTATAGTTCTTCGCTGTTAATATCTTTTGGGGGAGCTAAAAGTAAAGAATTGAGACCACGGAAGATATTTTCGGAAGTAAACATGGAATGGACCAGTTTTCCAAGACGCTTGAGAAAATCTGCCGCGCCTGAGATTCCTTTAAAAAATCCGGCAGGTGAAATTAAAGT
>Ga0268276_1002573_pt1 | contig 15213 bp, 18 predicted proteins | sample saktaG_4_FD_190145 | JGI IMG/M metagenome (GOLD analysis project Ga0268276, IMG submission 190145) | Saline water microbial communities from Sakinaw Lake, British Columbia, Canada - sak_2010_1_5_45m | ecosystem: Environmental > Aquatic > Non-marine Saline and Alkaline > Saline ...
CCCGGCTGCCCGCCTGAGCCGGAGGCCATCAAATACGGCCTGACTGAGCTGCTGGCAGGCAGGATCCCGGTGGTTCCCAGCAATATAATGCGCTTTGATTAAAGAGGTGAAATATGGCAAGTAGAACAATTGAAATCAACCCCGTTACCAGGGTCGAGGGGCATGGCAAAGTAACCATACAGATGGATGATGCCGGCAATGCCGTATCGGCCAGGTTTCATAACACGCAGTTCCGCGGTTTTGAGAAATTCTGCGAAGGGCAGGTCTTCCAGGAGATGCCGAACCTGACAACCAGGATATGCGGCATCTGCCCGGTAAGTCACCAGCTTGCTTCGGCCAAAGCCTGCGATGCCATCATAGGCGTGGAATTGACACGGCCTGCCAGGTTGCTGAGGGAATTGCTGCACATGGGACAATTTATCCAATCACATGCCCTTCACTTCTTCCATCTGGCCAGCCCTGATTTTCTGCTCGGCTTCGACTCCGATCCTGCCACCAGGAATGTCATAGGTCTGATAGGGGCTGACCCCGCGCTGGCAACCGAGGCTGTCAAGCTGCGCAGTTTAGGACAGACCATCATCAAGAAACTTGGCGGCAAGAAAGTGCACATGAATGCGGCCTTACCCGGAGGCATGACCACCGCCTTATCCATCGAGGACAGGGACTATTTCCTCAAGCAGCTTGACTGGGCGCTCGCCGATACGCAACTCGCAATAAAAATATTCAAAGAATACGTTGCCGCCAACACAAGCATGGTCGACAGCTTTGCCACATTCCCGTCAGCTTACCTCAGCCTGGTGGACAAGGATGACAACCTCGCTTTATACGACGGCAACCTGAGGCTGGTTGATGCGAAGGGAGTCGTGCTGGAGGACCAGTTCGACCCGTCCAAATACCTCGATATCATCGCCGAGTATGTGGAAGACTGGACATACATGAAATTCCCGTTCTATAAGAGCCTGGGCTACCCTGGCGGCATTTACCGCGCCGGACCGCTCGGCCGCCTCAACGCATGCAAGGGCATTACCACCCCGCTGGCCAACGCTGAATTCAAGCTTTACAAGAAGCTCAGCCACAACGGCCTGGTTGAAGGCTCCCTGTATTTCCATTACGCCCGGCTGATCGAGATAATATACGCCATCGAAAAGACCCGGGAGATTCTGGAGGACAAAGACAGCACATCCACAGACCTGCAGGTTACCTCCCATAAATATAATGAGCATGGCGTTGGCGTGGTCGAAGCCCCCAGGGGAACACTCTTCCATGATTACTGGGTGGATGAGACCGGCAAGATCACCGGTGTCAATCTGATCGTGGCTACCGGCAATAACAACGCTGCCATGAACCGCTCGGTTTACGAAGTTGCCAAAGACTATATAAAGAATGGGAAGGTTACCGAGGGCATATTGAACAGGGTCGAAGCCGCCATTCGCTGTTACGATCCCTGCCTCTCTTGTTCCACCCACGCCCTCGGCCAGATGCCCCTGCACATCCAGTTAAGGGCGCCGGACGGCCAGATAGTAAAGAATGTGTACAGCTAAAGATTAGCTGACGTTTAACAGGCGGGTTATATGTTTGTAACCCGCCTGTTATTTTGATATCTTTGCTATATGGCATGCACCTTGTTAATAAATGAGAACGAGGTCAGGGTTGCTTGCGGGTCAAACCTCCTATGGGCAGCTCTGGATAACGGTTTCTACATCCCCAACCTTTGCTCAACCCCCGGGCAGCGAAAGTCACCTGCCTCATGCCGCCTCTGTTTTGTGGAAATCGCGGGCAGGCCCGGAGGTCCCGTCACATCCTGCACGGAAAAGGTCAGTGATGGTATGTCGGTTACCCTTAACAGCCCGCAGATAAGGCGGATGCGCCAGACATCTTTCAACCTGCTTTTGAGCAATCATGCGCTGGATTGTGCCCGATGTGTAAAAAATAAGAACTGCGAGCTGCAAAAGATAGCCGCCCATGAACATTTTAAACTCAGGGACCGGCGTTTCAATCATATCGGCAGTGAATTTCCCGTTGACTCCAGCCACCCGCTGATTATATTTGACCGCAACAAATGTGTTCTTTGCGGGAGGTGCATCCTAGCCTGCAGCGAAAGAGGGACATCGGTGCTGGACTTCGCTTACCGTGGGCTGAATACAGTCGTTTCCACCTTTGCGCAAATGCCCCTGGCCGAGACTGACTGCAATTCCTGCCTGGCCTGCGCCGAGGTATGCCCGGTGGGATCTATCTACCTCAAATCACTCCTGCCAGGCATCCCTGTTGATTAAAGGGACGAAGCGGCACCCTCCCAGTTTCTCCGTTATGTTTCCCGCCTTTCCCTTTGTGACGCGCAGCAATTCCTGCTCCAGCCTTGTACCTACGGGTATCACCAGCCTACCCCCCTCAGCCATCTGGTCTATCAGCGCCTGATGCACAGTAGGAGCTGCGGCAGCTACCAAGACGGCATCATAGGGCGCATGCTCTTCACATCCCAGTTTATCGCCGGCAAGCTCAACCCTGACATTCTTATAACCCAGCTCATTAAGCAATTTCCCAGCCGCCTCTGCAAGCTCGGGTATCCTCTCCACGCTATAGACAAACCCTGCAAGCTCGGCCAGTATTGCAGCCTGGTAACCGCTGCCCGTGCCGATCTCCAGCACCTTTTCCGTTCCCTTCAATTCCAGCGCTTCCGTCATGAGGGCAACCATGTAGGGTTGTGAGATAGTTTGGCCGTAACCGATTACCAGTGGCCTGTCATCATAGGCCGATGACTGCAGTTCAACGGGGACGAAGCGCTCACGCGCCACCCTGGACATGGCTAAAAGCGTGCGCTTATCTTTGATACCTTGTGATATCGATTCAATCAGGATCTGCCGGGCCCTGCTGAAGTCCACAACAACTAAACCCTATGATTTCAGGGCAGGCACAAACGTAAGTACTATCAGCACCAGGATCAAAGCCCCGGCAATTACGGCGATGCGCACCAGATCTGATTTCACGTAATTGTAATTCTGCGGCTGTACAGCTGTAGCTGCCGCATTTACCTTCGCTTTAGGCAAAACGGGCTGCGCCTTTTGCTGGGCCGGTCCGGCAGCCGGCTGACGGGATGTCCCGGTAACCCTGTTCCTGACTCTGGCTTTTCGTGATTTTTTAGCCATTTATTCTCTCCTGGATGATCACTGCAATCAAATAAGAAAATTATACCTGTTTATAAGCTCGTGTGGTGGAGATATGCGCGTGTCCCAGCACTTCCTGTACAGAGTGTATGTCGGCGCCATTGTTCAACCTGTGTACAGCGTAGCTATGCCTGATAGTCCTGGGAGTGACCTTGGCTGAAAGCCCGGCGGCGCTGGCATATCCCTGGACTATCTGCCAGAATCCCTGCCTGGTCAGCCTTTCACCCCTCTGATTAAGAAAGAGGGCTTTTTCCTTATCACTGACCAGCAATTTAATACGCACCGATTCAATATACTCCTGCATCATGCGCCCTACACGGTTATCCAGGGGGATTTTCCTCAGCTTTCCGCTATTTCCTTTTAAATTGATGCAGCAGTGGCCTTTATCGATATCGTCGACATTGAGAGACATCAGTTCGCTGGCTAATAGCCCGCTGGCATAAAGCAGTTCCAGCATGGCCTGGTCCCTCCTGACATCAATGGTTGGAACCCGCGCAGTCTCAGCCAGCAGACGCTGCATATCAGCTACCGTCAATGCCTTGGGCAGAGGTTTGTTCACCCTTGGGGCGGTCAGCCTGGGGGCCAGGTCCTTATCGGCCTTGCCACGTTCGGCCATGAATTTTAGAAAGGTCCTGGCTGCGGCTATTTTCCTGGCGATGGTGGACACCGTATAGCTTTTCTCCCTGAGACTTAACATGTAAGATGTCAGGTGCTCTTCGCTCAACTCCGTGGACTTATAGCCGGGTTCCTCTTTTCCCTGTGCTGCAGCTATATAATCCGATAGCTGGCTCAGATCATTGTGATAAGCGTCCAGTGTATTCTTGGAGCACTTCTTCACTTTAGCTATGTAATTTAAAAATAACCTTATGTCTTCTTCCATATCGGCGACCACTATTTTAACATAAATCAGAGTCCCTCGAATAGAATATCAGCCCTATCCTTCCATACCTTTTGTCCGCACACCATTTCGATGTTAAAATTCACCCGGTGATGGTTAAACCGCACATAGCCGCCTATTTGAAACTTCTGCCCCCAAAACCCGGCGTCTACAGCTTCATAGATGTCGACGGTGCAGTTATCTATATCGGTAAAGCGTCAAATTTGTACAACCGGGTAAAAAGCTATTTCAAATATACACCCAATCAATCCGAAAAAACAGCGCGGCTGGTTGAACGGGTCGATAAAATAGAATTTGTCATCACAGAATCAGAGATTGCAGCCCTTATACTTGAATGCCAGCAGATAAAAAAGCACAGGCCTCCTTATAACATCATGCTAAAGGACGATAAAAGTTTTCCATATATTAAGGTCGATGTCAAAAATGAGTGGCCGACCATCAGTATAACCAGGCGGCGCTATAACGACGGCGCTAAATATATCGGCCGGATTCCCAGCGCCTGGTCGGCGCGCCATACTTATGATTTTTTAAAGAAAGTATTTCCTCTGAGGTCCTGCACCAAGCAGATCAGCGGCAATGAAGCCAGACCCTGCCTCAAGTATCACATCCGCCGCTGTCCCGGTCCCTGCATCGGCGCCATCAGCAATGAGGAGTACCAAACAATTGTACGGCAGGTGGTGGCCGTGCTTGAGGGCAGAGAAGAACTGGTCCTGCGTGACCTGAAAAAGGCCATGTCGGCAGCCTCGCGTTTACTTGAGTTTGAAAAAGCAGCCGTTATACGAAACCAGGTACAGGCTATCGAAGCAGTGATCGCCAGCAACAGGATCCCCTTCAATATACGTGGAGAGCAGGACGCCATAGCGCTTGCCCGTGACGGCGATCTGGCCTGCGTGCGGGTTTTTTCGGTCAGGGATGCCCGCATAACGGGCGACGAGCATTTTATCATGGAAGACGTCAGGGATGAGTGTGATGCAAGCATTCTCGAGGAATTCCTTAAGCACTATTACTCTTCTGCCACCCATATACCCGGCCTTATCCTCCTGCAATCTCCTATTAATAAACCAAGCCTGATAGCAGAATGGCTCAAAGAAAAAAGGGGCTCGAACGTGGAGTTGCGGGTGCCGCTTAAAGGAGCCGGCCTGCGCCTTACCCGCATGGTGGCTGAAAACGCTCACGAGCAACTGGAAATCTACAAGAACAGGCAGGCGGCCAGGCCCGAGAACCTGAAAATTCTGGCTAACCTCAAAGAGATGCTCCACCTGGCCCGCTTCCCGCACAGAATTGAAGCTTATGATATCTCAAATATCCAGGGGACAAACGCCGTGGGCAGCATGGTTGTATTCGAAAATGGCGGTCCCAGGCCGGCACAATACCGGCGCTTCAGGATAAAGTCGGTCGGAGGCGCCGATGATTACGCCATGATGCGCGAGATGATCAGGCGACGTTTCACGGTGCATACAGAGGCGGGGAGCAAATGGTCTGCCCTGCCGGACCTTGTATTGATCGACGGGGGCAAAGGCCACCTTCACGCTGCAGACTTTGCCCTGACAGAAGTGGGAGCCGTAGACATTCCCCTCGCCAGCATCGCCAAAGAGAACGAGGATATCTTCCTGCCTGGAAGAAACATGCCCGTATGCATCGATAAATCGTCGGACGAATTGCACCTCCTGCAAAGAATCAGGGACGAGGCCCACCGGTTCGCCATCACATACCACAAGAATCTCCGTGCAAAGGCTTCCAGAGAATCGGCGCTGGACAGGGTTCCAGGTATAGGCCCCACCCGTAAAAAGGCGTTGATCAGGAGATTCGGTTCCGTGCACAACATAAGGGAAGCGCAGTTAAACGAGCTTACCGCAGTCAAAGGTATTACGCCGGTACTTGCTCGGAATATACTGGAATCGCTTTAATGGCAGATCACAGTCAGATGACTGTGTCAAGATCGAGCAGCATGCCATCCCTGGCAGCGATTACCCTAACGCCGGTGGCGTCGCTTACCTGCTGCTCGATCTCCCATGGCTTAACCCGCCACATGGTCATCCCAAAGTGCGTGAGCACTGCCGCCCTGGGCTTGATCTCCCTGATCACTGATTCAGCCTCCGGCAGCGACAGGTGGTCCACCTGGATCTTCCTTTCATAGCTCAATACATTGATAATCACCAATTCCGCCTTGTAGTGGCCGGCCAGCGAATCGAAAATACGCGTGTCCGTTATCCATGAGACCCTGTGACGCGGCGTCGTGAAAACAAATCCGTAGGTCTCCACCTGGTGTATATGCTTAACCGGCGTATTGAAAACGACATCGCCTTCCGAGTATTCTTTGCCCTCCTCCAGCACCTCCACCCTCTGGGGATATGCCCTGACGTAGGGAAGTATGACTGCGCCGTTATCAAAGGCATCCGCCGGCGCATACAGCGATCCCCGTTTTTTCCAACCGCCGTCCGTCATGGCTTCGATCATCACATTTATATCGACCGAGTGATCGAGATGCTTGTGCGAGAGGATGATTGCGTCGAGCTCAGGCGGCTCACAGCCGTATTTGATAGCGTAAACCAGCGAGCCCGGGCCCGGGTCCATGAGTATCTGTGTGCCACCCAGGTTCATCCAGGCGCCGCCCGTGGCTAATAGCTGTTTGGCAACGGTAAACCTGGCGCCACCGGTGCCAAGGAAAAGGATGGTATCCCGCTGAACTGCCACAGCGAATATTATATCAGCTTGCGCTGCCTATGATGAAAGGAGGCTTTCTGTTAAAATGCGGGCTGAATATATAAAGGGAGGCTGCAGTGAAAAAACCGGAGGAACAGATCGCCGGGCTGGTCAGGGCATACCATGACAGGACTGGCGTATACTTGACCATCGGCACAGTAGAATCGGCTACCAGTGGCAGGGTGGCCGATAAAATCACCAATGTGGCAGGCAGCTCCGACTATTACAAAGGATCGATTATCTCGTACAGCAATGACCTGAAAACGAATGCAGCCGGTGTTAAGGTGGACACCCTGAAACTGCATGGAGCGGTCAGTCCGGAGACAGCCGGAGAGATGGCGGCGGGCGGGCGCAGGGTGCTTGGAGTGGATATTTGCATATCCACGACAGGCATTGCCGGCCCGGCAGGCGCTACGCAGGAGAAACCGATCGGTCTCTTTTACATGGGGATCGCAACGCCCGATGAGGTATCGGTTGAAAAAATTGTCTTCGGGGGAAATCGCATAGAGATAAAGCGCAAGGCTGCTGAGAAAGCGCTTTTAATGCTGGGAGACAAGCTTCGGGTATATCTTGATAGCGCGTCACCCGTTCCGCTGGAAGAGAAAAGCGTGGTCACCTGCTTCCTGGAACAAAGCAAACTGATCCTGATACTCAAGAGGAGCAACAGGGTAGGCACATACCAGAGGGCATGGGCGGGTGTAAGCGGGTATATCGAGACTGATCCGTTGGACCAGGCCTATAGCGAAATCAGGGAGGAGACAGGGCTTTTTAAAAATAACATAAGGCTGGTTGCGCAGGGAAAAACGGTCGAAGTGGTGGATAAAAACCTGCACAGGAAATGGATTGTGCACCCTTTCCTATTTCACGTGCTCGACCCGGATAAAATCATGATCGATTGGGAACACACCGAGATCAAATGGATAAAACCCGGCGACCTCTCTAAATACACTACGGTGCCCGGCCTTTCCAGGGCACTGGACAACGTCATGCGCCGATAATCTTTGGCGCCTTATCTGTTATAATCACGCAACAGGGTTAGTTCATATATGTTAGCCAGAATAAACACCGCGGCGATGGTCGGGCTTGATGCGCGTATGGTTGAAGTGGAGGTCGACATATCACCCGGCCTGCCCGGCACACTCATCGTCGGATTGCCCGATGCAGCCGTTAAAGAAGCCCGGGACCGTGTACGTGCTGCTGTGCGCAACTCCGGCTGCAGCTTCCCAATGAGGAGAATAACGGTCAACCTCGCGCCGGCGGATTTAAAAAAGATCGGCCCTACCTATGACTTGCCCATAGCAATCGGCATACTGGTTAGCTCCGGCCAGATCAACATCGATTCTTCAAACACCCTCTTCCTGGGTGAATTATCGCTGGACGGCAGCGTGCGGCATCTCAACGGCATCCTGCCCATGGTAGCCATGGCCGGAGAGCGAGGTATCTCAAGTGTGTTCGTTCCGGCGGAAGATGCGGGGGAAGCAGCCTTAATCGAAGGCATCCGGGTTTACCCGGTAATTGCGCTGGGACAGCTCGTAAGTCATTTCCAGGGTGAACTGGACATCCAGCCATACTCCGGGCAGGCATGCTGGGAAGACTCCTGCCAATCATACCAGCAGGACGATTTATCCCAGGTCAAAGGTCAGGAGCACGCCAAAAGGGCCCTTGAAGTGGCCGCTTCGGGCGGCCACAATGTGCTGATGGTGGGGCCTCCGGGCAGTGGCAAGACCATGCTGGCGCGTGCCCTGGCCAACATCCTTCCTGCCCTTACGCTCAATGAAGCCATCGAGGTGACCAAGATATATAGCGTCAGCGGGCTCACATCCCGTGATACCCCGCTTGTCAACCGCCGCCCATTTCGGGCGCCGCACTACTCCACTTCACATGCGGGCCTGGTGGGAGGTGGGCGCCTGCCACACCCGGGTGAGATAAGCCTGAGTCACCGCGGGGTTCTCTTCCTGGATGAATTCCCTGAGTTCAATCACATGGCACTGGAATCACTGCGCCAACCACTGGAAGACAGGGTTATCACCATCAGCCGCGCCGAGGGCAGCCTGACTTTCCCCGCCAACTTCATCCTGGTGGCTGCCATGAACCCCTGCCCCTGCGGATACTATGGAGACCCGGTCAGGGAATGCAAATGCTCATCCACAATGGTCACACGCTATCAGAAAAGGATCAGCGGCCCGCTGATGGATCGCATCGACATATTCCTGGATATTCCCCGCATAGATTATGATAAGCTTACGGACGAAGTTCAATTGGAGCTTTCCGCGAACGTCCGCCGGCGGGTACAGGCGGCCAGGCAGATTCAAATTGAGAGGTTCAGAAATTCAGCTTTAACCGATAACGCCGATATGACGGCACTCGAAATAAGGCAGTTCTGCAAGGTCGATCCACCTGCTCAAGCCCTGCTGAAAACGGCCATGAAGCAGATCCAATTCACTGCAAGGGCATTTCACCGCACACTCAAGCTGGCGCGCACTATAGCCGACCTGGACGGCGCTCAAATAATCAAAACCAATCACCTGGCAGAGGCTTTGCAGTACAGGCAAAGAAACATCAACCAATAAACGAACAGGCAGGGGCTTAGCCCCTGCCTGTTCGAAAGCATCACTACTGTGGAGAGATTTACTTTTTAAGCTCGTTGTACTTCCTGACCATAGCAATGATGCCGTAATCGGTCAGCAGTACAGTTCGATTTATTCCATCCGACGCCTGATATTGATCCAGGGCGGAGGTAAAAAGAACCTGAAATTCGGCGAAAAGCCACATCTGCCTGCGCAGCAGCATCAAAGCATAGATAGCCTCATCCAGGGGTATATTCTCATAGAATTGTTCCTCGGCAAATTTCGAGAAATATACCGTAGCAACATCATAAGTATTCTGCTCGAAATAAAGTTTTTTTAAATTCCTGTAGAAAGACTCACCCTGGTTAACCAGTTTAAATTCGCGGACTTTTTTATAGGCCGCAGTCTTTGGATTAGACATCAACGCCTTTGTCCACTGCCTGGCTATCTCCTGGGCATGCTGTTCGGTAAAATTCAGCAACTTGTCCGCATAGGCTATATACATACCGGCCATAGTACCCTCCTTTTATAGTTACCAGCGCCGATTTGGAAGCTCTATCTCTGCAAGAATAAATAAGCCCGAAATTCCTTTACTTCCATCTCCAAATAATATTTACTCAATTAAATTATAAATATGTAATCGGCAAATAACAAGAGACCTGAGTCACTTCTTGCGGGACAATTCGAAAACCACCGGACTGCCCGGGTCGGGGCAGGCCACGGTGCATTTATCGGGATCCTTTTCCCAGGGGAAGTTACCTTCCGACATTAATACCTGAGCAAAGGGAAACAGGGTATAGAAAGCCCAGGCGCACATACCCGCCGGACACATATCTGTGATTAGGAACTGGTCGCCAACCTTGTGGGCGGCCACGCATGTACCCTCCTGTGATATAACCTTCGCGGATACCACACGGTTTTCATAATTCGCCATATTGCTCTACTCCTCTCATATTGCTGCTGCTCGAAAGATATCACGGAGTCCGCAAAAACGAAAGTTCACCGGCTCTCCCGCAACTGAGCAGAGAGCCGGTGAACTGAGTGTGGCTGGTAAATAAGCTACTTTACTTCTACTTTGGCGCCTGATTCTTCCAGCTTCTTCTTGATAGAAGCGGCCTCGTCCTTGTTCACGCCTTCCTTTACCGGCTTGGGCGCGCCTTCAACCAGGTCCTTGGCTTCTTTTAAACCAAGCGTAGTCACCTCGCGCACGGCCTTAATGACGGCGATCTTGTTCTCGCCGATTTCTTTAAGAATTACCGTGAACTCAGTCTGCTCCTCGGCAGCAGCTGCGCCTCCGCCGGCCGCTGCCCCTGCGGACGACCCGGCAGCAACAGCCATGGGCATGGCGGCGCTGACCCCAAACTCATCTTCCAATGCCTTGACCAGCTCCGAAAGCTCGAGCACTGTCATGCCCTTTATCATCGTTACGATCTCGTCTTTTGTCATTTTAGTATCCTCCTGTTATTCGTTTAATACAACTTCATTATTAATATAGGGTCGATGACCCTGTAGCTGCCTGTTTCAGGCACCCTCAAGCTGCCTGGCCCTTGCCTGCAGCACTCCGACCAACCCGCGCAGCGGGGAACTGAGCACAAAGTGAAGCGCGTATACCGGCGACTTCAGGCGGCCCAGCAGCTGGCTGATCAGTACTTCCCTGGATGGAATCGCGGCCAGGCTGATCACATCAGCGGGCATAAGCACCTTATCGCCAAGCACACCGCCTTTAACCTTTAATACCGAGTTGACTGATTTGATGTGGTCAACCAGGATTTTGGCCGGTTTCACGGCATCATCGTAGCTGAGGGCAATGGCCATAGGTCCGGTCAGGAACTGGTCCAAACCCTTTATACCGGCTTTTTCAGCAGCGAAACGCATGAGAGTGTTTTTGACAACTTTATATTCAACTCCCTGCTGATGCATTTGCCTGCGCAGCTGAACCATTTCTTTTGCAGTCATGCCACGGTAATCTGTTGCGACTGCAACCACGCATTTACCCAGGCTGCCAGCAAGCTCGCTGATAACTGCCTCTTTCTGTTTGCGTATCATATCAATGCTCCCTAAAAAAATTATCCCCGTGCCGCTGCACGAGGATTTACCAGAACGCTACATAGCGCTTCCTGAGATTTAACCTCGGCGGGCATCAGATTAAGCCTTGCGGCGCCCGCTATCAACGGCTGATTTATTCTTTTTATATATTAACTATGCGCTTACTGCCAGATCCGTTATGGTCTTGATATCAAGCATGATACCCGGTCCCATAGTTGTCGAGACGGACGCTGTCTTTATGTACTGACCCTTTACGCCGCTCGGCCTGGCCCGGGTAATGGCTTCAATAACCGACATGAGGTTCTCGTAAAGCTTCTCCTCATCGAAGCTTTTCTTGCCGACGGGAACGTGTATGATGGCGGTCCTGTCAAGCCGGAACTCCACCCGGCCTTTTCGCACCTCATTGATAGCTCGCGGCAAATCGGCGGCCGCAACAACCGTACCTGCCTTGGGATTGGGCATAAGACCCCGCCTGCCGAGTATCTTGCCCAGCTTGCCGACCTTGCCCATCATATCCGGGGTAGCTATGCTTACATCAAAATCCAGCCAGCCATCCTCGATCTTTTTCACCAGGTCATCGGCACCCACATACTCTGCACCGGCATCTGTGGCCAGCCTGGCGCCCTCCCCCTGTGCAAATACCACCACTCTGACCTGCTTGCCCAGACCGTTGGGCAATAGTGCAGTTCCCCTCACCTGCTGATCAGCGGCGCGGGGATCGACACCCATTCTGAGATGAAGCTCTACTGTCTCATCGAACTTGGCATAACCCGCCTTTTTAGCGATGGCTATCGCTTCCTTGGGATCATAGGCCTTGCCTTGCTCAACCTGTTTAGATGCTTCCCGATAATTTTTACCTCTGGTAGCCATGTATTTACTCCACTTTAATGCCCATACTCCGGGCGGTTCCCTCGATAATACGAGCCGCGCCATTGATATCCAGGGCATTCAGATCCTTCTGCTTGACCTTGGCGATCTCGTTAATTTTTGCTTTCGATATAGTTCCTGCCATCTGTGTCGGCGTGGCCCCGCTGCCTTTCTCAATGCTCAGTGCTTTTTTCAAGAGGTCTGAGGCGGGCGGCGTCTTGGTAATAAACGTAAAAGACCTGTCCTCAAAGACCGTGATCTCGACCGGCACGATGGAACCCTCAAACGATTTGGTGCGGTCGTTGTAATCCTTGCAGAAGCCCATGATATTGACGCCGTGCTGGCCCAATGCAGGGCCTACAGGCGGCGCCGGCGTTGCCTTGCCGGCCTGTATCTGTAATTTGACTATCGCTTTAACTTTCTTGGCCATTTTATAGTTTCTCCACTTGCAGGAAGTCCAGCTCTACTGAGGTCTCCCGTCCGAAGAGTGTCAGCATAACTTTTACTTTGCCCTTGCTCATATTTATTTCGTCGACGGTGCCGATGAAATCCGTGAAAGGACCGTCGACTACCCGAACGTTTTCGCCCTTTTTGAACCTGATTTTGACCTGGGCTACGCCCTCCTCTTTCTGTTTAAGTATCCTGTTGGCCTCGTTCTCCTCCAGAGGCGTGGCTTCCTTGCCGTCGCCCACAAAGCCCGTGACCCCCGGTGTCTCCCTGACCACCTTCCAGCTCTCGTGGTCCATCGACATGCGAACCAGCAGGTAACCCGGGAACATCTTCTTTTCAACGGTCCTGCGCTGGCCGGACCTTATCTCAATCTCGTTCTCCTTGGGTATCTCTACATTGAGGATTTTATTGCCGGCGTCCATCGACTTGATACGCTGCAGCAGCTTGTTTTTAACTTTTTCCTCGTGCCCCACGTAGGTATGTATGATATACCACCTGGCACTGGCGTCAACTGTCACACTATTTGCCACCTAATAATACTTTTGCCACCAGCTCTGCAAAACCATAGTCGACAACACCCAGCACAACGCCCATTACGGCACATAGACCGATAACGATCAATGTAAGGCGGATGGTCTCCTGCCGTGTGGGCCACACCACCTTCCTTAGCTCCCCTATTATGTCGGAGAAAAAGGTGAACCGGCGCTTTTTAGCTTGTACCGGCTGGGGCTGAGGCTTCTTTGCCTTGGCCAGTGCCTGACTTTTCTTGTCCTGAACCGCCTTGTCTTCGGTTTTATTAGGCTGTAAAACCTTTACCTGCTCTTTATTAGCCACCTTGTTACTTTGTCTCCCTGTGGAGCTGATGACTGTGGCAACGAGGACAATATTTTTTCAATTCCATACGCTGTGAGTCATTCTTCTTATTTTTTTGCGAGGTATAGTTCCTCTCCTGGCATACTGTGCATGCCATGTAAACCACACCTCTCGCATCGCCTTTTTTTGCCATTTCTTATCCCAGTATCTTGGTGATAACGCCTGATGCAACCGTCTTGCCGCCCTCGCGGATGGCGAAGTGCATGCCCTGCTCGAGTGCAACGGGGTAAATCAGTTTGATACTCATTTTAATACTATCGCCCGGCATGACCATTTCCACGCCCTGCGGCAACTCGGTCTGGCCGGTAACGTCCAGTGTCCTGATAAAGAATTGCGGTTTGTAACCATTGAAGAAAGGTGTATGCCTGCCGCCCTCTTCCTTGGTCAAAACATAGACCTCACCCTCAAAATGGGTCTGCGGCTTAATGGATCCGGGCTTGGCCAGCACCTGTCCCCTCTCGACGTCCTCGCGCTCAATGCCCCTGATAAGGCAGCCGACCGCGTCGCCAGCTTCGCCGGCCTCGAGCTGTTTGTGGAACATCTCGACACCGGTCACCACGGTCTTCTTGGTTTCCTTGATGCCAACGATCTCCACTTCGTCGCCTATCTTAACTATGCCACGCTCGATCCTGCCGGTGACCACAGTGCCGCGGCCTTTAATACCGAACACGTCTTCAATGGGCATAAGGAACGGTTTATCCACGGCGCGAGCCGGCTGGGGAATATAATCGTCAACTGCGTCCATAAGTTTCAGAACGCCGCTGCACCACTTGCAGTCAGGCTTGCCGCAGCCGCATTCCAGCGCCTTTAGAGCGCTGACGCGGACGATGGGGATTTTATCTCCGGGGAAGTTGTACTTGGTAAGCAGGTCCCTCAGTTCCATTTCGACCAGCTCGAGAAGCTCCTCATCTTCCATAGCGTCTACCTTGTTCAGGGCAACCACCATGGCCGGAACTTCCACCTGCCTGGCCAGCAGGATATGCTCCCTTGTCTGGGGCATGGGGCCGTCAGGAGCACTTACTACCAGTATGGCGCCGTCCATCTGAGCTGCGCCGGTAATCATGTTCTTGATATAATCGGCGTGGCCGGGACAGTCCACGTGCGCATAGTGCCTTTTCTTCGTTTCATACTCGATATGGGCAATAGCGATGGTAACACCCCTGGCCTTCTCCTCGGGCGCATTATCGATGCTGTCGAAGGGCCTGAATGCCACATCCCCGATGCCCTGTTTGGATAAGACTAATGTAATGGCGGCGGTCAACGTGGTCTTGCCGTGATCGACGTGACCTATCGTGCCCACATTCAAATGCGGCTTTTTGCGCTCAAATACTTTCTTTGCCATATGGTAAAACCTCCTTCATTTCTGAGCCCACAATCAGATTCGAACTGATGACCCCGTTCTTACCAAGAACGTGCTCTACCAACTGAGCTATGTGGGCAAATTGCCATAATATTATATATCACATCAGCGAGATGCGACCACAAATTATACTATAAACTATTTTAAATCTACAAAACCTGAAACAGGTTTCTGGTGGAGGGAGTAGGATTCGAACCTACGTAGCCCTTAGGGCGGCAGATTTACAGTCTGCTCCGATTGGCCGCTCCGGCATCCCTCCATACCGGTCATCAGATCTTAGCCCGAGAG
>Ga0268276_1002574_pt1 | contig 15211 bp, 15 predicted proteins | sample saktaG_4_FD_190145 | JGI IMG/M metagenome (GOLD analysis project Ga0268276, IMG submission 190145) | Saline water microbial communities from Sakinaw Lake, British Columbia, Canada - sak_2010_1_5_45m | ecosystem: Environmental > Aquatic > Non-marine Saline and Alkaline > Saline ...
ACTATACCTTGCGGTATCGTTCGACTTGCATGCCTAAACCACGCCGCCAGCGTTCACTCTGAGCCAGGATCAAACTCTCCAATTGAATATCTAGAGAATTCCATCTTGGCTTATTCCCGCACATATCTTCATATAAATATGAAATACTGCGAGCACTTGATCGGCAAAAACTAAACTCGTCTATTTGAAAGAACAGACAAAAAATCCGCCAAGAGGCGGATTTTGATAATAAAAAAGAGACCAAGATGATCTCTTTAAAATTCATCCTCTACTAGCTCTTTACGCCAAAATCTTAAGGTGAAGTGATAATGACTACTCCTCCTTGCGAAACTGTTATCCATGCCTTACGGCGTGCAATCAGTTTTATCGCGGATACAGAGTATATCAAATTCCAGCATTTTGTCAAGGAAAATTTTAAATTTTCTTTAGTAGCAGCCTGGCAAACTTCTTACCCACCCGGACCTTATATTCTTTACCCGCCCGTAGCTCAAGATTTGCGTCCGACACCTTGGAGCCATCTATCTCTACAGCGCCCTCCTGGATCTTGCGCTTTGCTTCTCCCCTGCTTGCCAGGATCTTTGAAAGGTCCGAAATTGCCGATATGACGGGGGTCTTATCTGAAGTAACTCTGATCTCAGTAAGATCGATATCTCGCGGGAAGCCTTTGTCTTTAAACGCCCTGTCGAACTCCTCGGCCTGTTTCGCGGCCTCTTTCTCGCCGTGATACTGTGATACGATTATTTTTGCGAGATTTATCTTCGCCCCTTTCGGGTGAAGCTTGCCGCCTGATACTTCGGATTTAATCTTCGCCACGTCTTCGTCCGTGAGCAGTTCATAATATTTATACATGAGGTCATCCGATATCGACATGAGCTTACCGAACATATCCTTGGCGCTCTCGTTAATTCCCACATAATTCCCGAGAGACTTGGACATCTTATTAACACCGTCAAGACCTTCCAGAAGCGGCATCGTTATCACAATCTGAGGCGCCTGCCCATATGACCCCTGCAGGTCCCTGCCCACAAGCATATTGAACTTCTGATCCGTACCGCCTATCTCTACATCCGATCTCAACTTTACGGAATCATACCCTTGCATAAGCGGATAAAAAAGCTCTGAATAGCTTATCGGGCGGTTCTCGCTTAATCGCTTCTCGAAGTCGTCTCTTTCTAATAATCTGGCTACGGTATATTTTTGCGCTAACTCTATAAATTGTTCAAAACCGAAAGGGTGTTCGATGCTCCCTTTTAAGGGCTTGATAAACCATTCTCTGTTATGCTTTATTTCAAGGAGCCCCGGGTCTTCACGCAATACTCTTTTAGCCTGATTTATATATGTCATGGAATTTTTATCTACTTCCTCTAAGGACAGGACCTTTCTGGTCTGTGACTGACCCGATGGGTCGCCAACCAATGCGGTAGCATCACCTATTAAAAATATAACCTTATGCCCCAGGTCCTGAAAGTGTCTTAACTTCCTTAATAATACAGTATGGCCCAGATGGATATCCGGCGCTGTTGGATCGAAACCCGCTTTTACAACGAGAGGCTTGTTGGTCTTGATTGCATTATCAAGCTTCTTCTTAAGCTCTTCTAGCTGGATTATCTCGACCGTTCCGCGCCTGATCAACTCAAGCTGCTTATCTAGATTCTTTTCCATAATGAGGTTATTCTACAATAAATGTGCCTGGAAAGCCAATAAAAACGAAGGGCCCGGCAGTCTGCTGCCGGGCCCTTTTGCTTTCAGCTGTAGGTTACAACTTGTTTACTTTTGATGCCTGTTCTCCTTTTGGACCTTTGGTGACCTCGCATTCGACGTCCATACCTTCGTCCAGAGTCTTATAGCCATCACCCTGAATCGCGCTGTGATGTACAAATACATCCGTGCCCGAATCAAGTGTAATAAATCCATAACCTTTTTGGTTGTTAAACCATTTTACTTTACCCTTTTCCATTGTTTCGTGTTCCTCCTTTCAACTATATTAAGTATTTGCTGAGGGATCATCCGCCTTCGCAATCAACGTGTGATAGCTTGGATGCTTCGGCGGATTGTTTGTCCTTACTCCATAGCCAGACAAACAAAAAACCGTAAGGTCTAGTCTCTGCCTCACGGTCCAAGATGCTATTAACCTCAACTACTACTTGAAGGGATTCTACACTACCCGGGCAATTTTGTCAAGAACAATCTTATACTTCGACAGGCTCAGTATAAGACCCTGAGCTTTTGTCGAAGGGTCTTATAATATCTTCAGCAGGTTGAGGCCGGTCGCTGGATCTATGGCTTTGATTGCCTTAACGCCCTTTAGCTCGAACACGATCGCCTCTACGACAAGAAAGACCTTGGAATCTTTACGCACGCATCCAGTGATGACCTTATCCTTCTTTCCCATCGAGGTATGGATATGGATCTGAGGCCCTTTTTTGTTAGTAAATATCGTGCCTATTCCCATGACCTCCCATCCGTCCTTGAACTTCTTCCAGTTGGGCTCAGGCGGTATGACGGGCTTCTTCGGGCCTGTGACTATGTGGCCTTTTTTGAGCGCGCCTAAGAATATGAACGCAGCGGCCTTGAGCTTCTCACGTCTTGCGAACCCATCTAATTCATTCAGAACGATGTCATCGTCTTCGAACTTTAACAGGAATATCCTGCCGATGCTGCCCTTGGTATATCTCATATGCCTACCTCAAATTTCAGCTTCTATCCTATCTATCAGCATCTTAGTCTGTTTAAGCACATCTGACGGCAAGACCTTGGTCACTTCAATCTCGGTCTTAAGCGATCTTAAGCAAGTCAAGAACCTCTTTATGGTGGCCTCTCGCCTCTTCTTCCTGGCCTCATCCGGCTCGAGCTCTTCCCTCTGCTTGAGAAGGAGAGTAAGGTCCTTCTTCACTTCGCGCGCGTCCTTACCCTTCTCCAGCACGTCTTTTCTAAACCGCTTATAATCGTCTTCATCGAGCATCTGTTTCTTCTTCGCGAGGCGCAGCACATCCACCGCCTCATAGCTCGGTACTTCGGAAGCATCCTTGGTATCGACATATCCCTTATTAAGGAGATGCGACTCCTCTTTCTCCAGAAAGTAGTACGTCTTGAGCAGCTTAAGGGCAGTATTCTTCCTTATACCTATCTCCTTAGATGTGTAGGCGTCGAATGTGAGGAAGCCCCACTCCTTGAAGATCTTGTCCTTCCAGACGCTGTAGAGCGACTGCCCCAGGTCTATCCATGAGGTCTTGAAGCTCTTGGCGCTCGACAGGATCTTGTACCTCAGAGAGCCTTCGTCAACACCCGCCATCTTCTCTTCAATTGCACTTAGCGATTTAGTCTTATATCTATCCACAGGCAAATCCTTTCAATTTGTGAGAAGTGATTATACATCATCGGGCGCATATTTCACAGCGAATTTTTCAAGTGCGTCGCAGACGGCGAGACCTGGTATCCGCCCTCCGCTGACGCAAATTGCATTAGGCATACAATTTGCTATGTAAAAATTCTGACAAAAATTTCGCCTGTACGTACGCTGAGAAATCCCCCGAGCTCGATGCGGAATTTCCTGCTAGCGAGCGAGGGGAAATTTTAACTTCTTTCAGGAATTTAAAATTTTTCCTGTACCGCCATAAGGTGTCAGAATTTTTGACATCAGCGTCGGGCTGGGACACCAGGTCTCGCCTGCGACATGAGCGTTCTAATCTAGCGTTCTTGCTGAATTAATGCATGGTTATGGCAGGCGGACCTTGCGGGGTACCGCCTGAAGCGGCGTTAAAAATTTTGATACATTATGGCAATCTAGAAAGACCGGACAAACTGCTCAAGCTATTACCTGGTTGGCAGGTTGGACGGACATCAAAATTTTTCCGAATAAATTGGTATGCCTAATCCAATTTATGTCCGCGGAAGGCGGGCCCCGCAAGGTCCACGCCTGCCTGTTGTAACGAAAAAATTATTGACCATACGATGAGTGCGTGATATCCTTAAGCCGAGGTGAAATATATGAGGAATTCGAATGAGTTGGAGAGGGCGGCGGTTAAGGATGTGGCGGAATTCATGGCGGTAGCGGCGAGGACCGCGCCGAAGACGCGCGGCATAGACAATATCGAGACGATCGCTATCGATGACGAACCTGCGAGGAAGAAGCTCTGTGATAAGATGCGCGAGATCTCAAATAAAGAGAACCGGCCGAGCATGGAACGGGACGCCAACTCGATACAAGATTCGCCTGTAATTTTGGCTATAGGGGTGAAGTCTAATCCTGCCGGACTCAACTGCGGCTATTGCGGATACCGGACTTGCGCCGAGCTTGGCGCGACAATTGGCGTCTGCGCCTACAATTCTATAGATCTTGGCATAGCCATCGACTCCGCGGCGGGGGTAGCCAACTCCTTCCACGCTGACAACCGGGTGATGTACTCAATAGGAAGAGCCTGCCTCGATTTGAAACTTTTCAGTCAAACCGTTAAGCAGGCCCTCGGTATCCCATTGAGCGTTACGGGTAAAAACCCGTTCTTCGACAGGAAGTAACTATACTGCACTATAGACCATCATCTTTACAAGTTGTCCAGTATTTCGCCTGAATCAATCGCGGGCTTATACTTTCAGGCTCAACGCTATCTTGTGAGTAACAGAATCGACCTTGACCACTTTAACCTTAAACTCATCGCCTACCTTAAACTTCTCTTCAAGCTTCTCGCCTTCGGATAAATTTATCTCGGATACATGAGCCAAGCCTTCGAGGTCGGAGGCTATCTCAACAAACAGCCCGAAGTTCGCGATCTTTGTTACCTTCCCGTTCATCTGACTGTCCGGAGGGTATTTGCCGGCGATCTCTTCCCATGGATCGGCGCTCAACTGCCGTACGCCGAGAGATATCTTTCTGTTGTTGGGGTCCACTGCCAATACGACAGCTTCGACCTTCTCTCCTTTTTTGAAGACATCCTTGGGGTGGCCTATCCTCTTCGTCCAGGATATATCCGATACATGGATCAGGCCATCGATACCGTCCTCAAGCTCAACAAACGCCCCGTAGTCGGTAAGGTTCCTGATCTTACCTTTAACCTTGGTGCCGACCGGATACTTTGTATCTACGCCGACCCACGGGTTCGATTCAAGCTGCTTTAAACCCAGAGAGATCTTGCGGTTGGCTTTGTCCGCATCCAAAACCTGCGCCTCTATCCTGTCGCCTATCGCCAGCAGTTCGTTCGGGTGATTATACTTCTTGGTCCATGAGAGCTCCGAGATATGCAGTAATCCCTCTACGCCCTTTTCGAGCTCAACGAATGCGCCGTAAGGCATGAGATTGACGACAGTCCCCTTAACCTTGGTACCCGCCGGATATTTCGTATCTACGGTCTCCCAGGGATTTGGGGTCTTCTGCTTCAAACCTAACGAGACCTTCATGCTGTTGGGGTCGAAGTCCAAGACCATGACGTCTATCGTATCCCCTATAGCGAGGACTTCGCTCGGATGAGAGACCCTGCCCCAGCTCATATCGGTTATGTGCAATAACCCTATGATGCCGGCGTTTATCTCAATAAAAGCTCCGAAGTCGGTGATATTCCTTACTATGCCGCTTATAAGGGTGCTCTTCTGCAGGGTCTCGAAGACCTTCTTCTTGTCTTCATCCTTCTGCTGCTGCATAGCGTCTTTTCTTGAAACCACGATATTCTTACGCGGCTTGTTTATCTTGATGATCTTGAACGGGAACGCCTGGCCGACCATCTGGTTCAAATTGCCGAACGTCTTTAAGGCGGCCTGGCTTGCGGGCAGGAACGCCTCCACGCCTATATCTACCATGAATCCGCCCTTCACCTTCTTACTGACCTTGCCGTCCACGACATCGCCTTCGCCGTATCTCGATATCACCATGTCCCAGCCAACGGCGCGCTCGGCCTTCTGCTTCGACAGCACGACCATGCCGTTCTCGTCTTCCTTGGACTCCAGATAGACTTCCACATCATCACCTATCTTCAGCGCATCGGGATCCGAGAACTCCGAAATAGCTATGGCTCCTTCCGACTTATAGCCAATGTCTACGACAATCTCTTTAGCGGTGATCGCTACGATCTTGCCGGTAACTATCTCTCCGTTATTGAAACTCTTTATCGATTCCTTATAGAGTTTTTCGAATTCGCTTACGTATACCTCCTCTTTATCAGTATTTTCAACTTCGATGTTGTTATTCTCGTTTGTCATGTACTCTTTGCAACCTTCCTTTCTTTTCCGCATTTATTGCGGATGATTTTTGTCCGCCTTCGCATTCAACAGAGCGCAACTGAATGCTTCGGCGGATAATCCGCCAAAGCACCTGCTCTATACCTTATTGATTGCGACGGCGGATAACTTTGGCAACGCGCCTGACTATATTGTCCGGCGTCGAAGCGCCGCTTGTGATACCTACTACAGAAACATCCTTGAACCACTGACTCTTCAGATCGCTCTGGGTCTCTATAAGATACGATCTGCGGAGAATTTTTTTACATACCTCAAGCAATCTTCTGGTATTGGCGCTGTTCTTCCCGCCCACTACGAGCATAAGGTCAACCGTGCGGGATATATCCCGCGCCGCAGCCTGCCTCTTTTCGGCGTCTTTGCATATGGTGTTGAATACTCTGAGGTCTTTCGGCTTGCCATCTATTATCGCCTTCACAACTCCCAGGAAATTATCCATCGATTGCGTCGTCTGAGAGAGGACGCCTATTCTCGAGCCAGGCTTCAGTTTTAAAGCCTTCAGACCGGAAGCATCTCTTACTACATGCGCTTTATCACCGGCAAAGTCGTAAAGAGCCTCGACTTCCGGATGATTGACGTCCCCAACTATTATAACCGTATACCCCTCGTTGCCCAGAGAGCGCGCTGAACTTTGAGCATTTCTCACGAATGGGCATGTGGTATCCACTAACTTCAAAGAACGCTTCGAAATTTCACCGGCTAAGTCCGGGCTTATGCCGTGGGACGATATTACCAATACGCCGCTATCGGCCTCAGATACGCTCTTTATGACCTTGAGGCCTTTACCGGAAAGGTCTCCAACGACTTGCTTGTTATGAATTATAGATCCGAGAGAATAAGCCTTGCCTTCGGTCTTCAATACTTCTTCAGCCATCTCCACGGCGCGCCTGACACCAAAACAGAAACCTACCCTCTTGGCTAATTTTAGGCGCATATAAGACTTAATATCTTCTCGGTAACTCCGTCTATCGACAGGCCGGTGGTATCGATAAATATAGCGTCTTCGGCCTTCTTTAGCGCTCCCGTGCTTCGCTTCATATCGGAGTCATCCCTCGTCATAATATCCTTCTTTACGCCGGTCTCGCTTGCTTTCTGACCGGACTCGATCAATTCCTTGCAGCGCCTCTTCGCCCTCTCCTGGGGGCTGGCATCGAGATAGAATTTGTAGTCGGCATTGGGAAATACTACCGTGCCGATGTCCCTGCCCTCGAGAACGGCTCCGCCGTATCTTTGTCCTATAGAACGCTGGAGCTCCACCATCTCATGCCTCACGCCCGGAACGCGCGCTATATACTTCACGTTTAATGTAACGTCAGGCGTCCTGATCTCCAGGCTTACGTCTTCACCGTCCAGGAATACGGAGAGCTTCTCCTTCTCTTCCAGGCTTATTTTAGTGGACTTCGCCAAAGATATTAGGGTATCCTCGTTCTCTAAATTAATATCCTGTCTCATGGCCTTAAGGGTAAGCGCCCTGTACATCGCGCCGGTATCTATATACAAAAGACCGAGTCTCTTAGCCACTATCTTTGAAACGGTGCTCTTCCCGCTCCCGGCCGGTCCGTCTATGGCTATGACTAAAGGTTTATTTACTTTCTTTCCCATTAGGACCAAGCGCATCCCTCTTTGACTTGGCTCTCCTCAAAAAGTTAACTGTTCTGTTGTGATCACCTTTTGATATCGCCCTGAGTATGCCTTTATAGTGGCTCTCAAAGAGGCGCCCAGCTTTCAATATCTCTCTTTTGTTAGTTAAAAATATATCGCTCCAGAGCTCCGGATCGCTTGCAGCGACACGCGTAGTATCTTTAAACCCTTCAGCCGCATATTGAAGCTCCTTTAACGGAACCGAGCCGGCCAGTCCGAAGGCGACTATATGAGGCAAATGGCTTATCAAAGCGACAGACTTGTCGTGCGAAGAGGGGTTCATGACCTTAACTACCGCTCCAAGCGAGCCCCAGAATTTTTTCACTCTATTCAAACTGACTCTGTCGGTCGCAGCGGTCTTTGTTACGATGCAAGGCGACTTAACAAAAAGGTTCGCGTGCGCAAACTCCACGCCTGCGCGCTCGGAGCCGGCCATGGGATGCGATCCGACAAAATGGATCTTACGATCCTTCGCCAGGCCCTTCTCTACCGAGCTCACTATCCAACTCTTTGTGCTGCCCGCATCGGTTATTATGGCTCCTTTTTTGGAGTACTTAGCGGCTCCCTTTATGATCTTCGGTATCGAGTGTACGGGCGAAGTCACTATAATAAGATCCGCCCCTTTGACACCTTTCTCCATAGACATGGTTGCCGTATCTACGGCATGGCATTTTAGCGCCCTCCTTAAGGTAGACTCGTGCCTGAATACGCCTATAACCTCATCGGCGAGCCTTCTCTTTCTGACCGCAAGGCCTATCGAGCCCCCGATCAGACCAACCCCGATTATCGTAATCTTTTTAAATCTAGCCATATTTATAATTCTCTATTGACCGCCCCGGCAACACGGGCCACTTCCTTCATAAGCTTTTCAAAGTTCTCCGGCAAGAGCGACTGCTCCCCGTCCGACATCGCTTCTTCCGGTTTGGTATGGACCTCTATGATAAGCCCGTCAGCTCCCCCGGCGATGGCCGCTTTGGCGCAAGGCTCCACGAGCCCCCATTTACCCGTTGCGTGCGACGGATCCACAATTATAGGAAGATGACTTAAAGACTTAACAACCGGTACAGCGTTTATATCGAGCGTAAATCTCGTCGCGTCTTCGAAAGTCCTTATCCCTCTCTCGCAAAGTATCACGTTGAAGTTTCCCTCGGATAGAATGTACTCTGCCGACATCAAGAGCTCTTTTATAGTATTGGACATACCCCTCTTTAAGAGTACGGGCTTCTTCGTCTTCCCCACCTCTTTCAGTAGATTGAAGTTCTGCATATTACGGGCGCCTATTTGGAATATATCGGCATATTTTGCTATCACTTCAACATCCCGGGTATCCATGACCTCCGTAATTATCGGCAAACCGGTCTCTTTTTTGGCATTGGCCAGAAACTTTAGTCCCTTTACTCCGAGCCCCTGGAAAGCATACGGGGACGTTCTGGGTTTAAAGGCACCTCCCCTCAATACGGTAGCGCCACACTTTTTAACGCGCTTTGCTATATCGATAAGGAGTTTCTCGTTCTCGACCGAACATGGTCCGGCCATTACCACTATGCGCTTACCGCCGATTTTTACCCCGGAACCGACATTTATTACGCTATCTTCTTTTTTGAAGTCCCTGCTTGCCAGTTTGTACGGCTTTAATATAGGCAGGACTTTTTCAACGCCCGCGAAAGCCTCAAGCGGCTGTATCCGCAAAGCATCTTCTTCGCCGATGACGCCGACTATCGTCCTCTCTACACCTCTCGAAACCCAGGGCTTAAGCCCCAGCTTCTTTACTTTCCCTATAAGGTGGTCGATCTCCTTCTTGGTTGCGCCGGATCGCATTACTATGATCATCTCTTCGCTCCTATTTAGCCAGCACCTTCTTCAGCGTCTCTATGAACACCTTATTCTCTTCGCGCGTTCCTACGCTGACTCGTATAAACGTATCGTAACCCCACGCCTTCATGTCGCGCACTATAACGCCTTTACATATAAGCTGCTCAAATACCTTTACCGAATCCCTCTTGACATCGATCATCATGAAATTGGTAGCGGTCTTTACGTACTCCAGCCCCATCTTGTCGAGCGCATCATAAAGGAACCGCTTGCCCTCTTTAACCGTTTCGAGCGTCTTCTTGACAAATTCCTTATCATCCAATGCGGCCGAAGCAGCAACCTGCGCAAGGATGTTCACATTAAACGGGTCCCTGTACTTATCAAGGTATCTTACGATACGCGCGCTTGTCACGCCGTATCCCACTCTAAGGCCCGCGAGGCCATAGATCTTGGAGAAACTCCTGGCGACTATAAGATTGGGCCTGTCAAGATAGTCCATGCCGTTGGGGTAGTCCTTGCAAAAATCTCTTGCCAGCTCATAATAAGCTTCGTCAAGATATACTATAACATCCTCCGGAAGACCGTCCAAAAATTCCTCCAGCTCTGTCTTTGTGACATATGTGCCGGCCGGATTATCGGGATTCGCTATGAATATGATCTTCGTCTTGTCGGTAACCGCCCTCTTCATCGCCCTAAGGTCGTACCTGAGGTCCTTCGTCAAAGGAACGAATTTTATGTCCGCACCCACGATTCCCGCAGCAACCTGGTATATCAAAAATGTAGGTTTGGCTATGATGACCTCGTCGCCCGTATTAGCAAAGGCCTTCAGGGTCAGAATGATGATCTCATCCGAACCGTTCCCGCATATGATCCTCTCTATCTCCGTCTTGAGTAGAGTCGATAGTTTGGCCTTAAGATACCATGAGGCCGCGTCCGGATAACGGTTTATGCCATTCAGGGCTTTTTTTATCGCGGAAACCGCTTTCGGCGAAGGCCCGAGAGGATTTTCATTCGACGCTACCTTTATCACGCGCCGCAACCCCAGCATCCTCTGGACTTCCTCAATAGGCTTGCCGGGGATGTAGACCGGTATATCCTCTATCTCTTTGCGGAACAATCTGTCAATCTTGCTCATCAACCTCTCCTTTATATAACTTCGGCTGCGGGATAAGAGCCGAGCATCTTTAAATAAGTCGTGTTCTTCCTCAGCATGGAGAGCGCACTGGAGATCTTCTTATCGAGATGATGCCCTTCCATATCTACGAAGAAGTAGTACCTCCACGCCTTTACCTTGGAAGGCCTTGATTCTATCTTCGTCAGGTTTATTCCATACTTTTTGAAAGGCATGAGTATGTCGTGAAGGGCGCCTACCCTGTCTTTCAGGGAGAACATTACGGAAGTCTTATCACTTCTTGTCTGCTTGGCTTCGGTCCTACCTATCACCAGGAATCTAGTCACATTGTGCGCGTTATCCTCGATAGAGTCGTAGAGATCCTTAAGGCGATACTTAGCCGCCGCGAGCTCGCTGGCTATGCACGCCGTTCCTTTTTCCTTTGCAGCTATTTCGGCGGCCTTAGCGGTACTTGAGACCTCTACCAAAGTGACTCCGGGAAGATGCTCCTCAAGCCAAAGTCTGCACTGCCCGAAGACCTGGTCCTTGGAATATACCTTCTTTATCTTCTTTACGTCAGACTCTCTGGATAAAAGACTATGCGATATATCCAGATATATCTCGGAACATACCTTCAGATCGGAATCTATGAACATATCCAGGGTATGGTTCACGGCTCCTTCCACAGAATTTTCAATCGGGACCACACCGTAATCCGCCCTGGCCTTCTCCACTTCATCAAATACCGAGGTGATCGTGCTGCAACCGGAGTAATCCACGCTGGAGCCGAACTTCTTCATACCCGCCAGATGGGTGAAGGTGAACTCGGGCCCAAGGTAAGCTATCTTTATAGGCTTCTCGAGCCTGAGCGCGCTCGACATCACTTCCCTGTATATTGCCTGCAGGGCGGCATTGGAGAGCGGCCCCTTATTGCTGCCGGCCAGTTTCTTATAGACTTCGGACTCTCTCTCCGGAACGTAGATGGACTCGTTACGTTTCGATTTCACGCTTCCTACGCGAAGCGTGACCTTAGCCCGTTCATTTAAAAGCTTCAATATCCTGGAATCTATAGAATCTATCGACACCCTAAGCTTCTTTAGACTCATTTTTCGTCTCCTCTTCTGCTTCGCCCTTCAACTATCAATATCCGGTTGGGCTTCGCAGGAATTGTCTATAAGGTCCTACGAAGCCATACCCGATTATTCCGGGTTGGATGGCGAAGTAGACTCCTCGTTTACCCCTCCGGAGAAGCCGTCGGGCTCTCGCATGGGGTTTACCGTTGAAAGCTCACCGGTCTTCGTATCAATAACCTGTACCTTCTCTTGCTCCTTCACAAAATCCAGATCGCCCTCCTGGAACTCTTTCAATTTCGGAAGATCTTCAAGCGACTTAAGGCCAAAGTGCTGCAGGAACTCATTGGTTGTGCCGTAAAGTATCGGCCTGCCCGGGGCATCAACTCTGCCCCTTGTCTTTATGAGAGAGCGCTCTTCAAGAGTATGCAGCACCCCGTCGACATTCACTCCCCTTATCGCCTCTATATCGCTTCTCGTCAGGGGCTGCTTATACGCTATGATAGCCAGAGTTTCCAGCGCCGGTCCGGTCATTCTGTCTGACGGCTTCTTATAGAGGGATGATATCCATGTGCTGTATACAGGATCGGTCAGCATCTGGAATCCGCCGGCTATCTCCTTTATGCTGAAGCTTCTCTCGGAGGAGCTATATTCGTTATTCAGCTCCTCTATAGAAGTTCTTATCTCGGTCGGGTCGATATCTTTTAGCACATCTTTCAACGTGGCTATCGATACCGGTTTATCGCTTACGAAAAGAATAGCCTCTACGATCCTCTTTGCTTCCAGCTTATCCATTGCCCTCACCCGTTGGTTGTATTGCCTCCACGCACCTTATTATCTCTATATCGCCAAATACGACGGCCTGCTGTATCACTACAGCCTTTAACCTTATTAGTTCCAGAAGCGCCAAAAATATAGTTATCATCTCCCTCTTGTGTTTGGCGGCCTTAAATAGATCTAGAAAAAATATCGACTGCTTCTCGACCATCATATGCAGGATGTCATGCATCTTCTGCGAAACGGTGAATTCATCCTTGACAACCTGATGGAATACGTCTTTAGGGATATCCTTTAAGACTTTAGTAAATGCCGTTATCAGATCGAAAAGGCTCGCCTCAAAAAGTATATCCTTTTGTATCAAAGACTCGTCCATCTGGACCGTCCCGACCCTTGGGAAGAGATGCTTGTGCTGCTTCTCCATGCTCGCCAGCTCCGATGCCGCCTCCTTGAACTTTTTATATTCCAATAGCCTTCTAACAAGCTCGGCGCGCGGGTCTTCCTCCGTCTCCTCCTGGGCCGCCTCATCAGGTGGAAGAAGCATCTTCGATTTTATATGCATCAAGGTCGCCGCCATCACCAGAAATTCTCCGGCGATGTCGAGGTCCATCAGCTGCATCAGTTCCAGATACTCCAGATATTGATCGGTGATCCTGGCGATCGGAATATCGGATATATTGAGCTCCTCCTTCTTTATCAGATACAAGAGAAGATCTAAGGGGCCTTCAAATACTTCTAACTTTACTTTATATGTCATCTATCTCGGTAAACCCATTATGCTCTTTACTTCATCCATCGTACGCGAAGCAAAGTCGGCCGCCTCTTTAGCGCCTTCTCTCAGTATCTCTTTTATCTTGGGATCCGTAAGAAGGGCCCTCTTGTCACGTATAGGGGCCAGATAATCTATTAATATCCTGGAAAGATTCTTCTTGCATGCGGTGCAGCCTATGGAAGCCGATTCGCACAAGCTCTTGGTTTCAGCACTTACCGTGCCATCTGCGAAATTCTTGAGATAATTGAATACGGTACATATCGAAGGATGGCCCTTATCTTTAACGTGGATCCGCTCCGGGTCCGTGATCATCTGCGAGACCTTCTTCTCTATAGTCTCCGGCGTATCGGAAAGCGCGATAAAGTTGTCGTAACTCTTCGACATCTTCCTGTTATCGAGTCCCAAAAGTTTCGGGGTCGAGGTCAGTATGGGATCGGGCTCAGGGAATACGTTCTTCTTGTACAAAGTGTTGAATCTACGCACTATCTCACGCGTCAATTCAAGATGCGGAAGCTGGTCTATGCCCACAGGAACCGCGTTGGCTTTATAAAGAGCTATATCGGCGGCCTGAAGAATGGGGTAGCCTAAGAAACCATACGTGGTGATCTCTCTGCCCTTCAACTCGCGCAGCTGCTCCTTGTACGTGGGACATCTCTCCACCCATGCCAGCGGTGTCAGGTCAGATAGTATCATCGCAAGCTCCAGGTGCTGGGGCACCTGCGATTGTATGAATATGGTGCATCTGTTTGGGTCGAGCCCCGATGCTATGAAGTCCTTTGCCACTTCATAAACATAAACTTGCATATCCTTAAGATTCTCGTATTCGCTCATAAGGGCGTGCCAGTCGGCTATCATGTAAAAACACTGATAGTCGTCCTGCAGTCGGACCCAGTTGTTCAGCGCGCCGACAAGATGCCCCAAATGGAGCTTCCCCGTCGGCCTCATCCCGCTAAGTATACGTTTTCTATTTGTCATGTTCTTTTCGAATCGAGCCTGCGCGCAACTTTCTCAATCTGATAGAGCTCAATTATATCGCTCTCTTTTATATCATCATGCCTGTCGAGCGATATTCCGCATTCTACGCCTTCGTTAACTTCGCGCACATCGTCCTTGAACCGCTTCAGAGAACTTATCTTGCCTTCATATACCACTTCTTTATTTCTTATCAACTTCGCGATACCCTGCCTGCCGATCTTTCCCTTGACTACCTGGGAACCCGCTATAGTTCCTGCCTTCGTGACTTTAAAGACCTGTTTGACGACGGCCCTTCCGACAAAGACCTCTTTCGAAAAGGGCTCTAAGAGCCCCTCCATGGCAGCCACAACATCCTGTATCGCCTCGTATATTATCCCGTATATCTTTATCTCTATCTCTTCCTTAGACGCAAGCTCCGCGGCCCTTTCATCTGTCTTCACATTGAAGCCCATAACTACGGCATTGGAAACCATCGCCAGCATTACATCGGATTCGTTGATATTGCCGACATCGGCATGAACTATCACGACTTTAACGTCTTTGGTGTTCAGTTCGAGTAATGACGCTTTTATGGCTTCTATAGACCCCTGTACATCGCCTTTCAATAGAACCGAAAGTTCTTTTACGGCACCCTCTTTCATCTTCCTATAGAAATCTTCGAGAGTCACTCTCTTGGATGCCCTAAGCCTGTGGGCGCGGTCTTCATCCTGCTTCAAGAGAGAGAGGGTCCTTGCCTTCTTCTCATCCTTTACAACAAAGAACTCTTCACCCGCCATGGGAACTCCCGATAACCCGAGAATGCTCACCGGTTTGGAAGGCGCCGCCTCTTTT
>Ga0268276_1002578_pt1 | contig 15194 bp, 14 predicted proteins | sample saktaG_4_FD_190145 | JGI IMG/M metagenome (GOLD analysis project Ga0268276, IMG submission 190145) | Saline water microbial communities from Sakinaw Lake, British Columbia, Canada - sak_2010_1_5_45m | ecosystem: Environmental > Aquatic > Non-marine Saline and Alkaline > Saline ...
TTCCGTTGAATTAAAAGGCTTGCCCAGCCAGTGGGTTTCGCCTGAACCGACGATTCGCGAAACTCATATCAGTCGGCGTACTGCCTCAAAAACGCGCTCATTATCGTCTATATGTTTCAGCGCCGGCGGATTATTCCATATACGCTCGAGAGTCGCGGAAAGATCGGCCGCATCGCATATCGTCACATAGCCTCTCTTTTCCAGCGCGGCCAGAGCTCTCTCATGCTTGGTGACGCCGGTTTTATTCTTCAAAAGCCGGAAAGCTATGACGGGCTTACCGGATGTCACCGCCTCGGATACCATCGATATGGACTCGGCCGATACCACTATAACCTTACTCATGCTTAAAATGCCGCCTACCGTCTCGGGAGGATTCTTTTCATTAGCCACCACGAACAGTTTGAATTTATCGGAGGCCTTTGCCTTCTCTTTTAATATCTTTTCCGAACCTGTAGGGGTCCTGCGTGAAGTGGTCATCAGTATATCAGCGCCGGCGCTGCCGCAGAAAGATACGAGACTGTCGGCGATAGAAGCTGCCAGATCATCCGTAAGCGAATATTCCGGATTATCCCCGCCGATAAATACGCCGACTGCGCCGGCAAGCCCTACATGTACACGCCTTGCCAATATCTGGCCGTCTTTACGAATGCCATCTTCATTAACAAGGTTCGGCGCCAGGCACGTCGACACAACGTTCTTCTTTTTCGCAGGCCTATCGTGTTCCGGTATTAGCGCCAGATTAAATTTACTAAGGCCCATGATGATACCTGGGCGCATAACCACTATATTCCTCGCATTATTCTCTTTAGACATGAATATGTTGACGCCTGCCAGGCTTGACCCGCAGGATACCACAAAATCCGAATACGTCTTCATGAGCGCTTCATACGTATCTTTATCCAGGCATACTTTCATGCACTTCATGCATCCATGGCACCGCCAGGACGAAAAACCGGCGCATAACCCAAGCGCCACCCTTCCCCATGAGCTCTTGAACTTTATTCTGACGACGATTATACGGGTGTCTTCCGGTTTATATCCCTGAATAATCCGCGCCTTCTTTATATCCTCCGCAACTGCCATAGACTGGTTCAGGTGGCCGGCTTTACCGTCGTCCAATACGAGTACGGTTCTTGCCGGCGTGGACTTCCATCTCTTGTGGAGCCACAGCCACTGGTCCGGATACTTCCTTATGTATGATTCGAGTAAATTGGTAAATATCACAAGCCCCTGTTTTATACTCTCTCTTGAAGAAGAAAGATCATTAAGATCTATATATTCTTCTAGGATTAGCTTATGACAGGGCCCTTTAGTCCGGACTATAAAATTAGGCAATATGAGCGAATTAGTCCTCTCTGCTATCTCAAACGGCCCGGAATTGCATGAAACCGGCCGGCCGAAGAAATCGACAAATATACCGTTTTTACCGGAATCCTGGTCGGAGAGTATACCTACTATATTCTTTTCGTAAAGCGCCTTGAAGATATTCTTCGTCGACATCCCTTTTCTTATTACCTTACATCCGTTTGACTCCCTCAATTGGTTCAAAAGCTCATTCATGCGCTTCATCTTCTGTTCACGCGCCAGCACCATTATCGGAAAGCCTTCCACCGAACTGACAAGGCTCGATAGCTCCCAGTCTCCGAAGTGCCCCGTAAGGAGTATCGTCCCGCGGCCGGACTTCGAGGCGTTTTGGATACGATCCATATTGACGACCTCGACGTAACTATCAACATACTTACGGTTAATTTTGGTAAGATTAAGCACTTCCACAAAAGTCTGCACGAGATTTTGATAGACCCGTTTTGTAATGCCCTTTAGTTCCTTCGGCGATTTATCCTTTGCGAACGCGGCCTTAAGATTGGCGTAAGCTATGAGCCGCCTCTTCCTATTGAAAAAGAATGCGGCCCGGCCTATCTGTCTTCCTAGCCATAAAGACGCGCTTATAGGAACAAAACCCAATATGAAATTTAAAACTCTAACTGTTATATAGGCTACGTAGTCTGCCACTCAAGGCCTCCCTGCCTTTTGTTATATCTGTAGCTATGACCAGGACAAAAATTGTATGGTCCGAAAATACTATACTCATCCTTGTTAATTTTACGGCATCTTTTTCCGTAGTGATTATAATATCAAATGCCCTTTCTGAACACCTCTTCATTATTTTAGACCTATCGGATATACAGTAATTATGATGATCTCCGAAAGCGATATGTTCGACCACGACTGCGCCCAAACCCTTTACGGTATTTTCGAAATATTCAGGGTCTCCTATGCTCGATAATAGAATGACTCGCTTACCGGTGACCTTAGAAAGATCAACATCTTTCCTCTGCTTCATATCGTAGAAATGTTTCGGCCGATGCACCGCCTCCAGGATCTCTATATCGCCTTTGATTTTACGTATCTCGCGCTTTAACAGCTCTGTATCGTTTGCGGTGTTCAAATCGACTTTTGTTAATACCACAATATCGGCTCTCTTGAGAGAACTTTTTCCTTCTCTCAATACACCCCTCGGAAATAAAAACCCGTTACCGAAAGGATTATGTGAATCAACCAGGACTATATCAAGGTTACGTCCAAGCTCCCAGTGTTGAAAACCGTCATCGAGTATCGCCGTATCGCTTCCATAAAGTTTTATGGCGCGCCGGGCGGACCTGGCCCTCTCTTTTCCCACTAGAATGGGGGCATCCTTAAGCTTTGATTTAAGCATCGCGCTTTCATCCCAGCCATAGCCGCGTATAATAACGGCCGGTTCTTTCCGGAACTCTTCCCTGAATATCTTAGTAAGCTCTATCACAAACGGCGTCTTGCCTGTACCGCCGAGCGTTAAATTGCCTACGCTTATTACTTTCATCGGCACCACGTGTGTCTCGAATATTCTGAACTTATAAAGTAACGCCCTGACTACAATACCTATGCCGTAGAAGACGGATGCTATCCACAAAACCGCCTTAAGGATTTCAAAGGCCCACCCGTTTTTCTTGTCCGTCATTAACGAATAGAAGAAATCCCGCATATCTCCTTAATATTCCTTTCCGTAGCGCCTCGCTTCTCGCAAATAGCGATTGCGGCGCCCTTACTCATTTCCGAACACTTCTTCTCATCCTTAAGCAGCATCTTTATGCTGCCGAATAACCCTTCTGGATCCCTCACGAGTATCGCCGCTCCTTTATCGAGCAGCGCAGCCGTTATCTCACGAAAATTAAACATATGAGTTCCGAAAATTACCGGCTTCCCCAGGGCCGCCGGCTCTATAGGGTTCTGCCCTCCGTGAGGAACAAGACTGCCCCCCATAAAGACCACGTTAGCTATCGAATATACATCGCGCAGTTTTCCTATGGTATCGAGTATAAATATTTGAGGCGAGCTCTTTTCGCTCATCTTACTGATAATTGAAGAGAACCGGGCCGACGACAGGCCACATGCTCTGACTTCTTCCTCGATCTCTTTTGTACGCTCTATGTGGCGCGGCGCTATCAAAAGCTTAAGCCGCGGAAATCCGATTAATAATTTCTTGAACGTATCCAGAACTATAATTTCTTCACCCTTATGCGTACTGCCGGCAACCAAGAGCATGTCGCCGGGGGCGAGTCCCATTAAACTTTTTAGCTCTTCCGATTTACCGACATCAACGGATACATCAAAGTCAAACTTCATATTTCCGGTGACTTTCACCTTCTCCTTGGGCGCGCCCAGAGCTATTATTCTTTCGGCATCCTGAAGCGACTGCATACAAAACATTCTTATACTTTTCATGGTATTAAGCAAAAACGGTTTCACGAGCTTATATTTTCCGTATGACCTGTCCGATATTCTTCCATTCACGATGGCCGAAGGCACGCCGCGCCGCGAAACCTCTTTTATCATATTCGGCCATATCTCCGTCTCTACCATTATGTAAAGACTGGGACTTACCAGAGACACGGCCCTTCTGACTATCCAGCTTAAATCCAAAGGAAAATATATTACAACAACATCATTTTGAAATAATCTTCTGGCAAGGTCGTTACCGGCCTTGGTTATAGTCGACAACACTATTTTTCTGCCCGGAAAGTTCGTCTTAATTTTATCTACCAGACCCTTGCAGGTCGATACCTCGCCCACAGAGACAGCCTGTATCCATATGGCGCCTTTTGAAGCCAGAAGTGCACTCCGCTTATCTTCAGCGTAATGCCCAAACCTTTCGCCGAAATCCGCGTGCATCTTGCCCTTGAATATCAAAGTCGGCAAGTAGAACAGCGAGAATATCAGAAATGCGATGTCATATATCATAAACTTTCAAACTCCTGTTTCAATTCCACGTTGCAGGCGCCAACGAGGTGGCCCGCCTGGAGCGAATGTTGTGAAATCTTGATACATTATGGCAATACAGAACGGACGCTGAAACTGCACTATAGAGAGCCATATACTACAGGCAGGGCATAAGCCATGCCTGTCACTGTGCTGTATGCAGGTTCAGCGGCCATCAAGATTTCACCACAGCAAATTTGGTTGCCTAATCCAAATTTGCGACGAGCGGAAGGCGGCCACCGAGGTTGGCGCCGTCTCAAGCGCGTTGAAAATCCTACGCCCTCGGATGCGCTTTGTCGTACGCTTCCCTTAACCTCTCCATAGTAACATGCGTGTATATCTGCGTCGTCGAAAGGTTCATGTGCCCCAATAGCTCCTGAACGCTCCTCAGGTCCGCACCCCTGTCCAGAAGATGCGTCGCAAAACTGTGCCTCAAACTATGTGGAGAGATGTGCTCTATTATACTGGCGGCCTTTATATGCTTATCTATGATACGTCGAATGCTCCTGTCGGTAAGCCGTCTTCCTGATTTGTTCAAAAAGACGGCATTCTTATCACGGACTTTTTTTTCACTCTTGGATTCTTCATATTTTCGTATGGCAGCCGACGCTTTATCTCCTATTGGGGAGATCCGCTCTTTACGGCCTTTGCCTAATACTTTTATGACCCCGCTTATATGATCCACATTATTAATATCGAGACCAACAAGCTCGCTTACCCTAATACCCGTAGAATATAACGTTTCAAGTATAGCTCTATCCCTTAAACCCATATTATCATCGTCTGGTGGTGCCTCTATGAGCCGCGCCACTTTTCCCTCATCCAAAACTACCGGCAACCTCTTGTCAAGCTTAGGCGTCGATATGGCCGTTATAGGATTTGTCTTAATATGCCCTTCCCTGTACAGGAATTTGAAGAATGTGCGGAGGCTCGCCAGTTTCCTGGCTATGGTTCTTTTCGCATAATTTTTAGATCTCATCTCGGCTAAAAATCTGCGCAAGAAAAGATGATCTACTGAAGTTATATCTTTATCGCCCAAAAAAACAGCAAAAGCCTCGAGGTCAAGAGAGTAATTCTTGACGGTATGCGGAGAAGACCCCTTCTCCACCCTGAGGTAGTTTATGAACTTCTCTATGAACCGCCTCATTATGCAGGGTTTTCCTTTTCGGGAAGTTTACGGGCGACGTAAACGCACTTCGGATAATTTGTGCAGCCGTAGAACGGGCCGCGCGTTGAGCGCCTGGCGACTAGCTCGCCTCCGCAGCCTGGTGTCGGGCATTTTACGCCGCTTGTGATCGATTTTGCGTTCTTACACGTAGGAAAGTCCGAACAGCTTAAAAATTTACCCCTCCTGCCCCACTTTATGATCATAGGTTTTCCACACAGATTACATATCTCGTCTGTTTGAACGATCTCTTTCTTGACGTCTTTCATATTAAGCTTGGCCTGGTCAGCCGAATGTATAAACGGAGAATAGAATGCTTTCAGCACGACCTGCCAGTTGGCTTCACCCTCTTCGATGCCGTCAAGCTCGTCCTCCATTCTTGCGGTGAACTCCACGTCCAATATCTTCGGAAAATGCTCCAAGAGAAGCCCGGTTACTACCGTTCCTAGCTCTGTGGGCTTAAAATATCCGGACTCGCGCCCCACGTAATCCCTTGCCGTCACCGTCTGTATAATAGGCGCATATGTAGATGGTCTCCCGATACCCAGTTCTTCAAGCGCCTTGACCAGCGACGCATCTGAGTATCTTGGCGGAGGCTTGGTAAAATGCTGACTAGGTAAAAGACCGAGAAGATCGAGCGGCTCGTCCACCGAAAGCTCCGGCAGAGATGCTTTCTCCTTATCCTCGTCGCCTTCCTTTGGCTCGTCGACCTCATAAACCGCGGTGTATCCGTCGAATACGACCTTCATCGCGCCGGCCTTGAATATATAATCCCCGCATTTTATATCTACCGTAGTCTGTGAATATACGGCCTGTGACATCTGGCTGGCTATAAAACGGTTCCATATCAGCGTGTATAATTTCAATTGGTCCGGAGAGATCAGGTCCTTTATGGAATCCGGCTCCCTCAAAGGAAGCGTAGGACGTATCGATTCATGCGCCTCCTGCGCGCGCTTTTTAGATTTATATACATTTGGAGAATCGGGATAGTATTTTTTACCGAATTTCTCAAGAACATACGCCTTAGCGGCTTCCTGGGCGTCATTTGATATTCTTACAGAGTCCGTCCTCATGTAAGTTATAAGACCGACCGAATCCTCTTTTCCTATCTCTATACCTTCATAGAGGGTCTGAGCTATATGCATAGTGCGCGCGCCGCCAAACCTGAGCTTATTAAAAGACTCCTGCTGAAGCTTCGAGGTCGTAAATGGCGGATTCGGATTCTTCTTCTTTTTTCCCTCTTTGATATCGCCAACTACGAACGGCGTATTCTTTAAATCTCCCTCTATTTTATCGGCCCCTTCCTTCGTAATAATCTCAATCTTTTTATCCTTGTAAGTAGCCAGTTTTGCAGTGAACTTCTCTTCCTCGGTATCGGCTTTTCGTTTTAATTCTGCCGCGAGTTCCCAATATTCCTCCGGATTAAAAGCCCTTATCTGGCCTTCTCTTTCAACTATGAGCCTTACTACAACCGACTGCACGCGCCCGGCACTCAAACCTCTGGCTACCTTCTTCCATAATATCGGACTTATTGTATAGCCAACCAGCCTATCCAGTATTCTGCGAGCCTGCTGCGCATTCACCAGGTTCATATCGATATCGCGCGGATGTTTAAAAGCATCCAATACGGCATCTTTCGTTATTTCATCAAACGACACGCGATAGAACTTTTTCTTGGGATCAGCCAGCACGTTGCCTATATGCCAGCTTATAGCCTCACCCTCCCTATCAGGATCGGCCGCCAGATATATGGCCTCTTTACCCTTAGCTTCTTTTTTGAGCGCTGACAAGTACTTCTTCCTGTCGGCTAGCACTATATATTCCGGTTTAAAATCATTCTCTACATCTATGCCGAGTTTAGACTTAGGAAGATCTATGATATGCCCCATGCTGGACGTGACTACAAAATTCTTACCTAAAATTTTATTTATCGTCTTTGCCTTTGCCGGCGATTCTACTATAACAAGATTCTTTGCCATTTTATCTAAGCATCCTTTCTTATAAACTGTTTACCAGGCACTTCTTTTATAAGATTCTTTAGCTCCAGCGCCAACAGAACTTTAGATATCTTCTGTATATTCATGCCGGCCCGGGACATTATATCGTCTATATAGATCGGTTCATCAGAGAGTGATTTATAAACCTTTCTCTCATCCTCCGTAAGCGAGTTATAAATATACGCCTTTGTCATTTTGATTATTTTTTCATCGTCCTTATTCTTAATTTCCATTTTTAAGGGGCCCATCTCTTTTATCGAAAGCTCCTCGATAACGTCGTCGGCCGATTGAACGAGACCCGCGCCGTCCTTTATAAGCTCATTCGTTCCGGCAGATGTATGTGATGACGCTTTGCCGGGAACAGCAAATACCGTCCTGCCCTGTTCGGCCGCAAAATTGGCGGTTATAAGCGCTCCTGAATTACGGGCGGCTTCAACTACTACGACGGCCAGAGAGAGGCCGCTTATTATACGATTCCTGCGCGGAAAATTATAAGGCAATGGCTCAACATTCTCTTCATGCTCGGTCACGACCGCTCCTGTTGCGGCTATTTTTTCGTAAAGATCCTTATTCTGAGGAGGATATATATTGCCGTGGCCGGAGCCCATCACCGCTATCGTGCGCCCTTTTGCCTTAAGAGCCCCTCGATGCGCGGCAGAGTCTACACCGATCGCCATCCCACTTACTACGGTTACCCCGCGCGAAGCGAGTTCATATCCGAATTTTTCCGCCATCTCTAGGCCATAGAGCGACGCCTTGCGCGAACCAACTATAGCCACAGCTATACTATCGCGCTCATCGAAACCGCCTTTAATATACAAAATTTTAGGCGGATCATAAATATTGCGCAGATTAGATGGATACTCCAAATCACCAGGTGTTATTTTCCGGATCATTTGTTCTTCTTAAGAAAGTCAAACTTTAGTATCGAGAATGCCGTATCGACCACGCCTTCTACCATCCCGAAAAGCCCCTTCTTATTCTTCTTTGTATCTATCATAGGAGTAGCCGATTCCTCTTCGTCAACCTTTACTGCTTCCGGCTTTTTAGGCTCGAGAAACTCCGCCTCCGCCCTTATTCTCACAATATCCGCTTTATTTTGCACAACCGTTCCAGAGCCTATATCTATAGTGACAACCAGGCCGTCATCTTTTACGACCTTGCCTTTTACCTTACCGCCATTCTTAAGATATATGGTATCCGCTCCGGCTGTGGCTGCAATTAAAGCCACCGCTAAAAGTGAAATTACAAACGCGTTCCGTAACATGCCGGTCATATCTTCTTCCCCCTATTTAATATGAGTCCAAACAGCGTCCAACTCACTACCACTATCGCCAGACTTGCAGCAACCATATTAAGAGTGCCGAGTTTTTGATCAACCGCAAACTTCTCTTTTTTAAGCACTTGAAGTATATACTCGTTACCTGAGCCCTTTAGAGCTTTTCCGGAGTTAAAGTCTTCCCTCAACATCGTCATAGCCCGATCTTCTATGGAAGAGGATCTTTTGGCCAGCGGTATAGCAAAAGCAGCGTAATTTAGAAATAATATTACGAAGATCGTTACCCCAGTCCAGAGGCGCGCCTTTCTTGTCATAAGAGAGTCTCTCCACTTGTGTCATTGGTCGCTGGTCGCTGGTCGCTGGTCGCTATATTCACTATCTCTTCCACAACTTGCCTGACCGTAAGTTTACCCGTATCGATCAAATGATCGGCCTTCGCATAAAAACACTCGCGTTTTGCGAGAAGGTCCCTTATTTTACGCTTTGGATCCAAAACATTCAAAAGAGGCCTATGTTTATACTTCTTAGTACGCTCAAATATAACCTCGGGATCTGCAGTAAGGCATATAACTACCCCCTGAGACTTAAAATTTACGATATTTTCACCATTTAAGACCGCTCCGCCGCCGGTATCTATGACCATATCTTGGGCTTCGGATACCTCGCGAACTACATCGGATTCAACGCCCCTAAAATATTCTTCTCCGGAATCTGTGAATATTTCATTGATCGTACGTTTTTCACGCTTCTCGATCAGGCTGTCAGTCGAAATATACTTCATCTTAAGTCGAGTAGCGACCTGTGTAGCTATGGTCGTTTTACCTGTCCCCATAAAACCAACCAGCACTATATTTTTCAATTCAGAACTTCCTCGTCTGCTTAACATACCCTTCAAAATTGCGCTTCATCTCGCCTATCGAATCTCCTCCGAACTTCTCAATAATAGCGCCGGCGATCTCAAGGGCCGCAACGCTCTCTCCTACCACACCGGCCGCAGGCACTGCGCAGGTATCGGACCTTTCAACAGATGCCGACGCCATCTTCTTGGTCTTAATATTTATGCTTCTAAGAGGTTTCTTAAGCGTCGCTATGGGTTTCATCGCGGCCTGTATGATAATATCTTCGCCATTCGTCATGCCGCCCTCTAACCCTCCTGCGTTATTCGTTTTTCTGAAGAACCCCTTAGGGCCGTTAAAAAATATTTCGTCGTGAACCATGGAACCACGGACCGAAGCGGCCGCAAATCCCATTCCAAAACTTACTCCTTTTATAGCCTGTATCGATACCAGAGCCATAGCAAGCCGCGCATCCAGTTTCCTGTCCCACTGGACATGACTACCCAGCCCTACAGGCACCCCGCTTATTATTATCTCAAATACCCCGCCTAAGCTATCGCCGGAGGCGGAAGCTTCGTCTATCTCTCTTTGCATAAGCCGCGATGCCACCGGGTCGGCGCATCTAACCGGCGATTTATCAATAAGAGTCTCTATCTGGCGCGCGCCTAACCCCCGGGTCTTAGCTTCGATACGCCCTATCCGCACCACGTGGCTTATAATATTTATGCCAAATTCTTTCAGAAGTATCTTGGCCAGCGCCCCCGAAGCAACTCTCGCTACAGTCTCTCTGGCGCTCGCCCTCTCCAGAATATCTCTAGCGTCTTTTGTATTGTATTTAAGCGCCCCCGCTAAGTCCGCATGCCCCGGGCGCGGATCCATAATTACAGGAAGACTGTCTATCGACTGATCAACGTTCTCTATAGATAAAGCAACGGGACTGCCTATGGTACGACCTTTTCTTAAGCCTGAAAGTATTGTCACCTTATCCGACTCTATGGACATGCGCTTGCCCCTACCGTAACCGGACATTCGCCTGGATAGATCGGCGTCTATCAGCTTTTTGTCAACCAATAGGCCGGATGGAAGACCGTCCAATATCGTTAGCATACATCTTCCGTGAGATTCGCCGCTTGTCAAATACCTGAGCATAATAACCTCCCTTTTATTACTAACTTCTAATTGATAATCTTAAAATCGAAGCAACAGTCCTAATATCCGCTCTCCCCAGAACATAGAAGTAATGGCCGCAAGCGACAGGTATGGCCCGTAAGGTATTATTTCCCGCCCATCCTTTGCCTTCAGTATCAAGCCTACCGTCGATCCAAATAACGGAGCGATGAAAAATGTGAGTAGCGCCAGCTTCCATCCTAAAAATGCGCCGATCATAGCCATGAGCTTGACATCGCCTCCACCCATAGCTTCTTTTTTAAATACCAACTCTCCGAAAAAACCCATAAGATATATGGATCCGCCGCCGGCCAATGCGCCCAAAACCGAGGCTATTAAAGCCTTATACCATAAAGTCTCCCCTAGTGCGCCGGGAAATGCCGACATAAATATTATACCCAGAACAAGGCCGCCGAGAGATATTTCATCCGGTATCTCACATATCTCAAGATCTACAAATGTAGCCACTATGAGTCCTGCCGAAAGAATGCTGTATGCGGCGAATTTTGGGCTTAAGCCAAACGCGGCAAATAACGCTACTGCCAATAAGGCGGTAGTGATTTCTACAATTATATACCTCGGACTTATCGGTGTTTTGCAGGACCTGCATCTGCCTAAAAGACAAAGATAACTTAAGACCGGCACATTATCGTACCATAGTATCGCTTTATTACATTTCGGGCAATGGGAGGCCGGAGTCACTATAGATTTTCCTTTTGGCAGCCTGTATATACAGACGTTCAGAAAACTTCCAACTATAGCCCCAAATATGAAAACCGCTATTTTTTCCATTTTTTCCTATTCATTATTTTTTAATGCTGCCTTTAGCGCTTTCTTCATAACAGCAATCGGCGCCGGCCGCCCCATCCATATCTCGAAAGCTATTGCACCCTGATACAAAAGCATGCCCAAACCGGTCACAGCATGAAGCTTAAGGCGCACCGCGTCTCTGACGAGCTCCGTAGTCGGCCTATTGTAAACAAGATCATATACGCGTAATGGCCTGCGAAGCATATCTTTTGACACTGGTGATGGATCGCCGTCCTTCATGCCTATCGGGGTCGCATTCACCAAAAGATCGCTTTCACTTAAACTCTTCTCCGTCTCGGATGGATCTACTATCACCATTCTGGCTCTGTCGTAATACCCGTCGTAATGTGTTTTAAGCGCCAACGTCTTTTCTTTATCGACGTCCGATATAAATATCTTTTTTGGCCCGTTTCCCAGGTACATAACAACCGCCGTAGCCGCGCCGCCGGAACCTAGCACAAATACCGTTTTGCCTTCCGGCTCGAATTTAAGATCCTCCACAAGCGAGCGATAGAATCCGGGGCCATCCGTATTAAAGCCGCAGAGCTTGCCGTCTTCGCCGACTTTTATCGTATTTACAGCGCCAAGTTTCTTCGCAAAAGCGTCCAGCATACCATGCCGCTCAACATATTCCTTTGTCTTTATCTTATGGGGTATTGTTACGTTCAGACCGGCAATGCCTTTATGGGACAGGTTCGATAAAAAATCTGACAGGCCTTCCGGCGGGATATCGTAAGCTCCGTATTCGGCATCTATGCCGGCCTCCTTAAAGGCGGCATTCTGCATAGCGGGTGAAAGCGAGTGTCCGACCGGATGGCCGAGAACACCATATATCATTTTTGTCATTTACGTGCGATCTTATTAACGGCACTTACGTATGCCTTGATGCTCGCCTCTATTATATCGGTCGAAGCTCCGCGGCCGGATATGATCCTGCCCTTAAAAGATATCTTCACCGAAACCTCCCCCAGCGCGTCCTTGCCGCTCGTGACGGACCGTATCTGGTAATCTAAGAGCTTCCCGCTTGAACCCGTGATCTTGTCAATGGCTTTATAGCATGCATCCACCGGACCGTCGCCTGTAGATATGGATTCTATAACCTTGCCATGAGACTTAAGTTTTATAGTAGCGGAAGGTTTCACTTCATCGCCTGAAGAAATGTGAAAGTGTTCGAGCTTAAATTCCTCTCTCATCTTAGATAATTCCTCGTCCACTATTGTCTCGAGATCCTCATCAAACATCTCTTTCTTTTTATCAGCAAGCACCTTAAAGCGTTCAAATGCCTTGTCAATTTGCTCCTTACTTAACTCAAATCCGAGTTTTTTAAGTCTCTCTGCCACAGCATGTCTGCCGGAATGTTTGCCCAGTACGAGCTTAGTCTCGCCAAACCCCACATCCTCGGGCCTTATTATCTCATAGGTGCTTCGTTCTTTGAGCATACCATCCTGGTGTATACCAGATTCATGCGCAAAAGCATTAGCGCCGACTATCGCCTTGTTAGGTTGGACCGGCATGCCGGTCAGCTTAGATACGAGCCGGCTCGTCTTGCATATCTCTTTAGCATTCACCGATGTCGCCATGTCTTTAAATATATCTCGGCGAGTATGGATAGCCATGACTATCTCTTCAAGCGAAGCATTTCCCGCCCTTTCCCCGAGGCCGTTCATCGTGCACTCAACCTGCCGCGCGCCGCTCAAAACCGCAGCGAGCGAATTGGCTACGCCCAAGCCCAGATCATTATGGCAATGGACGCTTATAACGCACTTATCTATATTGGGAACGTTCGTCTTTATGCCTTTTATGAGATCACTATACTCGAACGGCGTCGTATATCCCACCGTATCGGGAATATTAACAGTAGATGCGCCCGCCGCTATAACCGCCTCGACGACCTTGTAAAGAAAACCTGGTTCCGTACGCGAAGCGTCTTCCGGAGAAAACTCTATATCCGCGCACTTGGAGCGAGCATACTTCACCGCAGCGATGGCGAGCTTAACTATCTCATCCTCCGCTTTTTTAAGTTTATACTTCATGTGTATCTTAGATGTCGCCAGAAAGACATGTATGCGCGGACGGGCCGAATATTTAACGGCATTGTACGCGGCGTCTATGTCCTTCTCGATCGCCCTGGCCAGGCCGCATATGATAGGCCCCTTGACCTGTTTCGCAACGGCCTTCACGGCATCGAAATCACCTGGGCTAGATATCGGGAATCCGGCCTCTATAACATCCACCCCGAGGACATTAAGCTGCCTCGCTATCTCTAGCTTCTCGGCATGGTTAAGGCTCGCCCCCGGCGACTGTTCTCCATCACGAAGCGTCGTATCGAATATTATTATCTTTTCACTCATTTTCTATTACTCTTATTTTAGCTTTTCATCCAGGGCATCATTGAGCGCAACTCTTTCCCGACCTTCTCGATCTTATGTTCGCGTTCGGTCTTAAGTATAGCGTCAAAATTCTTACGCCCCGTCTCATTCTCTTTTATCCACTCGCGAGCGAACTTGCCGCTCTTTATCTCTTTCAGCATCTTCTGCATCGCTTTACGGGTCTTTTCGGTGATTATCTTTTTGCCTCGCGTCACGTCGCCGTAACATGCTGTATTGGAAACCCTCGACCTCATGCCGTCTATGCCTTTTTCCTGAATAAGGTCTGTTATAAGTTTCAGCTCATGCAGAACTTCAAAGTACGCTATCTCAGGCTGGTATCCCGCATTGACTAGCGTATCAAAACCGGCTTTAATGAGCTCCGTAGCTCCGCCGCACAATACCGCCTGCTCGCCAAAGAGATCCGTCTCTGTCTCCTCTTCGAACGTCGTTTCTATTACGCCTGCTCGGGTGCCGCCTATGCCTTTGGCGTACGCTAAAGCTATGCTCTTGGCATTGCCGGTTGCGTCCTGGTGAACGGCGACTAGGCACGGAACGCCTTTCCCTTCCTCGTACATACGTCTCACCAGAGCTCCGGGTCCTTTCGGCGCTATCATGATGACATCTATCTTCTTCGAAGGCTTTATCTGCTTGAAACGTATGTTAAAGCCGTGAGAGAAGAGCAGCGCCTTGCCCTTCGTCATATTCTTGGCTATCAGATCTTTGTATACCTTAGCCTGCACATGGTCCTCGGTCAATATCTGGACTATATCGGCCTGCTTGGATGCCTCGTCCGCCGATATAGGATTGAACCCATCCTTTTTTGCCTGTTCGAAATTCTTCGATGTCGGGATCTCGCTCACAATAACATCCAGCCCCGAGTCTCTCAAATTAAGGCTCTGGCTGCGGCCTTGTATGCCGTATCCTATAACGGCTATCTTCTTGCCCTTTAATAAATTTAAATCTGCATCCTTATCATAATAGATCTTTGCCACTTGCCCCTCCTGGTTATGTTGTGCCTACTCGTTAACTTCCGGTTTTCCGTCTGCCTTCAATACTCTCTCATCCATCCCCATAGCAATCCGCCCGGTTCTCACTACCTCGAGTATACCGAAAGGCTCTAGAAGTTCCAAAAGCTTTATTGTGCTTTTCTCATCTCCAGCGGCCTCTATCGATACCGAATTAGATCCGGTGTTGGCTACTCTTGCTCCTGAAACGCCTATAACTTCGAGAACTTCTTTGCGGTTCTTTGCGCTTACGGCCACCCTTACCAGCACGAGC
>Ga0268276_1002580_pt1 | contig 15192 bp, 11 predicted proteins | sample saktaG_4_FD_190145 | JGI IMG/M metagenome (GOLD analysis project Ga0268276, IMG submission 190145) | Saline water microbial communities from Sakinaw Lake, British Columbia, Canada - sak_2010_1_5_45m | ecosystem: Environmental > Aquatic > Non-marine Saline and Alkaline > Saline ...
GAGTTTTTTGGAGCGGATTAAATCCAAGTGAACTTAGTGTTTTATATTCGTTTGTGCCCAATCCTGGGGCTCTAAATACAATGTTTTTACACATAATTGATTTAGCAAAACCAAGTTTTCTTTTTGCCATTTTAGCTGGTATTACTCAGTACTTTCAAACAAAAATGTTGCAACCACAGCTTTCAGGAGGAGAACAGGGACAAAGCAAGGGGCCAGACTTTGGAAAAGCAATGCAGAAGCAAATGCTTTATTTTTTTCCCGTATTTACTATAATTATACTTTTAAATCTTCCTTCGGCTTTAGGGTTATATTGGACGGCTAGTGCGGTGTTTTCTATAATTCAGCAATATATTATCTTCTCAAAAAAGGAAAAACCAGAATTAATGGCCAAATAAAAATATGTTAAGCCAGGATCAAACAAATAAAATTAAAGTGGCGGCCAGCGATTTTTTTGAGAAAATGACAATCAGCGCCTCCGTTTTAGGTGTTGTCACTGACGATACTTCAGTATTGGGAAGCCAATCAAGCGAGGCGGTAGAAAAAGAGGTTATAAGTATAGATATCAAAACAGACGAGCCGCAAATTTTAATTGGTCAGCAGGGCCAGACTCTTTTTGATATTCAACGACTTTTAAGAATAATCATTAGTAAAAAATTAGAAAAAGTTTTTTATCTTAATATAGACATCAACGATTATAAAAAGAAAAAAATAGAATACTTAAAAGATTTAGCCAAAACAGTAGCCGACCAAGTTTCCTTAACCAAAGAAGAAAAGCCCCTCTCACCAATGTCATCTTATGAAAGAAGAGTTATACACGCCGAGCTTTCACAAAGATCAGACATTGTTACAGAGAGCCGTGGAGACGGCCCCGATAGACATATTGTAGTTAAGCCCAAATAAAAAAAAGAGTAATTAAAAACCGCCGACTCTAACGACCGGCGGTTTTTTTAATGTGTTTAAAATTTTACAGGAATAATAAGAATAAAATTAGGAATTACACCCTCATTATTTTTAATCTTTTCCCACTTTATTTGCTGTGGTCCCGTTTTGTTCACGTCGTCAACCAACGGAAACTCTTGGCACGAACTCCATATTGCTACATTTGAGTCATCATAGGGGCCACTATAAACCAACAAAACAAGATAACTTCCATTTATTCTAATAGAGGATATGTTTCCCCCAGCCAAAGATGGACATCTTCTTTCAGAACACTCTCCTTTTTCGTCGTATTTTACACAAACCCTCTCTTGCTCTGGGACGTTGCATTTTCTATCGTCCCCCAAAAAATACAAATCATCTAAACTCTCCTGGTAAATACCCCCTCCGCTCCCTGACGCAATCTCCGAGTTTGTAATTTTAAGCCACCCTCCACTTTCGTTAAAGTATGACCTTCGGTAAATGTATACCCCGTCGCCATTTGGGCTAAAATTATATGAGTGGATGGATGCAGATGTCGCAAAAGGAGTAACTGATTGGCAAGGAGTTAAGGGGTTTAAATACTGGCACTTTCCTCGGAAATTTATCGAATCGTACAAAATAGAAATAAAAGAGTCGTCTTTATCATGGATAATGCCCACAGAAAGAATTGTATTTTTTAAGTCGGCAAGATCTCCATTACTAGAAACATTTACTGGCGCGCCATTATCGGGGCATCCAGACGTATCATAAAAATAAACACCCGCCATTTTTTTTTCTATAGTTGGTAATGGAGTGCTTGCCTGAGGTGGGTTTAGGGTAAATATTTTAAGTTGCGGATTAATTGTAGTTAAGATTAAATAAGTTAAAAGTAAAACAAGAAGTCCAGAGACGGCTCCCCCAACCCTGTCTCGTGCGCCAGATCTCATCTCCACGCTTATAGGCGATAAAAAGTACATTATCCCAGCCAACACAAAAGAAATAAAAACAGCTATAAACCCAAGCGACATTCCAGTGTTGAATAAATATAAAGCAAGGGCGGGGACGTTTGAAATTTCGCCTAATGATTGGCCTCCACTTTGAGCAGGTGGTATTTCTAGCGCAGTTATTTTTACCGCGTAAAAAAATAAACAAAAAACAAAAAGAAAAGAAAGAAAGAGATAATTTTTTCTATTTGTTTTTTTAAACATGCGTTATTTTATGGGCACAATAGAGACGCTTTCTAGATCAGTTTTCCCTCCTCCTGCTGCAATGATAGGTTCAGCTTTTAGATTTGAAGCGTTATTCCGAAATGTACTGCAATAGCGTCCCCCTCCACCCGTTGGATCTTTTGAATAAAGACTTACTAAATATCCACCTTTTATTTCTATGGATCCTGGGCTATCTTGGAATGTTTGATGTGTTTTCATATATTCGGCAGGTACTACAACATTTTCCCATTCAAATTTTATATTATTAACTGGCAACCTAAACTCTTTAAGAGAAATAATACTACTGCCTGTTAATTTATAATAACCAGCCTGTTGCCCTGTGTCCCAGCCATGCGGTTCGCTATAAAAAGTTACACCATCCCCAGATTTTATTGTATCTATGTTGACTTGAAAAATATCAGCAGCAGCGGTGTAATTAGAAGCAGAAACAGACATGCATCTAGTGGTGCCGGTTATAAATGGGTCTGTACATCGACCCGCGCTATTAGTTCCTGGTTGCTCATGAAATAAGGCCCCATAATAAATTCTTTCCGTGGGATTATTAACAATTAGAACACCTTTTGTATTCCCGTTAAAAGGGTCGCTTATATTCTCGTCGTTATTTGTATGTACTCCAGACATAAAACCGCTACAAAGATCTCCTGAGCATCCATCTAGGCAATAATAGACGCCGGGTGTTTCAAACGCAAGTTTAAAGGATTGTCCGCTAATACCGGCTTGGCTACCGCATCCAATTCTTTGAATTGATACTCCGGCATATGCTCCATCGCTACCTGTAAAATTTTTTTGTGGAAATGCCCAAACCAACAAATTGGAACCGCTATCACAAATATATTTAATTTGGTTAAATCCAGCTGGGATTTGGTTCTCGTCTGATACGTCTGATGCATACCACGGAATTGGCTTTAATTCGCTCCCGTTGGTTAAATAAACTCCGTAGCCGGCCATAATAGGAGGGGGTAAAGAAAGTTCTGTTAGTTTAGGGTTTATGGTTTTTAGGATTATAAAAGAAGATAGTGTTAATACTAATCCTAAAATAGCTCCTTTCATTCTGTCTTTTGCGCTAGAGCTTGCCGTTGGGTTGTCTAGGGATATTATTAATTGGACAGCTCCTACGGCAAAAGATATTGCAGCTATTGTCCCACCGAGGTAGACAATAAGACCAAAAATATAACCAACAAGGACGGGCAGACAATCGCTACCCGAGCCAGTACAACTAGACGGGCTTGTTAGCCCAGGAAGGGGCGGGTAGTTTTTTATTTCCAACGCTTGTGCAGAGCTACCACCCATAAGCAATAGGATAAAAATAAAGGATAGTATAAAGATGAGCTTATTTTTAGTCATGTTTTTTGGTTTTATTTTTTAAAAAATTTTGTATGGTGGGTTTATCTGCAGGCGTCGACATTGCCGTCATTTTTATAAAGACAATCTTCGGAAGGCGCCCAAGTAGTGGATCCTGAGGACGACCCAGAGTCTTCTCCTTGAGCTTTCTGCCAATCCTGGCAACAGAACCAATTATCTGTCAGTGTTTGGTCAAAAAGGGTTCCTAAACTTTTTCCGTAGCAATAATCATCTATCTCTTTCTCATTAATAATTATCTGATTTCCGTTGACTGGAGGCATTATTTCATCTAATACTCTTTCACAATTAAATAACCTAGATTCTACGCCGTAGTTGTTTCTTGCTAAACTACATTTATTGCTTTGACTTCTTGAGTAAGTTAATTTCTTCATAATATCGCTTCTTGGCTCCGTTGTCATTGTCATATAAAAATCTATAAAGTCGAGTTTAAATTGCCTGTAGTTATTCCATATATTAGATAAATAATCTATTACCTGTTCACATGGGTTTCCTTCGCATGGTGTCTGAGCACAACTACACTGCCAGTGGCCTGGAATAACATTTCCGTCGCCGTCAATCATTTCTTCTATCCATTGTTCATCATAATTACAATCTGTTTTACAGATAGGGCCACCACCACTTTCAGAATCATATTTTGCGTCGCACTTACAGTAATTTTGTATGGGGGGAGTGTCTTTTGCTTTTCCCGCCTTATACATTTGGATTAACATATCTTCTATACCCTGTTTCATCTTATCTGCGCTAGCTATAAGATTGTTAGCCCAATTTTGTGCGTTATCGACAGTTTGCCCCACTGGAACCTCTCCTCCTGGCAAGCAAAGCCTTTGTGCCCCTATGGCTTTTTGATTACGGCCCTCCCTGCCGGGGTCGTTCCACCATTGGCTTTGACAATAAAAAGTTAATGGATCGTCGTTATAGGAGTAGCTATTACATTCTGGACCAACTATTTGGTGGGACAAGTCATCAGAAACTTTTTCCTCTCGCGTAGAATATCCAGCATTCCCCGCATTCTCTTTTGTGCTCTCTTGGGGAATAATGAATTTAAAGGCTTGATCTTTTATATCGTCACAAGGGCAGTCGGGGCAGAAAGAAGCGGTGGGACATTTTGATGTTTCAGGGCACAAGTCTTGGCACGATGGTGCCTTATCGTTGCTCTTAGTTTGGGTATTTGTCTTATTTGTGGGTGCTGTGGCACAAACACTTTGATTTTCTGGTGGTTTGTTTGGTTCGGGACATTTTTGACATTCTGGATGCTCAAAAAGAAAGGAAGCAGAATCTCCGTGTGTTGAGCATTCTCCCGACGACACCTCCGGAGAGCTTATGCAATCTTGGTATCCTGCATATTGGTTTGATCCATTCTTACATCGATACGCGTTATTAATACAGTAGTCTATGTTTCCCTCGTCGCCGACACTAACAGCGCAATCTTTAAATTTTTGAGGGTTGAAAAGACAAGCCTCACTGTTATTTAAGACACACTGCGAATTATTTTTACACTGATTTTCGCAAGCCTTGTACTCGTTTGAACAGTCGCGATATTTTTTTGCACAAATTTCCGAACAGTCATCTTGGCACGAGCTAATACAGCCATCATACGTTTGTTTAGTATTATCTCCAAGTGTGCAAGGTCTTTTTTTATAATAACCTAATAGTTCTTTATTTTGAGAAGTTACACAACTGTCATAATTTTTATCGCTTAAATCACAGTCTTTTAACTCAACATAAAGTTTTCTCGCGTCTAGACTCGTATCTGGGCATTCGTCATTGCACTTTTTAAAACAACTAGAATTACTATAATTAAAACCAGTACAATATTTTGTCGCACTCACTTGCTTGCCAGTTTCCGGGTCGGAAAAAGCTTTTTCGATTACGACAAACTTATCCTTTTTCTCCGTAGTTTTATAGGTTTGTAAAAGGTCAACATAGGTAGTTGCTAAATAGCATTGCTGGCTTTGCAGGACATCTCTTGCTTGCGAAAGAGCGCTCTGGTCGGCCTGAATTTTTTTCTTTAGATCATCTATTTTTTCCTTAAAGTACATTAATTGCTGGGTTAGGTTTAATTGTCCCCATTTTTTTTGGTCTATTATAGTATATGGAGTAAACAATAGCTGGTCTTTTGGGCTTAATTGTCCCCACCTATCTTTGCTTATTACGGCACGCGTTATGTTATTTATATAAATTAGTTTTTCAACGAAGTCTTTTATAGATAAACCATCGCAAAAATTTTTTGTTGCTTCATCCCCCTTAATGGTATTTGGGCACCTAAATTCATCTAATCCCATAAATTCTTTTTTTTGGGTTTTACAGCTGTCACCTTCGGTGGCGGATCCAACGTCAGCCTCAACCGGCACCGGGCCGTGTTCAATTTGTTCTTTAACTGTTACTCCTTCAATTTCCGACTCGGTTGGGCAACAATCTGGTATGGACGGCGTTGCAAGGCAAGCCCCCCCAACACAATCTCCAACACAACTTCCACCCGGGCAAGAAGTATATTGGCATCCTGTTATAGGATTACATTTTGGCTTACAATCACCATACTTTTTACAATCGCACAGATTCATTAGATTGGTTATTTCAGCAGAAAGAGCGGAAACTATCTGTGCTTTTTTGTCTGCGCCATCAATCAGTTGTAGAAGGCAATCTGCCCTGTCGTGATTTGTATATGTGGGAAGTGCCCCCTTTTTCCCCTCGTCGGTGGTAATTTTTTCGCCATCAATAGGATTTCCTTCTTCGTCAAAACCATAGCAACCCATCGTTCTTGTTAAAAGGGTTTCAGTTAATACTCCGATAGGAATTTCTTTATATGTAACAACGGGCGCATTATATGGATTAGTTGAACTCCCGCCTGGGGAATTTAGTCCTAAAAAAGATAAAACACCGACCTTACAAGAGGTTAGGTTTGGATTTATTGTATAAGCAATTAGGGTCGTGCAAACAATTATTAATAAGCCCAAAATTGCTGATTTTATAATTTCCTTTGCCTCGCTAGTAAACTTTCCTCTACCGTAAGAAATTAAGTAATAAACTCCTCCGTACGCTATGGCGATAGTGGCCACAATTATGGCTAGATTAAGCGCTACGCCGATAAGGTAGCATGCATATTCAGCAAGGGTTGAGACGTCTGTTACAGATTTGCCAAATATGGTCGGGTATTTTACCTCAAGAGCTAAAACAAAATCGGCTTTTAAAAAAAAGCCGAAAAACGCGACCAAAGAAAAAAATGTTTTTGTAATTTTTTCACCCATCTTATTTAAAAATGCATATTTACAAAGTAAAGATTAAAACTAGGCAACTAGGATATTAATAAAGTTAGTTTTTAGCGGCTTCTATTTCTTTCTTTGCTGCTCTGTTTCGCAAAACTTCATCTGGGCTAGTTGTAATTATTTTATTTTCCGTCTGGCTGGCAACAACCGATAAGAATACATGTTTTCTACCGGCAAAAAATAATCCCTCTCCTACCGCTGCATCAATTAATAAATATTTCTCCTGATCCGTTAAATTAAAAGTTTTTTGTACAACATCAATGTCTGCAGTAGACTGCTTCATTAAAAGTTGCAGAGACGAGTTTGTTATAATTGCTTTTCCATAATCAGACCTCATAAAGTCCGTTACATCTTGAGTAATTGTTGTAACCCCTAGCCAGTATTTTCTTCCTCTTTTTACAATACCAAAAAGGAATGACGCCCCATCTTCTGATTGCATTAACCACCACGCCTCATCAATTACTAAAATTCTTTTCTTTAACTTTGTTCTGACAGTGTTCCATATATACCGCATTATTATATACAACGCAATTGGTCTTAGAGATTCTTCCATGTCTCTTATCCCAAAAACAACAAAGCTTTTATCTACAGCAATGTTTGACTGTTGGTTAAAAAAGTCAGAAAAAGTTCCCTTAGTAAATTTTTTAATACGCTTAACTAATGATTCGGTTCCTGTCATGCTTTCTAATACCTCCTGAAAATCAGACATTAATGGGGTGTTATTTACCCATGTTTTAGGGTCAGATTGTGGTGTAATATCGCGGATAGCATAAGTTTCTGTTAGCGCTTCATCTAAAACACTGTCTTCTTCTGGGGTTAGTCCTCCCAACATAATTCTTAAAAGGCCTACAAGGTTTATAACGTTAGATCTTAAAATATCATCTGGACTATCGTCTGGTCCGGGCAACGGTAGGTCAAAAGGGTTTACGTGATTAGGCGAAGTTAAAGAAATTTTAAAGAATGCTCCACCAACAGCATCGGCCAAAAATTCGTATTCGTTTTCAGGGTCAATAATTATACAGTCAACTCCCTGCATCAAGTATCTTAAAATTTCCAGTTTTATTGCATAAGACTTTCCAGAACCAGATTTGGCAAAAACAACCATATTGGCGTTTTCTAAACTAAACCTGTCGAATAAAACCAAGGAATTATTGTGTCTATTTGTTCCGTATAAAATTCCCTCATTAGAGCTTAGGTCAAAAGAAATAAATGGGAAGCAGGTAGATAATGGCCCAGTATCCATTGGGGTGTGAACGTTGATTAAGTCCATTCCATATGGGCTACAGGAAATAAAACCTTCCTTTTGTTTAAATAGGGCTGGCTTTATATAAATTAACCTCGATTCAAATATTGACCTTAATGTAAGCTCTGTATCTCGCAATTCTTTTTCAGAAGTTTCGTAAATTGTAATATAAAGGCCAAATCTAAACATTTTTTCCTGGGCCGTCATTAGGTTGTCTCTTAGGGTTTCAATATCTCTGTATGCGGTTTCTAAACCGGGGTCTCTTATTAACCCCTTCTCTTCTCTTTCTAAAATTTCTGAAGAAACTTCTGTAACTTTTTTTCTCAACTTTTTTAAAATTAGTTCACTACTTACCGGATGGATAAAAAAGGAAACATCCATTGGCGTGCTTAAATCTATAACAGGAGAAAACCAGCCAGTGTTTAAATATCTAGGATATGAAAAAACAAAGAACGATTTGGCAAATCTTTCTCCTAATTTTATATGATCTTGTAACACCCCAATATATGGTGGTGCAATAATATCTTTTACATCAAACTCTTCTTCTTGGAAAAGTTTGTCCCCCACAAGGTCATCCTGTTTTTTTCCTAAAAAATTATCTAAAAAAGAAGCCATCGTATAAAATTATTTTAATAATTCGGGAAGTATTTCTGGGTAATATCCTATTTCTGCTTGGTCTGGGTGATGTATTGCCCAAAAGAGTTCAATAAGTTCTGGCGTAGTTAGCGGCACAGCCTCTAGCCCGCACCTCCTAAGCCCCATAGAAAGGTATTCCATTCTTTGCCAAAGTTGAGTTTTACATCTTTGGAAGTCGTCTTCTTTCAATGGTTGGTTTGTCTGTTGAGAGCCAGAAAACTTTTTTAAAACATCAAACTGTTTAGACATTCCTTTTACCCCAAAGATTTCCATTAAGTTATAGGGGACAACAACGTAAAAGTTTTTTGTCATAATCATATCCCCCACAACCATATTTTTTATAAATTCTCTATAGGAAGCCGTTTGTTCGCGCAACAATGTATTTGTTTGTCTTTCTTCTAAGTCTTTTAAACTGTCTAAATACGGCGTAATATTTATATTTCGCGATTGGATAACAATTTGGCAGAAAAAATCTAAAGAGTTCAGAAAGTTTTGGAAGGCATAAACGGTAGCAGTTTGTTCTTCTTCAGACTTTAAAGCAAAATTTATAGAGGAAACCATTAAAATCCCCCTTATAGAATTATTCTTCAAAAGCAAAACTCCCTCTTTTATGTCTTGGATTTCTAAAAATGCTTGCGTTGCTGATTCAACCATAATTGTTTATTTATTTTGTACGCAGTTCAACGTCTGTTTTTATTTTTCTAAGTTGGCTTGTTTGTGCCTGTAAAACTGGCCCCTTCTCTATTTTCCTAATTTGGGTCCTCGACATATGTTTAAACGGGTATGGCGACTCTTTCTTTTTCCATGTATAATTTTTCCCGCCCATAGAAAAACCAATTGCCCCCAAAAGCACAGTAACTATTGGTGTGCCGTTTATTGTAGCAAACGCAAGTATTGCAGCTACAATAAAAAGAACAGGAGCGGTCAAATAAAACAAAGTGCGAGGCATTACCCAGTACAAGAAGAAGCAAGCAATCCCCGCCGCCACAAGATAGAAAAATTGGCGGAAAGATATAAAGAAGGCAATTTTACCCTCCTGCTCTATAAACTGTGGAATAGGATATTGATTCATGTTTCATTATTATAACATGCTCAAAAAAGTATAGACAATAACAGTTCTCAACACCTTGACAACGTGAGTATATTATGATATAATTAGCTATATCGAACACAGTCAAAATAGCGCGGAAAGTTCCTCGCTAGCTGTTAACGATAAGCATTTTGACAACCAAGGAGACTACCATGTTCGACTTTTTGATGGCAAATGTGTATTGGATGTTGGGCCTTGTGGTCCTTGCGCTCGCTGTGATGATGTTGATTTCGGAGATAGACAGAACGAAGGTTAAAGAAGGAACGGGGACGGCTTTTCTCCTCCTCGAGAAATACTGGGGATCCGTGATGAGTCTCAAGGATTTTCATTTCGAAGGAGAGGCAATTGTTTATGGGGGGGGCTCTAGCAAGACTAGCGCGGCTCCCTGGGTTTTGAAAATCGGGGGGTGGGTGTACTACCTAAAACGGCTTATAAGGCCGATTGAGTATACCGAGAAAAATGCCGCCGATGGATTTGGAAGCGGCCACAGTGTTTTCTTGAATGAGGTCCAAAAGGACATCATTTTAGAAAAAGCAGAGTCTAAGGGGAATGTCCCCCTAGATTTTAAGGCTGTCTTCACAATGAGGATTGTCAACATCTACCAGTTCTTGTTCTTCGCCCCAGCAGATGTAATAGTCAAGGTAATCAAGAATATGGATGGAATTTTAAGAGGTTGGGCGAAAATAAGGACTTACGAGGAAGTCCAGGAGGTAGCCAGCGACGGAGGAAAGATGTGTGCCTATTTCGGTGAAGATATCAAAGACATTCTAACGACCATGGAAAGGGACTGGGGAGTTTATATTCTCGCGGAATCTATTGTCATCACGGATGTCGGCCTGACTGACGAGGATCAGGAAGCCTTCGGCGCGAAAAGACGTCAAGCGGCGCAGGCTGATGGCGAGGCGCAAAAGCTTGTGGGCAGGATGTTGGCTAATGCGGCAGCGGTACATGGACTTCTCGATGCGGATGCTGTTCGAGTGGAACTTAAAAAAACCACTCGGGGCAAGGCCATCTTGAACCAAATGCTTCAAAAGGCCAACGATTTTGTCCTTGAAAGCGAGCTCGCTAAGAACGGCGGGTTTATGAGAATCGACGGCGATCCTCTCACGGCCCTCGTGGCTGGATTCCTGCGTGGCAAGGGGCAAAATCCTCCGGCAGGTGGTAATCAAGGTGCCGGCGAGAGTGACAAAAAAAAGAAGGGGTCGCGCCAATACACTGAAAGCGACGTTAAGAAGATGCGCGCTAAGGGCATGTCTCCTGACCAAATTGCAGCGAAGCTTATGGCTGATCCTGACGATGACGACGATGACGAAGACGAGAAGTAAGTTTTGTTCGTAATTTGTCGAACGAAACAAAAAGGGGTGAATCGCGAGATTCCACCCCTTTCTTTTTTTATAATTTTATTCGATTGGTTCGCGGTATCTATCTGATCCACTTGTTTGCTTCCTAGGGGTGGGAGGCTTTTTAAAAGTAGGTATCTTTTTTATATTACTTTTTAGATCTTCTATGCTTGGAACTTCGGGTTTTAGCATAACCTCGTCCTCGTCGTTTATTTGTGGCGTTTTGACAAAGGATTTAGTATTATTTTCTATCTTTTCTGGTTGAGGGGGGATACCAATCTTTTCTTCTTGAACTAGCTCCTCTTTTATAAGGGGGATAATTTTTTCTTTGGCATCTTTTATTAAATTTATAGCGCTCGAATCTGATAATGTAAGCTCATTTATAAAAACTGATTTTAGTTCTTCTTCCTTTAAGTCGTTTTTAAAAAAACTTTTAATAACATCCATAAATATTTTGGAAAAAAACTTTTCACCAGTTTCTACTTTTTTAACCAGCTTTTCTGGGGATTCTTCAAGATTGTATTTTTTTAAAACTTCAGACAATACATCAAAAAAACTTTCGTCAAAAACAAAGTGTTTTTTTAGATTTGTAGTTTGTTCCATGATTATTTAGTTTTCTAAATTATAATAAAGTCCATCAGTTTTTTAGAATATAGTTTGCGCTCGGCGATAATTATTTGAGGCATCTGCAGCGGCTGCGTGTTCCCCCGCTCCTGTTAAAGCAGAAATATGGCTTCTCATTTCAGCGGCCCCAGCAGGCGTGTTTACGAGATTAGACACGGCCTCTCGCTTAGAAGGAGAGCCCTTATTGGCTAAGTGGGACATTTGTTGTTGATTCATCGCTGATAATACAGCGGGAGTAAGCGCCTTAGTATCAATATTTTTAGCAAACTCGGCGGGAGCTTGTTTTTGTACGGCTCCCATTAATTCACTTCTGTCCTTGGCTATGTTCGGATTCTGTTTTAATGCATTCTTTCTTAAATCTTTAGCATCTATTCCTCTACTCCTAGCTTCGCCCTCGGCCCAAGTGATAGCTTTGGCTTGAGCCGTTGTGTCACCTAGGTCGCTGAGATTATTGTTTTTAACTTTATCCTGTATCGCGGCCAACTTATCTTTCCTTGCCGTGGTGGAAGCATACCCTCTACTTGAGGCAATTCTAGTTTTAGAATCTTCTGTCATGTTGCTTATTCTTTCGGTTGATTCTTTCATATCTTTCTGCGCTGTTCCAGCGGTTGTTCCCTGTGACCGCAATCCGAACTTTTCCATATATCGACCTGCTCCCTGGCTGACAAATCTTCCAGCCGAGCTGACCTTTCCGCCAGTCGCTGCATCCCCAGCCTTCAGTGCTACCTTGCCCGCTCCTTTTGCCGCTCCTAGAGCGTATCCTACAGCTCCACCGGCTATTCCCATAACTGCTCCCCCAACCATTCCACTACCTTTAATAGATATAAACACTCCGACAACAATTGTTGTTAAAACCACAAGAAAATAGAAAGCAACCGTAAAATCTGAAGCCGTTGAATTAGACAGAGCCGGGTTTTTAAGAAAGGTATCAAGCATCCCATTCGCAATCATAAGGAAATAACACATACCAACTCCGGCAAAGGCCCATTTTAGAAAACTCCCCCACCAGCGATTGAATAGATCTTTTGCTTTAGGGAACGGAAACGCCCAAAAAACAAATGCCAAGGGCGACAATACAAACAAAATTCCAAGAACAGCATATCTGGCAATAAGCATTACCGAAAGATAAAGAAGGCTAAGCGCCACTGCCGAGAACATAAAAAATGCAACTGCAGAATTAGCAAAATAAGCCTGCACCTTTTTATCTTCATCTGCTTTACAAATAGCAGTAGCCGTTGATAGATTTACTTTATCTACCATTGTAATCCCAATAGTGCTATTATTTCCCCCAAGCATGGCGTTCATTGTTAGATTAGAACCATCAATAAGCAAGCCACAAAATAGTCCAGAAAAATTAACAAAAAGAGCTACAATTATTAATGGCCACAATGCTTTCTTGGCTTCATATTCTCTAAGTCTTAAGGCGGTTGCTATACCGATAATAACAAACCCAAGAGCAATAAGCATATTAGCGAGATCTCTTGTTGTTGCCCACCCTGACGCAAAAGCGGCCGAAGCTCCGGAGCCAGCCCCAGTTCCCGCACTAGTTATTGACCAGCTGTTCACTTTAGTTAGAACTTCAGATAAAATATATCCGGTCAACTGAGCTCCTTTTTTAGGGAACCACACCAATAGACTAGCTAGTCCGGTTGCGGGTCTCCAATACCAGGCAATCTTCCCACCTGCACACTCTTCCGCATTCTCAATATCGCTCTTTGGTGCAGTGGTCTTTCCCGCTATTACATCGGCTGCTGACTGCATTTTTTCTGTGAGATTTTCCATTGCAGGCCCGCCATTAACAGCAGAGGTTGTTTTTGGGATAACCAAAACAAAAACAAGGAAAAACAGGAAAATTAGAAAGAAAAGCTTTTTATTTTTTAAGGGAAGAGAAAATTTGCGCATTTTTAAAAATTTTGTAATTTTAAAATATTGACTAAAAATACTAATATTAATTATTTGAATCAAGTTTTACATTACCGGTCACTAAATTAAATAAGTAGTGCCAACTAACGTCATCTTTTCTAATAGTATCATTAGTATATTTGTGGACGAATAAATGTAATGTTTTAAAATCTCTACTTAGTGCCAGCGGCTCAACTTCAACAGAGCTGGAATAGTTTTTTTCGCTTTGATCACAAATAAATTCTAGAGAATAAGGAAATATATTATTGTCCTCGCCGTTTATAAAGAGGCCATTCATTTTATATTTTCCTGGATAAGTGCAATTATCGGGTAAGTTTGTATTAATGTAATATTTTTCTTGTCCATTCTCTATTATATTAACGAAGCTTTTTTTTGTTTCACCTAGTCCCGCGCCCACGTTTGCATGAAATATAATGTTTTGTTCCAAGACATCAAAATAAATTTCTTCCCAAGACATAATATTATTTTTTATTGTTGTTCCGCCAACGATGTAAAAAATATTTTCTACATTAGTGGGATATATATAAAATCCTGCAGAATTTTCAGTGAATGGTTCTTTTATAGATTTAATTCCCGTCATAATTTCTTTCCGTATGTTTTCCTTTATAGATATCATTATTCCAGAGGCGGTATTTTCTGAAATTGAGTCACCCAAAAATTTAATAGAGATATTTTTCGGAAGATTAAAGTAATAACAAAATGGTTTTATGCTATTTAAATATTGGCAGTTCTCGTCATTTTGTTCTGGGATGCCATTGGTAAAGTCAATTTTTATTTTATAATTATCCCCTCCAATCGCTGAAAGTTTTTTTTCGTAGTCGTTTTGATACGCGGATAGTATTTCTGGTGTTAATGCGCAATTACGATTAATATTGGGAAAAATAGAATCATCGCAACTATTTAAATTTGTACACTTTCTATAAGATTTGCCATCAGAATTACACGTTGTCCAAGATTCACACTGCCAATTAGGGGCGCAATTATTTTTGCCACCGATTAGATTAGCCATATTCAAATGTGACAATCCTCTGCCTACAAAAACACTCGAAAGTAAAAACAGGGAAAGGGATATTATAATCAAAAACAAATCTTTTTTTGTCGTCACCATAAAATTTAGGCCAGCATGTCAAAATAAACAAATATGATGCCTAGTTTAAGAACGTATAAATTATTCTATTTTACACCATACTGGGATTTCAAACCAGTCAAGTTATTAACACCTAAAATTTTAACAAAGGGTTTTTGCCAAGTTTACCCAATCGCCCCTCAACAAAACAAATCCTCATCCTCCCCCCTCTCCCTTCTTTTTCCCCTGTATATAAAATGTCCGGTCGCTCACTTTATATACACAAATTATAAGTTGAAATATTTTTTAATATCTTTGTCGTCCACAATTTCCTCAATTTTTAGGAATCTTATGTCACCCTTAAAATCTATATTCCAAAGTTTTAATAAGGCAAACAATTCCCGTTCTATGTTAAATGGGGTTATCCAAACGCTATGTTGCAACTCTTTAAAGCACATCCATTTTAATTCCGTCCTTAGAAATCTTCTCTCTTTTTTATTAAGTTCGGGGATATCAAAA
>Ga0268276_1002581_pt1 | contig 15191 bp, 12 predicted proteins | sample saktaG_4_FD_190145 | JGI IMG/M metagenome (GOLD analysis project Ga0268276, IMG submission 190145) | Saline water microbial communities from Sakinaw Lake, British Columbia, Canada - sak_2010_1_5_45m | ecosystem: Environmental > Aquatic > Non-marine Saline and Alkaline > Saline ...
ACTCACGGCTTTCCCGGAGATTGACGCGTAACTTTTCATGCACTTCTTCATCAAAAGATTCCAGCAGCTTTTGACGTGTTGTCTTGAATCGGTCTTCGATCTGCCCGTCCAGTTCTGCTTGCAACTGATCAAATGCTATCTGTATCTCTTCAGGCGTTCGGCAATTTTGATATATTTGGGCAATACGCTTTTCAAAATCAACGCCTGATTCAATGCTTCCCAAAACCTCGTCACTCGCCCCGAACACACCGCTGAATAATTGGAATTTTTCCGATAGGAGCTCGTAGACGCGCTGATCCGCAGCGTTCTTTTTATTGAGGAAGTTGACAACCACGACGTCATATTTCTGGCCGTATCGGTGACATCTGCCTATCCTCTGCTCGATACGCTGTGGGTTCCACGGAAGGTCATAATTGACAACCAACGAACAGAACTGCAGGTTGAGTCCTTCCGCGGCTGCTTCAGTGGCTATCATAACAATTGCTTCATCTTTGAAATAATCAACGATTGCGGCCCTTTTGTCGGCTGTTTTTGATCCGGTTACCCGATCAGTGCCTTGATTTTTGGCGAGCCAGTTTTGGTAGATTTTACCTGATCCTGGATCAGCATTGGTGCCGTTGAATAAGACGACCTTCCCTGTATACTCAGATTTTTCGAGAATTTCCTGCAGGTAGGTCTGTGTGCGACGCGATTCGGTAAATATGAGGGCTTTTTTATTCGCCCCCAATCGCTCTGCTTCTGCAAAACCATTTTTCAGGGCCGTTAGCAGAACCCCGCCTTTTGCATTACGCATGATGGAGCGTGCTAACTTGTGAAATTCTCTCAGGTCATGAATTTCTTTCTCAATTTCTTTTATCTCTTCGGCGGTGTACTGTCTTTCTTCAGCATCAGGAGATTCCTCTCCATTTTCTTCCTCATCCCGCCATTCATCATCTACTTCTTCATAGGTTTCAAAATCTTCGGAAATGGTTGCTTTTATTTCTTCCTGCTGATTGTTTCGTATCAACTCATTTTCCAGTTTATAAGCCAAGCCCTCTAATGTCCCAGCAATAGCAAAGGTTGATGACGCCAGGAGTTTCCTGAGAATCAAGGTCATCAACGACCGCTGACTTGAAGGAAGGGCATAGAGGTTATCACGCTGCAGATAGGATGAAACAAGATCGTAGAGCTGTTGTTCTTCCGGGGTGGGAAAAAATTCCTGTGTAACAGCCGTTCTGTTTGTGAATTTTATATATTCCAGGACCTGTCTGCGCAGTGTCCTCTTGCATACAGGTTTGAGTCGTTCTTTGAGATCATAAAAAGTATCGTCACCGGTAATCCGCGTGAATTGATTTTTATAGCTCTTGATATCTCCGAAGGTATAGTCATCAATAATACTGACCAGGCCGTACAGTTCCAGAAGGGAGTTCTGAAGCGGTGTTGCCGTCAAAAGAATTTTGGGTGCATGGGCTACAGCCCTTTTGATGGCATTGGCAATCTTGTTTGTCGGTTTGTAGACATTCCGCAAACGATGGGCTTCGTCAATCACTACTAAATCCCATTCTATTTGAGAGATATAAGGCTCTTTTGCCCGTGCGAAATGGTATGAGCAAATTACAATTTCATCCTGGACAAGGGGGTTCAAATTACCCCTTTTTATTTCCTGATTAAAGGAGGATGTCTCCAGTAGAAGTGAAGGGATAAAGAACTTGTCCAGCAATTCCTGATTCCACTGTTTACGAAGATTAGACGGTACGATGATCAGGATCTTTCTTTTCCGCTCCGCCCACTTTTGAGAAATAATCATCCCTGCTTCGATAGTCTTTCCTAATCCTACCTCATCTGCCAGTATCGCACCCTTGGAAAGAGGAGAACTGAACGCAAATAAAGCCGCCTCTACCTGATGCGGATTTAGATCAACCTGTGCATCGAGAAGAGATGAGGCAAGCTTTTCAATGCTGTTAGACGAACTGCGCTTTGTCAGTTCGTAGGCAAAGTATTTGGCGTGGTATGGGGTTATGTTGGTCTTATTTATCATTTTTACTTTTCAAGAATCAGTTGTTGATTATGCTTGATGGTCTCGTAAAAAGTCAATTTCGATGAATATGTCATTTCGACCATGGGGAGAAATCTTATCTTTTAAGCATGTTACGGGTTAAAGATTTCTCGTTTCACTCGAAATGACAAGCTAATAAGACTTTTTGCGACGCCATCATCCTTGCCTTAACCATAACAAAAAACCCCGCCTCTGGTTAAGAGATACGGGGTTTTTGTGATTATCTGCCATTTTCAGGCCCTTTTTTGTTTAGGAAGAAAAGATCATTTGTTGGTTGATGTATGGCACCTTTTTTTTGTTAAGACTGCAACATACTTAGCAGAAAACCTTGAAATGTCAAGAGAAACCAGCATCATGATTCAAGATGAAAAAGGGGGTTCTGAAGAGGGCCATGACTATGGCCTGGCTGGCAATCATGAGCTGGTTTGATATGACCGGGCCTTCAACTTTAGGCAGAAATCTATAGCCTCACCGCCAATATAGCGGCCCCCACGGCACCGTTGACCTGGGCAAATTCCGAGACTTCTATGGACACGCCAAGCGCTTTTTCCAGCGCCCTTACTACTCCTATATTCCTCGCAACCCCTCCCGTCATCATGACGGGTTCTTTCACGCCCACCCTTCTGGCCAGGGAGGAGACGCGGGACGCGACAGATTCATGAATTCCCGCGATTATATCTTCCCTGCTTTCGCCCTTTGATATGAGCGAGATCACTTCTGATTCGGCGAATACCGTACAGATGCTGCTTATCTTTGATGGGGTGTCGGATTTCAGTGACATGGGGCCGAAATTGTCAAGATCTGATTCCATTGCCCGCGCCATTACCTCCAGAAACCTGCCTGTGCCGGCCGCGCATTTGTCATTCATCGCAAAATCTTTTACTCTGCCTTCGGAATCTATCGTCAGTACCTTGCTGTCCTGCCCCCCGACATCTATGATTGATCTGATTTCGGGATTCAGGTAATGCGCCCCGGCTCCGTGGCATATAATCTCAGTCAGGGCCTTGTCCGCAAACTTTACACTGTTTCTTCCATAACCGGTGGATACTATCTTTTCTATCGATGACACTTCCAGGTTCAGTTCTTTGAGAAGGTCTTCAAATACGCTCTTGCCCGCCTGCCTGGCGTTGTAACCGGTGAAGATCACTTTCGAACCGAGTATCCTGCCATCCGACAGAATAACCGCCTTGGCAGTTATGGATCCTATATCTATCCCGGCGGTAATCATATGACTGAAGCTCCACCATCCACTAAAACAGTCTGCCCGGTAATGTAACCGGACGCTTCGGAGGCGAGAAAAAGCGTTGGGTGCACAATGTCCATCGGTTCAGCTATTCTTCCCAGCGGTATGGTCTTCACGATTTCCCGGAGGATTTCCTCGTTGGACCAGAAGGGTTCGCTGAAAGCTGTTCTTACCATGGCGGGAGCAACCGCGTTTACCCTGATGTTGAAGGGCGCGAGTTCGGATGCAAGAACTTTGGTAAACATCTCAACGGCCGCCTTTGCGATGCCGTATACACCCATACCGGGAGAAGCCTTCCTGCCGGCGATGGATGATATATTCACTATTTTGCCTCCGCCACCCTGCTCTTTCATCACGGCGGCCGCTTTTCTGGAACAGAAGAAGGTTCCATTCAGGTTTGTATCCATGATCTTCTGCCACAGGGCGGGTTCTGTATCCGCCACCGACAGAGTCATAATGTTCATGCCGACATTGTTTATGAGCACATCCAGCCTTGAAAACCTGTCAATAACCGCGTCAAAGAGAGCGTTGACCTCGGCTTCTTTCGCGATGTGGGCCTGGAAGGTCATAAGATTATCGCCGCCGCCGAGGATATCCGCCGCCGCATCGAGTCCTTCACTCTTCCTGCCGCATATAACAACCTTCGCCCCTTCACCAAGCAGGCTCCTCGCAATTTCAAGGCCGATGCCTCTGCTTCCTCCGGTCACAACCACAACCTGATCCTTTAAACCATAACATATATTGCTCATGTCTTACCCTTTCTGTTTGATCATCTCCATAAAAGCGTCTATTCTTGTTTCCGCCTGGCTCTCGGAAAAACTCCGCTCGTCTATCATGTGAGACTCTATCATGACAGAGGGAATCCCTCTCTCTTTCTGAACCGCCCGCTGTATGTCGTACTGGCCCAGCGAATAGGGTTTGCAGCTCCTGTTGGAATGCATGACAAAACCGTCCACGTCATATTTGTCCACCATCTCCAGCACAATCTTTATCATTTCATCCACGCCGATGTTGAGATATATCCGTGTGTATCCCTCAGCCATGGAGTCCAGAAAGTTGTCTTCGTCCATATATTTGAGCTGGCCACACCACGCGGATGTATAGGTATCCGCCACAAGACAGGCATCATGCGCAGCGAATTTCTCCGACATCCACTTTACCCGGTACCAGATGGGCAGATTGTCCCACAGCAGCCTGTATCTTTCATTGGGTATCGCGCTGATTCCGTCGGCAACACGCTGCTTCATCTCTTCCAAGAGCGACCGGTAGTAATCCACGGCTATCTGCGTTCCCCGCAATGTAACGATCAGGGCCAGATGAAAGAACGCGTCAAAACATGTCATGGGAGAAGGCCTGTTCATGGCGGTGTCAAGCACCTCCTGCCACAACACCTGCCCCTCTACTGAAAGCCTCCCCACTTCCTTCATCCTGTCATGATCAAACTTCGTTTTGCACGCATTTTCCAGAAATTGTGTGTATTCATCGATTTGTGCCCGAACGTATTTCTTTGACTCCTGTGTGTATTCAGTATGGCAGAATGGCGTGTCGAAGATGAAGAGGGGAACGTTGTAATACCGCGCCTGTATCTCATACCACTTGAGCACGGTCCCGCATATATTGTTACAGCATATAAGCATGTCGGGCTTCGGCAGCCCCCCTATAGGTCCTCCGTCCACCATGGAAGAGACAATATCGGCCCTCGCGTAGGAACACAAGTCACCGCTGTATCCCAGCTCTTCCGCCTTTTGACATAGATCGCCACCCATCTTAGAGGCTCCGATCATGGCCCCATAGTTTTCCGGATATACAGGGATCACATCCATTGCTATAAGGGGTTCCACTGGCCCCCCACTGGTGATCCATGCCACTTTTTTGCCTGTCTGCTCCGCTGTTTTGGCATCTATATAGTAGGCGGTCATGATCTCTTTCATCTTCCCGACCGACTTTATCTTTCTGCTGTCTTTTGCCTTATCGGTATCCGTCATATCTTCATATTCCCCCTTACAGCATGTGAATAAAAGTCTCAAATCTTGTCATCAGCTGCCCCTCGGACGGAAGTTGATCTTCGATCTCCAGCAGCATACTGGGGATATCTTCTCTGTCCAGAAATCCCTTTATATAGGGATAATCAAAATCGTGAGGGTCACAGAATTTCAGCAGGAGAAATATAACACCCTGGACACCATGCTTCCTGACCATTTCTGTTATGTTGTCCCCCCGAGACGTCTTCGACATATATTTCGCGGGACATATCTGCCGTTCGGTATATCTGTTTGCGATTGCCGAAACGGGATCACCCTCAGTGCCGATCTCCCCTTCAAAGTACCGCGAGCCGGTGCAGAGGTCGTCCCATACGACAACGCCTCCCGCTTTCTCAAAAATGGTGTATACATCCGGATGGTCACAGATACTCCCGGCCAGTATTATCCTCTTTTTTTCTGTGCCCATTGAAGGTTTTCTTTCTTTGAGCATCTCTATGACTTCCGGGAGCCGTTCCTGCAGATAGTCCCTGTCCATGATCATGGAACCCTTGACTATTGCATGCACATCGCCGCCCGTCAGGATGCCGGGGTCCGCGGAGCGCAATTCGTAGATGGTCTTCAGATAACCGCGAATTCTGTTATATTTTTCGATTGATTCTTCCAGCGCCCAGTCGGTTATCGTGACACCCATTCCCTTTTCCAGATCGTTCCTGAATTTATGGAGGACGTCTTTCATATATTCTCTCGCGCTTTCGGTATCCAACTTCACCGGAAGAACAACGTCCGCGAAAAAACTAAAGTTTGTGTTGAGCCTCCAGATATCGGAAAGTCTCTGAATGGTGTCACAGGTATGGGGGAATACCATACCGTCGAGATAATCCAGTTCGCCGGAAAGCGCGCCTTCAAGCACGCCCCTCGCGAGAGAACAGGTATAGGATTGCAGATGCGCGTCGGCCAGGGTAATATTCCCCTCTGTACCGAAAAGCCTCACAGGATGAATTCCCGCGGCAAGAATAATCTCCTCGGGGGTATAGGAACACACATACCCCAGGATCTTCTTTCCGCTGTTCTTCAGATTCCTGATATACTTTCCGGTATCTGATACCGCCTCGTAAAAATCATTGAATCTCTCCACAGGTGCTCCCTTCTTTCGAAAATTCCGGATTTATATAAAGACAAGCTCAAACGGAAAATTGGTAGCACATTACAGTACAACTGTCACCTGTTTTTTGTATTGACTTTTTCAATACAAAGGGGCAGAAAAAGTTAATGGTGTCGTAAAAAGTCCCAAAACCGTCATACCGGGCTTGATAAGCCTGCCCCGTACCTGATACGGGGGTATCCAGAAGCTGTTGTACTGGATTCCGGCTTCCGCCGGAATGACGAAAAATGGCGTTTTCTGACTTTTTACGAATGTGTCAAAACTGGTTAACGAAATTTTAAGGAGGGCGACGTTATATGTATGAAAAGAAGCCGTGGCTTAAGTTCTATGAAGACGTTCCCAAAACCCTTGATTATCCCCGAATCAGCATGTACGAATCCCTTATGCGCTCAGTCGAAGAATACCCGGATTCCATAGCCTATGATTTTATGGGATATACCTCTACATACATACAGTTTGCCAAAGAGATAGAAAGGTTTACCGGCGCGCTGGCATCCATCGGCCTCAAGAAAGGCGACCGCATTACTATCTCCATGCCCACAACGCCGCAGGGTATCATCTGCTTTTACGCGGCAAACAAACTCGGCGCGGTGGCAAGCATGATCCATCCCCTATCCACTGCCAGCGAGATAGAATTTTATCTGAATGTCAGCAAGAGCAAATTTGCCATGACGCTCGACGCGTTCTACGGTGTCTTCAACAAGATCCTCGGCAACACCGGAGTTGAAACCCTCATACTGACGAAGATAGGCGACTACCTTCCTCCATTGAAAAGGTTCGGCTTTTATATCACCAAGGGGAGAAAGATACCGAAGGTCCCCGCGGATTCACTGGTCAGGTGGTGGAAAGACCTGATGGGAGAAGATTGCCCGCCGGCGCCGGAAGTTAAGGTGGACACGGACGATCTCGCGGTAATTCTTTACAGCGGCGGCACCACAGGCGTCCCGAAGGGTATCATGCTCTCCAATATGAACTTCATAAGCGAGGGGATGCAGGTGGCCGAGTGGGGAAGAATGAAAGCCACAGAGGGGAGCGCTTCCATTCTCGCCATACTCCCGATATTCCATGGTTTCGGCCTGGGAGTATGCGTAAACGCCGCTTTCATGGGAGGCGCCAAGAGTATCCTTGTTCCCACTTTCACACCCGAGACAGTTGCGAAGCTCATCAAGACCAAGAAGCCCTCATTTATGGTGGGCGTCCCGACACTGTTCGACGCCCTGTGCCGCAACCCCGATTTTAAGAGCGCCGATCTCAGTTGCCTGAAGGCTACCTTCAGCGGCGCCGACACACTTCCAAGGGTGGTAAAAGAGAAATTCGAGAAGACGGTCAGCAAGGGCGGAGGCAGTGTAAAGCTGCTCGAAGGTTATGGCCTGACCGAAGCGGTTACTGCCATTATGGCTACCCCCTTAAATGATTACAGGGAAGGAAGCGTCGGCGTGCCGTTCCCGGATATGCTGGCAAAGGTGGTAATAAAGGACACCACCGAAGAGGCCCCCCTGGACGAGGATGGCGAACTGTGTATCAGCGGCCCGGCGGTTATGCTCGGATACCTGGATCAACCGGAAGAAACTGCCGATATCCTGAAAAAACATTCCGACGGAAGGATCTGGCTCCATACCGGTGACATCGCGAGCATGGACAAGGACGGATTCTTCTATTTCAAGCTGAGACTGAAAAGGATGATAAAATCATCCGGTATGAATGTATATCCCGCGCAGGTGGAAGGGATACTCTACGACCACCCGGATGTGGCGGATGCCTGCGTTATAGGAGTGCCTGACAGGGAACAGGTGGAAAAGGTCAAGGCCTTCGTGATCCTGAAGGATCCCTCAAAGGAAACGGAGGAGATGAAAGCGGAACTCATAGCCCACTGCAGAAAATCCCTGATCAAATGGAGCTGCCCGAGAGAGGTGGATTTCCGCAAAGAACTCCCACAAACTCTTGTCGGAAAGATAGCATATAAGAAACTCGAAGAAGAAGAGCTTGAAAGCCTGCGGTCAAAGGGTGAATATACGGGTCCGGAGTAGTAGTCTCCCTGAAGGGACCTCTGTGCCCCATGCGTCTCGCTCCATCCAGGGGCATGCACGATTCTGTTGTGGAGTGGATTCGATTTTCGTTCAAGAGAAAATAGAAGGATCCCCTCTTTCCATCAGATCGAGAAGGGCGGGGATGAATTCGGTCAGATCCTCCACTATGCAATAGTCGGCTATGCCGAAGATGGGTGCATGTGGATCGATGTTTATGGCGATCACCATCTGCGAGTCTTTCATCCCTGATATGTGCTGAATGGCTCCGGATATACCGCACGCTATATATAATCCGGGTGAAACGGTTCTTCCTGTAAATCCTATCTGGTGTTTATACCCAAGCCACCCCAGGTCGCACACGGATCTTGACGCGCCTACCGCCCCCCGGGAGAATATACCGGCCAGCTTCCGGATCATTCCCAGATTTTCTTCCTTCCCGATACCCCTCCCGGCAGACACAATAACGTCGGCCCCCGGCAGTTCCGATTCTCTTTCCCCGGGCGCTTCCATGAGTGTTACTTCTGATGCCTCAAACGCAAGTTTCGCTTTAACCACGCGCACCGATCCCGCAAGGTCTGATTCTTCAACGGATATTGTCCAAGCCCCGGGCAACACGGTAAGTACAACTCTTTGCGTCATGGGAACAAGTTCCGCGCGCATCTTCCCGCCCCACATGGACTTTAAAAAATAAATTCCCTTTTCATCTTCGCGTACTTCATCTACAGCCGTGATGCACGCGGCGCCAAGATCGACGGCAAGCCCCGGGGCCAGGTCAAACCCCATGGCGCTGTGGGGCAGACAGACATACGCGGGGTTCATGTCTTTCAGAATATCAAGAATGGCCGACCTGAAGGGTTCGGCGCTGTACAGGTCAAGGGCCTCGGCCTCTATGCCGATCACGTCAATACCTGATGTACGCGCGATCTCTTCCGCCAGTCCGCGGATGTTCTTCCCGGGAATAATAATCTCCAGACGCGCGCCAGCAGATCCGAGTTCACGGGCAAAGGATATTACCTCGTGGGTTGCCCGGGTAAAACGGCCTCTGTACAGCTCCGCGATTATGGCAATCTTCTCTTTCATCATTTAAGCTCTCTGCCGCGAAAAATCATATCAGCGCCCTCTCATGCAGAATCTTTATAAGCGCGCGGGCCTTCTCATCCTTACCACCCTCCAGAAATATGCCCTTTGCCGATACCTCCGGCCGCCGCATGGAAATCAGCCGGTCCCTTCCATCACCCTTCCACAGATCATTAGCGTCGATTGTCCTGATCTTCTGGTCCTTTGCCCTCAGAATATTGGAAAGGGAGGGATATCTCGGACGGTTTATGCCTGATTGCACGGTAAGCACCGCCGGCAGCGCGACCTCCATGCACAGTCTCTGTCCTTCTTCAATTTCACGTTCGATGTAAACGGATGTTCCGTTCCTGATTGTTCCGCGATGAATTACCGATGTCGCGCACCGGATTTTGAGTATCGCCGCTATCATCTGCCCGACCTGGCAGTGCATGTCATCCTCCGCCATAACGCCGGCAATAATCAGGTCGTAGTGTCCGGCCTCTGCATAGGACGCTATGAGTGACGCCGTCTCAAAGGGACTCGCGTACCTTTCTTCCTCCACCAGAATATGTGTACCGGCCGCCGCTCCTCTCTCCAGGGCCTTCCTGAGTGTTGAAACCACCCTCCCGGGACCAACGGAGACGGCTTCGATCCCTGTGTCCGGAATCTCTTCACCTATGCGAACAGCCTCCTCGAGGGCGAATTCGTCGAAGCGGTTCATCCTGAAGGCACCACCACACGTTATCCACGTACCCGTATCATTAATATCTATTGTCCCTTCATTATCAGGAACCTGTTTTACGCATACAAGTATTCTCATCATCCCTGCCCCTCTTGCCGGCATGCACCCAATTCTCAAGACCTGCCATGTCCGCAGGATAATCGACCGGACAGAATATTTCAAGCAAAAAGCGAACGTTCGCTCTATTTTTTGTTGACATGTCCGCCTGCGTGTTTTATAGGATTCCCCATGGGAATATTATATATGATACGACATGGTCAGGCATCCTTCGGAGAGGATAATTATGACAGGCTTTCCGAAAAAGGGGTGCGACAGGCCGGAATTCTGGGAGAGCATCTGATTAATACGGGGCTGCAAGCTGACGCATTATATTCCTGGACGCTGCAGCGTCAGCAGGCAACCGCGAAAGAGGTCATCAGTCGTTTTAAGGAACGTGGAATTGACGCGCCGGAGCACTCTCTGTGCGAAGCCCTCAACGAGCTTGACGCCCGTGCCGTTCTGATGTCGCAGATTCCCGACATGATCAGCGAAAACCCGTCTGTGAAAAATGACCTGGAAAGGATATACACCGACGAGAATTCCTTCAAGCGAATCTTTGAAGAGGCGATGCTGCGATGGGTGTCGGGCAATTTTGAGAAGCCGGGCATCGAATCGTGGGATACATTCTCATCGCGGGTGTGGGAGGGGATTAAAGATATAATGTCAAGGCATAGCACCGCGAAAAAGATTTTGCTCTTCACCTCGGGTGGTCCCATAGCCGCGACAATGCAGAAATACCTGGGGCTGTCCAACGAGCACACAATCAGACTCAGCTGGCAGATCGTCAATACATCCATCACGCGGTTTGCTTATAACAGCAGTGGAATCGCCCTGGCAGGTTTTAATGAGATATCCCATCTTGAACTGCAAAATGAAAAGGATATAGTAACATACCGCTGATGCATCGCACCCGCGTGAAGGTATAGCATACCGCAGCCTTGTGCGGGATTTACGAAACCTTAACCCATTTTTAGAGGAGGCTTGCCATGGAGTTCAATGTTCCTGAAAAGATGAAGATAATAACGGGAATGATGGATGAGTTCGTAGAAAAAGAAATTGTCCCCCTTGAACCGGAGTTCCTGACCAGGACCTTCAGAGAGATGTTACCCGTCCTCGAGGACAAGAGGAAGATGGTAAAACAGATGGAGCTGTGGGCACCAAACCACCCCAAAGAATATGGCGGCATGGGCCTCAACCTTGTTGAACACGCCTTTGTATCGGAATCTCTGGGAAGATCTCCTCTCGGGCATTATATATTCGGCTGCCACGCACCGGATGCCGGCAACATAGAGATACTTCACCTCCATGGCACAGATGAACAAAAAGAGAAATATCTCAGGCCACTGGTGGATGGCAGGATAAGAAGCTGCTTTTCGATGACAGAGGTGGAACTGGCAGGATCCAACCCCGTAATGATGGACACGACGGCCGTCAAGGATGGCGATGATTATGTAATCAACGGCCAGAAATGGTACTCAACCGCGGCAGACGGAGCCAGATTTTCCATAGTCATGGCGGTTACCAATCCCGACGCCTCCACCTATATGCAGGCCAGCATGATAATTGTGCCGACAGACACCCCCGGGTTCAATCTCGTGAGGAACATACCGGTCATGGGACATGTGGGGGACGATTTCGCGTCCCACAGTGAGATATTGCTACAATCGTGCCGCGTGCCGCAAAAAAATCTCCTGGGACCTGAAGGACATGGATTCGTGATCGCACAGGAGCGCCTCGGGCCAGGCAGAATACACCACTGTATGAGATGGATCGGAATATGCAACAGGGTCTTTGACCTTATGTGCAAGAGGGCCTCCGAAAGAATGATTTCCCGGGATGGAAAAACACTTGCCACCAAACAGATAATACAGTCGTGGATCGCGGAGTGTGCCGCAAAGATCCAGGCCGCCCGCCTGATGACACTCCATGCTGCTTGGAAGATCGAAGAGCTGGGAGTGAAGGAGGCAAGGGAAGACATAGCTCTTATAAAGTTCTTCGTAGCCAATGTGATGCAGGAAGTCACAGATAAGGCCCTGCAGGTGCACGGTGGCCTGGGAATGACCGACGATGTTATCATTCCATTTTTTTACAGGCATGAGCGCGCCGCGAGGATATATGACGGGGCCGACGAGGTCCACAAGATGTCGGTCGCACGGAGAATTCTGAGAAAATACGAAGGCAGGGACATCAGATAGGCGTGGCATAGCCACCAGACAATCGAAGGAGGTCCGAATTGAGATTTGACGCGTTTAAAGATCTTATGCACATATCCAAAGAGGATATATGCCGGGATTTTTTTCTTGAAAACAGAAAGAATATCAGGATCAAGAAAGAAGATGTGGCGGTCAGAAATTTTGTAAAGATCTTCGACGCGGCGCTGGACATAAGCAACAAAAAGGGGTTCTCCACCATGAGCATGAGAGATCTGAGCGCCGAGACAGGCCTCAGCATGGGGGCCCTGTATAACTGTTTTTCAAGCAAGGATGACCTCCTTGACATGATACAGAAACAGGGGCGAACAGTTGTTATAAAGATACTCACTGACTGCGCGTCCGGTGTTAACGATCCCTGTCAGAAACTAAGGAAGACTATTCAGACCCATCTATACCTGAGCGAGACACTACAGCCCTGGTTCTACTTTTCCTATATGGAGACGAAAAACCTTAAAAGGGAAGACCATAAAAGGGCTATAGAATCTGAACTTGCCACGGAAAAGGTGTTTCTGGACATAATTGAAGAGGGAATCTCTTCCGGAATCTTTTCCCCTGTCGATGCCGGTCTCACAGCGGCGGCAATCAAGGCACTCCTTCAGGACTGGTATCTTAAGAGGTGGAAATATGAAGGGAGAAAAGTCACGGTAGAAGACTATTCCCATTTCCTTGTGGATTTTATAGAGTCGTATCTCTTACCTGGAAAAAATTAGAAATCGAGGGGAAGCCATGGACATAACAGACAAACCGGTGAAGGTGAGAGTGGGTGAAGAACTTGACGCGAAGAAGATAGAGGAATTCCTGGATGGCAATGCGCCGGAAATTGGGGGCAAACTCCATATAGAACAGTTTCCAAGCGGTTACTCCAATCTTACCTATCTGATCAGGGTGGGCGATCGTGATCTGGTGCTCAGGAGGCCTCCATTCGGCACAAAGGCGAAAACCGCTCATGATATGGGAAGGGAATACCGGATACTGTCCGCTCTGCATCCGGTCTTTCCCTACTGCCCGAAACCGCTTGTATATACCGAAGACAAATCCGTTATGGGATGTCCCTTTTACATAATGGAACGCATTCCCGGAATTATTCTGCGAAAAGATCTCCCAAAGGGGATTACCTTTACACCTGAGCAGGCACGCGGTCTGTGTGAAAACCTTCTCGATCTGCATTGCAGGCTCCACTCCATAGATTATGTCGGCATCGGGCTTGGGGACTTTGGCAAACCATCGGGATACGTCAAGAGGCAGGTGGAAGGCTGGAGTGGCCGCTACAGGGCCGCCCTTACGGACGATGCACCCAATTTTGAACGGGTAATGGAATGGCTACACGAAAAGATGCCTGCTGAAACAAAGAGGGCTGCCATCATTCATAATGATTACAAACTCGACAATCTGGTACTCTCACCGGAAGATCCGCTGAAGATCATCGGGATTCTGGACTGGGAAATGGCAACTATAGGCGATCCCCTGATGGACCTTGGAAGTGCTCTGGCTTACTGGGTGCAGAAGGATGACTCACAAAACGCGCAGGCAGTGCGTATGCTGCCCACAAATATGCCCGGAATGCTCACCAGGAATGAACTAGTTGACAGATACGCGGAGAAATCGGGTATCTCCATCGACAATTTTGATTTCTATCTGTGCTTCGGGATCTTCAGACTAGCGGTTATAGTTCAGCAGATATATTACCGTTTTTACCACGGAGATACAAAGGACGAGAGATTCCAAGCGCTTATATTCTCGGTGCATGTCCTTGAAGAAAACGCTCTCGGGGTTATTGACCGTTCCACCCTGTAGCCGATTTCTGTTTTGATAAAAAATGTTCGCTGAGGCCGGATATTCATTCCGATACAAATGATTTCAGCGGCGGGAGTTTGTGGCATGGATGTGGGCCTCGGCCCGGGAGGGATTAGAATCTTATAGTGCTTACATAGCAACATGAGTGGATATCAGGGGGATCAATTTATGGTCGATCTTTATTTTGAAGACTTTAACGTGGGAGACAGGTTTGAATCGCCTGGAATGACAGTAACGGAGGGCCAGATTATCGACTTCGCCATGCAATTTGATCCGCAGGCATTTCATACCAATGTCGTGGAGGCAAAGGATTCGATTTTCGGGGGACTCATTGCCAGCGGGCTTCATACAATTGCCCTGACATTCAGGTTATTTTTTATGACGGGTGTACTATCAAACAATCTCGGGTCTCCCGGTTTTGACGACCTCCGATGGCTCAAACCAGTCAGGCCCGGTGATACACTTTATTCTGCCGGTGAAGTTCTGGAAATAATCCCGTCGAAAAAGCATGATGACCGCGGCTCGATCCGCTTCAGATATTCAAGCCATAACCAAAAAGGAGAAACTGTTCTCACCGTTATCGGAAATCAGATACTCAGGAAGCGTACCACAACAGAATAGACAGATAACCTAAAAAAAAATGACACACTGCAGTTTGTATAACCACAGGGTGCCATTTTACTGATATCAATGTTTACAGCTTTTTACATTGCCCTTACATTAGCGGCCGCGGGGCCTTTCTGACCCTGCTCAACATCGAACGTTACGCGCTGACCCTCTTGCAAAGACTTGAAGCCTTCAGCCTGAATCGCGCTGTGATGTACGAAAACGTCTTTGCCGCCATCCATTTCGATGAACCCAAAGCCTTTTCCGTCGTTAAACCATTTAACGGTACCTT
>Ga0268276_1002585_pt1 | contig 15183 bp, 11 predicted proteins | sample saktaG_4_FD_190145 | JGI IMG/M metagenome (GOLD analysis project Ga0268276, IMG submission 190145) | Saline water microbial communities from Sakinaw Lake, British Columbia, Canada - sak_2010_1_5_45m | ecosystem: Environmental > Aquatic > Non-marine Saline and Alkaline > Saline ...
GGCCAGTAAGGCGGGGAAGGCTCGTTCTAGTGTCGCCAATGCCCTACGCCTCTTGGCGTTGCCTGAGGTGATTCAGGAAGCCTTGATACAGGGGAAAATAACCGAAGCTCATGCTAAATATTTACTTGGTCTTGAGGGTGAAGCTAAGCAGTTGAATATGTTGAAGAAAATTATGCGACATAATTTAACAGTGGCTGAAACTGATCGTGAAATTAAAAAATTAGGCGGAACCAAGGCTGCCAAAACTAAAGACTATTTTGATCGAGCTCGAGAAGAAGAATTGAGTGAGTATTTAGCTACTAAGGTAGAAATTCGTCGCCAGGGAAAGGGTGGGAAATTGTTAATTGACTTTTATTCTGAAGAAGAGTTAAATAGTATATTAAATAAAATTAAATAATGGCACTAATTTCTAAATAATTAATCAAAAGTTTTTTCTTTCCTAGGACGATTTTTCAAAAATCGTCTTTTGTTTTAGTTCATTTGCCAAGCAGGTTTTCTTGTACTAAAATGATAAAGTAAAAATCAACTTTTTTTAAAATAATCATAAGCCCATAATCCATGTCTTTTGTCCATCTTCACAATCATAGTCATTATTCTTTACTCGACGGTCTAACCAAGATTGATGAGTTAGTTAACTATGCTAAAGAACAGGGATCACCGGCGGTGGCTATTACCGACCACGGCACCATGTATGGGGTGATTGAATTTTATCAGAAAGCAAAAAAAGCAGGGATTAAACCGATTATTGGCGTGGAAACCTATTTAGCTCCCGGTTCAAGGTTTAATAAAAACATCAAAGAAGATGGGCGTAGCTTCCATCTTTTGTTATTAGCTAAAAACCTAATTGGTTACAAGAATCTAATTAAATTAGTGTCTAGCGCTCATCTGGAAGGTTTTTATTATAAACCGCGTATTGATTGGGAAATATTAGAACAACATCATGAGGGTTTAATTGCTTCCACGGCCTGTTTGGCTGGTGAAATTCCTAAGCTAATATTAGGTAATAAATTAGATGAGGCTCGCAAAAGGATTAAAGAATATAATGATTTATTTGGGACAGGTAATTTTTATTTAGAAATTATGGATCATCCCGAACTGGAGGGTCAAGCTGAAGTTAATCAACAACTAATCGCTTTTTCTAAAGAATTAAATATACCGCTGATTGCCACCAATGATATTCATTATTTTAAAAAAGAAGATGCCGAGGCCCAGGATATTCTTTTATGTTTACAAAATAAAAAGAAAATTGAAGATACTGATCGCATGAAAATGTTGGGGCTAGGTGACTATTCTATGCGTTCCAATGTTGAGATGATCGCTGCCTTTAAAGAGGTTCCCGAGGCAATTACTAACACTTTGAAAATTGCTGAACAATGTAATCTAGAATTAGAATTGGGTAATGTTACTTTACCTAATTTTGAAGTACCAGCCGGTTATGATGGTAATTCCTATTTACGAAGATTATGTGAAGAGGGAATTGTTAGGCGTTTCCCCGGGGCCAATTCTGAGAAGTTAAAAATTATTAATGAGCGTCTTAATTATGAATTAGAAGTAATTAATAAGATGGGTTGGCCAGCCTACTTTTTAATCGTGGCTGATTTTGTTAATTGGGCCAAGAATAATAAAATTGTTGTTGGGCCAGGTCGTGGTAGTGCTGCCGGTTCATTGGTTTGCTACCTAACTAATATTACTAATCTGGATCCTCTGCAATATGATTTATTATTTGAACGGTTTTTGAATCCTGATCGTATTTCAATGCCTGATATTGATATGGATTTTGCTGATACTAGACGAGATGAAGTGATTCGTTATGTGGGTGAGAAATATGGTCAAGATCATGTAGCTCAAATTATTACCTTTGGAACCATGGCTGCCCGAGCGGCTATTCGAGATGTTGGCCGAGTTCTGGGTGAACCCTATGATTATTGTGATAAGATTTCTAAGAGCATTCCCATGTTTATGAAATTGCCCGAGGCTTTAAAAACCGTGCCGGAGTTAAGAGAAATGTATGAACAGGAAGCAGCGGCTAAACGTATTTTAGATTACGCACAACGGCTGGAAGGAGTAGCTCGTCATGCCTCTACCCATGCTTGCGGTGTTTTAATTACCGCCGATCCCCTGACAGAATATGTGCCGGTTCAATATGCTTCTTCCTCTGATCGAAGTATTATTTCTCAGTACTCGCTTCATCCTATTGAAGATTTGGGTTTATTAAAAATGGATTTCTTGGGTTTAAAAAACTTAACTATTATTGAATCTGCTTTAAAGATTATTAAAAATACTCGCGGTCTAGAATTGAATATTGATGATATCCCCTTGGATGATGTGGCTACCTATAAATTATTTCAAGCTGGAGAAACAACCGGTATTTTTCAATTTGAATCATCGGGCATGAAACGCTATCTGCGTGATTTAAAACCAACGATTTTTGAAGATATTATTGCTATGGTGGCCCTCTATCGCCCTGGCCCCATGGAGTGGATACCGGATTATATTGCCGGTAAATATAAACATAAAAAAGTTTCCTATTTACATCCCAAATTAGCTCCAATCCTAGAAAAAACCTACGGCGTCGCTATTTATCAAGAACAGGTTATGCAAATTGCTCGAGATTTAGCGGGTTTCACTATGGGCCAGGCTGATGTTTTGAGAAAGGCTATGGGGAAAAAAATTGTCTCACTATTAGCCGAACAAAAAGAAAAGTTTATTGAAGGTTGTGTTAAAAATGGTGTTTATAAGGAATTAGCGGAAAAAGTGTTTTCTTTTATTGAACCCTTTGCTGGCTATGGCTTTAATCGTTCCCATGCCGCCTGTTATGCTTTAATTGGTTATCAGACCGCTTATTTAAAAGCTCATTGGCCGGTGGAGTTTATGGCCGCATTATTAACTGCTGATCAGGGAGACATGGATCGAGCAGCCATTGAAATCGAAGAATGTCGTAATATGGGTATTAAAATAATGGCTCCGGATATTAATGAATCTTTTGCTACTTTTACCGTAGTGACAGCGGGTACTAAAGAAAATCGAGCGGTGACAGTCGAAGAAAAAGTTGATACCATCCGTTTCGGTTTAAAAGCAATTAAAAATGTCGGTGAGCATATTGTGGAAGAAATTATTAAAGAAAGAAAAAATCATGGTCCCTATAAAGATATTTTTGATTTATTAGAAAGGATTACTGATCGAGATTTAAATAAAAAATCATTGGAAAGTTTAATTAAAGGCGGCGCTCTAGACGCTCAGGGTGAAAGAGGGCAATTATTATCTAATATTGAGCGTCTATTGAGTTTTAATAAGGAAATTGCTAAGGGAAAGGATAATGGTCAGAGCAGTTTATTTGCTGATTTGCCCACGGCCAATAATCTTAACCGATTATCTCTTAATGCGGCTCCAGAAGCAGCTCAAAATGAGAAATTAACCTGGGAAAAAGAATTACTCGGGCTCTATATTAGTGAGCATCCCTTTAATCCAATTAGACCCCATTTAACTAATTATGCTCTACCTTTAGGAGAATTGGCTCAACATAAGAATGATGATCGCATAATTTTAGCCGGAGTGGTGTCTAGTATTAAAAAAATTATTACGCGCAGTGGAGAATCAATGGCTTTTGTTAAAATCGAAGATGCTTCCAATACGGTTGAACTGTTGATTTTTCCACGTCTATATAAAGAGACTTTAGATTTATGGCAGGAAGGGAAGATAGTGATTGTGGATGGTAAAATATCTGAAAAGGATCGGGAGTTAAAAGTGTTGGTTAATCGAGCTTTAGTATTAGATCCAGATAATCCTCAAAAATCGATAGACGATTTTAAAAAATTATTATTAGAAGGTGGTCAAGTTAAAAATAGTTATCATCGCCATAATGGTTATAATGGTCAAAATTCTGTTCCGGCTGCTGCCCCACCTCAGAAAAAACTACCTCCAGTAGAAGCTCCGATTCACAATCCTCTCCGTTTAATATTCTTAGCTGGCCTAGCGATTGACAAGATGGAAGAATTAAAACAAATTTTTTCACTTTATCCCGGAGAAGACGAAGTATATTTTCGAGTAATTGAGAATGACAAGGCAAAAATAATTAAAACCACTTTTCAGATCAATAATAGCTCAGAATTACAAGGCATGATTAATAAAAAATTTTCCAATTTAATTAAAGTGGCCGGACAATAAATTGTTTCAATTTAAAAAATTTGTTATAATAGAGTTAGCTTATTCAGTTAGCTCTATTTTTGTTATAAATTTTAAATTATTATGCCAAAAACTAAATCTCCCTCAACTACTACTAAAAAACCAAAGACTAAAACTACTAAAAAACCTGTTTCTAAAAAGAAAGCTAAACCAGTCGTAGTAGATGTAATTAATGACGATGCCTTGGAGGAAAAAGACTTGTTTCCTGATTTTCCAGTGGCAGATAAATTGGTTCTTGAAGCCAAAGAAGAAGTAAAAGAGCGGGATGAAATAGATCAACAAAAAAAATTCTTTTCTAATTTAGTGACCGAAATGAAAGAAAAAAAAGGACCTGTTAATCGTTTTACCGAGACCAATCAGGAGGAAAATGGTCGAGTCCGAAAGAATATCGGTCTATATCGTCGTCTAGTTTGGAAGTTTTTGATTTTAGTCGGTTTATTGGTAATTATTGTTGCTTATTTTTCTTTTTCTAAATTAACGATTATTATTTCCCCTAAAGGTGAAATTTTAAGCGACGCTCTATTCCTAAAAGTTAGTCAGGAACAGAATCCAGAAGAAGATTTAAATGATCCCCGAACAGCCGTTGAGGGTGAGCTTAAAGAAATTGAATCAAATATTGAAAAAACTTATTCAGCCACTGGTGAAGAATTTTTGGGCGAGGATATTACCGGTAAGGTTAAGTTGATTAATAATTATTCTAAAAGCCAAGCCCTCGTGGCTACCACCAGACTATTGAGTCCGGATAATAAACTATATCGAATCACCGAAGCGGTTAATATTCCAGCCGGTGGTCAAGTGGAAGTAGGAATTTATACTGAAAAACCAACTGAAGATATGGCTATTAACCCTACCACCTTTACTATTCCCGGTTTATGGTTGGGTTTACAGGATAAAATTTATGCTAAAAGTGATGAAAAATTTGTTTTTAAACAGAAAATTCAAAAATATATTAAACAAAGCGATCTGGAAAGAGCTCGACAAGATTTAAATGATTTATTACTTCAGGCAGCCAAGGAAGATGAAGAAGCTTCTTTGAAAAAAGATGAAAATTGGTTATATGAAGCAGTGGGGCCAGCCACCATTGAAATTAATGCTAAAGTCGGAGAGCAGAAGGATGATTTTACGGCCCAAGCTAAAGGTAAAATTGTGGCTGTTTCATTTTCTCGTGAGCAGGCCGCTAAATTAGCTACTAATAAATTAAATCTTTTAATCCCCGATGATAAAGAATTAATTGAATTTGACCCGAAAAATATTTCTTATTCTTTAGAAAATTATGATACTGAGACTAAAGTCGCTACCATTAAGGCTTCTTTTATGGGCACCATGGCTCTGCGAAACGATTCAGAAATAATTGATCGTAGTCAATTGGTCAATTTAACTAAAGAGCAGATTGAAACCTATTTAAGAGATTTTCCGGAAATTAAAGATTATGAATTAAAATTTTCCCCAGCTTTTATTAAAAAGGCCCCCAGTTTAGTTGATCGCATAAACATAAGAATAAAATCATTAAATTAATTTTAGTTTTTTAGTAATAAAAAAGCCCCTCAATTTAAGGGGCTTTTTTTTATGGACTTATTTAAAATATTCCTAAAAACTTACTAGCGCTTTTTTTAATTAATTGGTGTTTCCCTTGATAAATTTGGCTAGCCTCCTTAACATTTTTTCCTTTAAAAATAATTGCTCCTAGAGCTCGGCCCAAATTAATAGCTTCTTCCAATGATCTTTGATGGAGATTGCGTCCAATAGCCAAGCCAGAACTATTTCCTAAGTTAATTTGGTTGTTTAATTGTTCTAATATTTCTTTAACAGATCGTTTGGCACCACCAACACAAATTACCTTAGTGCGACCGGCTGCGTTAGTCACTTCTTGAAATTTTTCAGCGGTTAATTTTTTATCTTTAGTTTGATAAGGATATTTAACTTTTACAAAATCAGCATTCAAACAGGCAGCGACACCGGCTCCACCAGCAATGGTATGCAGATCTTCCTCTTTGATGTTTTTGCCCCGGGGATAAACCCAAAGAATAGCCGTAAGACCATTTTGATGAGCTTCATTGATGGCCTGGGCAACCTGAGCGAGCATTTCAGCTTCATATTTGCCACCCAGATATAAAGTATATCCGATGCCCACAATTTTTAAGCCACTCTGTTTTTTAAATCTAAGTACCTCAGACACTGAATACCATGGTTTACTAGAGTTTTTTTCTTCATTTGATCCCCAATTGGTTTTGCCGTTTAACTTCAGGACATAGGGAATGGAGCGATAATTTGCCCCGTAGCGAGCGATTAGGCCTAATTGGGTTGCTAACACAGCCCCTTTAACGCCCTGAGCAATTTTAAATAAATGTTCAGGATTATTGTCAGCGGGAGCAATCCCCGAGCCAAAGAAATCATCGTTCAAATGTTCTATTTTTTGATCACCGGCTAATAAAAGTAATTTGCCGGAATGATTGGTGAGAAGTTCATAATTACGACGATATTCTGATTTTTTAGCGCTCGGTACGCTTAGGGGAATTTTAATTTCGGTCATATTAAGTATTAATAAAGTTTATAAATTTATAAAAATATGATATGATAATGGAGTAATAATTATATCAAAAAGCAAGTAGAGATATTATATCATATTTATGAAAAAAGATAAAAATTTAGATCGTGATATTGATCTAAAAAATTACCACGATCCCAGCGGCGTTAGCTTAAAAGAAATGAATTTTGGTCTATGGTTATCAGAAAAGCGACGCCTTATCACTAAAATTATTATTATTTTATTAATTGCCTTGTCCGCTTTTTTCTTTATTTATTCCTCCTATAATTATGTGGTTTATTTTTTAACTGGTAATTCTAATGAGGAATTGGCTGATAGTTTTCTAAGCTCACCACGTAATATTGTTAACGAATTAGAGATTTCTCCTTTAATTATTTTTAGAAATGAGGAGAACTATGATTTAGTGGCTAAATTAAAAAATCCTAATGAAAAATTTTTAGGCAAGTTTCAATATTGTTTTGAGCAAGCAGAACAAGAAGTTTATTGCGCTGATGGTTTTATTTTTCCCAGTGAAGAAAAGCATGTTCTAGCTCTGGGGCAGAAACTTAATGCCGATCAGACTAATATTACTTTCCGACTAAAAAATATTTTTTGGCAGCGCATTAATAGTCGCCAAATACCTAGTTGGGACGATTTCTTTTTTAGCCGGCTCAATTTTGCCATTAAAAATTTAAATTTTTCTCCGATTAATAAAAGTGGTTTATCCGAAAGAGTGGGCCTTAATACTCTAGAGTTTGAAGTTGATAATCAAACAGCCTATGGTTATTATGAAGCGCCTTTAAATATTCTATTATATTCCGGTTCAGAATTAGTAGGAGTACAACATTATTTGTTAACTAATTTTTTAGCGGGCGAACAAAGAAATATCAATATCAGTTGGCCGGGTGGCTTGCAAGCCGTTAATCGCACCGAAGTTAAGCCAGATATTAATATTATTGATGAAAATGTTTATTTAAAATATCAAGGAGAGAATCGGAATTAGTATGTTTAATCGTTTTAAATTATATCTAAAACATTTTGATTGGTTAATTTTAGCTGGAGTGGTGTTATTGGTTAGTTTTGGTCTGGTGGAAATCTATAGTGTTGCCCTGGGTCGTGAAAGTTTAGACCTTCTTAATTTTCAGAAACAAATCTTTTTTGCTATTTTGGGTTTTGTCTTGCTTTTTGTTTTTGCTTTTCTGGACTCCTATTTTCTCAAAAGTGTTAATCGCTATCTCTATATCTTAGCCGCTATTGTTTTGATAGCGGTTTTAATTTTCGGTCAAACTATTAGAGGAACCAAGGGTTGGTTTTCAATTTTTAGTTTTGGTTTACAGCCAGTGGAGTTTGTAAAAATAATTTTAATTGTATTCCTAGCTAATTTTTTTTCTAATTTGGCTACCAGAGTAAAAACCACTCGGCATTTCCTTTACTCCGCCCTGAGTACTTTTGTTTTAATCGCACTGGTTCTTTTGCAACCAGATTTTGGTTCAGCTTTGATTTTAGGAATTATTTGGTTGATAATGATTATGGCCGCAGGGTTTAATAAGAAATATTTTATTGTAGTTGGTTTGCTGGTGGCAATTGTTTTCACTAGTTCCTGGTTTCTATTTTTTAAAGAGTATCAAAAAGATCGTATTAAAACTTTTTTGAGCCCAACCACTAATTCCCTGGAATCAGGTTATAATATTTCCCAGGCAATTATTGCTGTGGGATCTGGGGGTTTGGTAGGTAAGGGGGTTGGTTTTGGTTCCCAGTCTCAATTAAAATTCTTACCCGAGGCTCAGAACGACTTTATTTTTGCGGTTATTGCTGAAGAATTGGGCTTTTTAGGGGTAATTTTAGTGTTGTTTTTCTACTTTATTCTGTTTTTTCGTTGTTTCCGCGCCCTCAATAGGGTAAATAATGATTTCGGCATTTATTTCATTATTGGTGCTGGCGGCTTGATTTTTATTCAAATGTTTATTAATATTGGTATGAATCTAGGAATTATGCCGATAGTCGGTCTGTCCCTACCATTTGTTAGTTATGGGGGCAGTTCCTTATTATCTCTTCTGATTTTAGTGGGGATAATCGAAAATATTATTATTAAGTCGAAAATTAGCTATTAAATTTATGGAATCAAAATTATCAGCTCAAATTAGAGAAAAAAATGAAAAACTTAGTATTGATTTTATGCCCGCCGTTATTTATGGCAAAGGCATAGAGAGTATTAGCTTGAAAATTAAGAAAGTTGATTTTGATCGTGTTTTTGCCGCCGCTGGCGAATCTAACTTGATTAATCTTGATTTTGGCTCAGGAGCGATTAAAGTATTAATTAAGGATTTACAACGTGATGTAATTAAAAATACTTTTATTCATGTTGATTTTTATCAAGTTAATATGAAAGAAAAAATTAAAACCGAAATCCCTTTACATTTTATTGGTGTATCCAAGGCTGTTAAGGAATTAAGTGGCATGTTAATTAAAGAAATGGATGCTATTGAAGTCGAATGTTTACCCAGTGATTTAATTGATCACATTGATGTCGATATTTCAGTTTTGAATACTTTTGATGATGCGATTAGAATTAGTGATCTTAATTTATCAGTTGGTTTAGAAATTGCTCATCATCAACCCGAAGATATGGTCGCTTCAGTTATTAAACCTCGAATTATAGTAGAGGAAGAGAAGCCGATTGAAGAGATTGCTGAAGGAGCGGAAAAATCAACCGAAGAAACAAAAGAAGATGAAAAGAAAGGTGAGGATGGTGATAAAAAATAATAATTTTGCCTTAAAAATAAAAAGAAAAGACTGTCTCTGGGGACAGTCTTTTTTAGATAATTAATGATTATTAATTTTTAAGAATGAGTAACCTATCTTTTCCAGCCAAATCTTTTTTTATTTCTAGAAAACAACCAGAAAAATATTTTTGAGCCAATTTTTTAATTTCTAATTTTTGTGTTGAATCAATTTCACATAGTAGCGTTAGTGATTGATAACTCACTTTGTTTAATTGTTGAAATAATTCATAATAGTAGCGCAAACCATTTGGACCACCATTTAGAGCTAAGAGGGGCTCCCATTGAATGGATGGTGAATTCTTTATTTGTTTGGGCGTGAGGTAGGGAAGGTTGGCAGTAATCAATAGATCTCTACCGCTAAGTTTATCAATTATCGGTGTTAACAAATTACCTTGATAAAACTTAATCTTTTTATCTACTCGATGGTGTCTCGCGTTCTGGTTAGCTATTTTTAGAGCTGATGTTGAAATATCGGTGGCTAAAAAAGAAATTCTTGGTTTTATTTTTTGAGCCAAAGTAATTATTATTGCTCCTGAACCAGTGCCCACATCAATAATGATATCCGGCTTTTTTATAGTAATTAATTCTAGAACCTGATCAATTATTAATTCTGTTTCTGGCCGAGGCGTCAGAACCTGTTGATTAACTATAAAGTCTAGTCCATAAAATTCTTTATGGCCCAATAAATAGGCAATGGGCCAATGATTTAGTCGCTTTTCTTCTAATTGTTTGAATTTTTTATAAATAGTTGAACTAATTTTCTTTTCTGGGTAAGTTAATAGAAATTCACGATTTTTATGTAACAAAAAAGCCAGCAATAACTCTGACTCTAATCTAGGCAGGGAAGATTCTGTAATTATTCTATTACTATTAAGATCGCTTAACATTTTAATTTGCTTTAAAAAGAATTTTATTTTCCTATAGCTTTAAGTGCTTGGATTATCTCTTCGATTTCTCCGTTCATAATTCTAGTAATACTGTGCCAGGAAGTATTAATGCGGTGGTCAGTGACACGATCCTGAGGGAAATTATAGGTACGAATTTTATCAGCTCGATCACCAGCACCAACCTGATCTTTACGAGCACTGGAGTTCGCTTTTAGTTTTTCTTCTTCTTGTCTGGCTAATAAACGAGAGCGTAATACTTGAAGAGCTTTTTCTCTATTTTGATGCTGTGATTTTTGATCTTGGCAACTAACAATCAAACCGGTAGCTAAATGGAGAATTCTAATCGCCGAATAAGTGGTATTAACGCTTTGACCACCCGGTCCGCTGGAACAAAAGGTATCAATGCGGATATCGCTAGGTTTAATTTCAATATCAACCTCCTTAGCCTCAGGCAGAACCACTACGGTGGCAGTAGAAGTATGAACCCGACCCTGTTTTTCAGTTTCTGGAACTCGTTGAACACGATGAGTACCAGCTTCAAATTTTAATAAACCATAGGCGCCTTCGCCCTTAACATTAAAGATAACTTCTTTAAAACCACCAATCCCAATAGTGCTTGAATTAATAAGTTCTAATTTCCAGCCCCGTTGTTCACTATAATGAGCATACATTCTAAAAAGATCACCGGCGAATAGGGCGGCTTCATCACCACCAGTGCCAGCTCTAATTTCTAAAATAGCATTTTTTTTATCATTGGGGTTGGCGGGATGAAGTTCTTCGTCTATTTCTATATTTATCCTTTTTAGCTGTTTTTTTAATTCCACTAGTTCTTCTTCAGCCATATTCTTTATTTCCGAGTCTTTTTCATTGTTAACCAGCTCTTCGTTTTGACTAATTTGCGAGTTATTTTTTTCCCAATCAAAAATTAGGCCAATCACTTTCTTTAGACTAGCATGTTCTTGAGATAGTTTTATTAGTTCCTTTTGATTTTTAATAATCTCTGGATTAACTAATTTTTTTTCTAAATCAGTAAATTTTTGTTTGATATCTTGATACATATTGACTTTAAATTATATTTATGTTATTATTCAATAACCATCCGTCCGTCGAAGAGAAACACGGACAGGGAGCCAATGATAATTTAATGAGATAAGAGAAACTCCTCCAACTCTAATTCTCATGGAATTATCCTCCGGCTCCCTTTTTTATTAAACAAAAAACAATTAGTTATAATTATTTTAGCATAAATAAGCTAAACAATTAAGGCTAATTGTTTTTTTGAAGTATCTATTTCTTTTTTAGTTGAACTTGAGCAATTTTTTTAATATCTTTAGTTTTTACAACTACCTCTTTTTTAGCTCGAGCTTCAGAACGAGCAGCTCTTTTGACTTTTTTACCTTTTTTGTCCTTATTACCTTCTTTGGCCTTTACTTTGGCTTCGAATTTTTCAACTCGACGTGCCGTATCAACCAATTTTTGTTTACCAGTGTAAAAAGGATGACAATTAGAACAAAGTTCAACCTTAATCTCTGGTTCAGTTGAGCCAGTGGTGAAACTATGACCGCAAACGCAGGTTACCTTGCAATTTGAGTAGTATTTAGGATGTATTTCTTTTTTCATAAATAAAAAAAATTTTATCAATTTGAAATAAAATTTCAACTATTGGTTATCTTGATTTTATGGTAATATTATACTATCATAACTTTTAAATTTAATCAAGAGTTGTTATAATAAGGCAGGTAATCGGCCTATTTGGATTTATGACTAAAATAAGCAATATTGCCAAGAATACTTCCTATTTGACACTCGCTCTGATTTTACAGAAAATCATTTCTTTTACCTATTTTACTCTTCTAGCTCGTTATCTGGGGCCGGTTGATCTGGGAAAATATTATTTTGCCATTTCTTTTACGACTATCTTTGCTATTTTTATTGATTTGGGTTTTGCCAATGTTTTAACCCGAGAAGTGGCCAAAGATCAAAGTCGTTCGGCTCGCTGGCTAGGTAATGTTTTAACTCTAAAAGTTCCGCTGTCACTTTTAGCAGTGGCTGCGGTTTTTGTTTTTATTAATATTTTAGATTACGATTCGTTAACGCGCACCCTGGTTTATGTCTCTTGTATTTCCATGGTTCTGGATTCTTTTACTTCAACTTTTTTTTCAGTGGTTCGTGGTTTTCATAATTTAAAATATGAAAGTATTGCCTCGATTATTTTTCAATTAATTGTCTTGAGCTGCGGTTACGGTGCATTACTTTTGGGCGGTGGCCTAGTACCAGCTATTGGCGCCCTGGCTCTGGCTAGTGTCTATAATTTTATTTATTCCTGGGCCATAGTCAAGAAAAAGATTAAAATTGCGGTCCAATTTTTTTATGATAAATTATTAATCAAAGAAATTATTAGAATTAGTTGGCCCTTTGCTACCTATGCTATTTTTCAACGTCTTTATTTATATTTAGATTCAGTCCTTTTATCTATTTTAGCTGGGGATGAGCAGGTGGGTTTATACCAGGTGGCTTTTAAGATTATTTTTGCTTTACAATTTTTACCATTAGCTTTTACCGCCTCTCTTTATCCAGCCATGAGTACCTATTGGCAAAGTAATCGTCAACAATTGACTGTTTCTTTCAGTCGAGCCATGAATTATTTAATTATTATTTCTTTGCCGATTATTGTCGGAGCAGTAGTTTTAGCTGATAAAATTGTTTTACTATTCAAGGCTGGTTTTGGTGGAGCGGTTTTACCTTTACAAATCGCTATTGTCGCCCTATTCTTTATTTTTATTAATTTTCCCATCGGTTCTTTGCTTAATGCCTGTGATCGCCAACGACGTAATACTTTTAATATGGCCATAGTAACCGTCGTAAGTGTATTGATAAATATTTTATTGATTCCCCAATGGCAGGCAATTGGTGCTAGTATCACGGTTTTAATTTCTAATTGCTTAATGTTTATTTTAGGTTTAATTTGGGTCAAAAAAATTATTAAATATTCAATTAAAGAAAATGTTAAAATTTTTGGTAAAGCTCTCCTGGCTTCAGTCTTGATGGGCATCATAATTTTTACTGGTAAAGCTTATTTGAATATTTTATTATTAACTTTTTTGGGTGGTTTAATTTATTTTAGCTTTTTATTCTTCTTGAATGGTTTTTCTCGAGAAGACATTAGAAGTGTTTATAATTCTTTCCGTCACTAATATGCGAACTCTTTTATTCACTTTAGAATATCCACCGTTTAAAGGCGGAGTAGCTAATTACTACGGTAATATTAGCCAATATTGGCCGATTAATGAAACTCTTTTGATTTTAGATAATAATCACGGCGAGCTAATAGCGGATCGAAAAACTTGGTTGGCTTGGTGGCCAGCAGTCTTTACTTTTTACCGGAAAATCAGACGTAGTCGCATTGATTATGTTTTGGTGGGACAAATTTTACCCCTGGGAATGATCGCCTGTTTCTGGTCATTATTTAAACCTTTTAAATATGCGGTTTTCCTACATGGCATGGATTTATCCTATGCGCTGAGAGTAAAAAGAAAAAAATGGTTAACTAATCTAATTTTACAACGAGCTGATAAAATTATTACTGCCAATAGCTATGTGGCTGAGAAATTAAAAGAATTTAATTTTAATTTAGCTAAAAAAATTGCAGTTATTAATCCCGGGATTGGCAGTGGGACACCTGAAGTTGATCGCTATGATCTGCGAGCGATAAAAGAAAAATATAATTTAGAGGATAAGGTGGTTTTATTTAGCCTGGGTCGTTTGGTGCGCCGCAAGGGAATTGATCGAACTATTAAAGCGCTAACTCGGATTCCCGAACCTTTAATTAATAAAATTACCTATTTCATTGCCGGCGTGGGACCCAAGGAAGAATATTTGCGTCAATTAGTACCTTTGGAATTTCTTAAAAAAATTATTTTTCTAGGAGAAATTAGTGATGGAGAAAAATGGGCCTGGCTCAGTCTCTGTGATATTTTTATTATGCCAGCCCGAGATATCAAAGGTGATTTTGAAGGTTTCGGGATTGTTTATCTAGAAGCTAATTTATTTGGCAAACCAGTAATTGCCGGTGACTCTGGCGGAGTACGCGATGCCGTAGTTGATGAACATAGTGGTCTAATAGTTGATTCCGACAAAACCAGTGAAATTAAAAAAGCAATTGTTAAATTAGTCGAAAACGAAAGTTTGCGTCAAAAATTAGGAAGACAGGGCAGAGAACGAGCGATTAAAAAATTTAATTGGGAAAGACAGGTGGAAAAAATATTTAATCTAATCAATCAAAAGAAGAAAGAAAAAAAATAATTTTATGATTTCTATTATTATTCCTATTTATAATCAAGCCAAAAAAATTACTAAAACCTTAGCTAGCATTGCGCAGCAAAGTTATTCTGATTATGAAGTCATTATTGTTAATGATGGTTCCGGCGATGGCGTGGAAAAGGTGTTTACTAATTATTCTAAAAACTTAGAAACCAATAATCATTATTTATTTATTAATCAGACCAATCAAGGCGCGCCAGCAGCACGTAATCGTGGCCTTCAAGAAGCCAGCGGAGATTATTTATTCTTTTGTGATGCCGATGCCGTTTTAAAACCTCAAGCTTTAGAAATCATGCTCAATGCCCTGGAACAAAATTCCGGGGTTAGCTATGTTTATTCTTCCTTTAAATGGGGACATAAATTATTTAAATTAGGTGATTTTGACCCGGATAAATTACAAAAAATGCCCTATATTCATACCATGTCTCTAATTCGGCGAGTGGATTTTCCAACTGGTGGCTGGGATGAGAGTATTAAAAAATTACAG
>Ga0268276_1002586_pt1 | contig 15178 bp, 13 predicted proteins | sample saktaG_4_FD_190145 | JGI IMG/M metagenome (GOLD analysis project Ga0268276, IMG submission 190145) | Saline water microbial communities from Sakinaw Lake, British Columbia, Canada - sak_2010_1_5_45m | ecosystem: Environmental > Aquatic > Non-marine Saline and Alkaline > Saline ...
TTGTATCAATAAAGTCCTCACCTCCGGCCATTCTGCTTAAATATTCGTATTTACGCGCTTCTTTCTCCAAAATCTCAAGAATTTTTGGTTCGTTTTCCTTATCAACAATACTTATCACTGGCACCATGTAGTTACCTTTTTCTCCTTTTTTCTGTTCGGATTTAATCTGGGTCTTAAAGGTATAAACTCCCCGGAGATTGGCAAAAACATTACCTAAAAGGTTTTTAACGGTGTTTATTGCGCCTCGTCTAAAGTACATAACAAAAGGAGTCAACAGATCAGAAAATATCCCGATTACTCGATACATTTTTTCAGGTTGTCCGTCCTTTTTATTGTTATATGGATCATCTACTTTGGCTAGATTTAAAATATATCCTTCGATCGAATCAAGAATGCTTTTATCTTCATAAAAGAAGAACTGGCCAACTTTAGCCTGATTTCCTTCATTATCTTTTACTCGGTCTAAATCAGTTGTTCCCTGGACCAACTTCACCATCGAAGGCATGACATCGGAAGGATCAACACCGGCTGTCCCAAGGGAAAAGTTTTTCCTCATTCTCATTTGATCGTAAGTTGCCAATGCAGTTTCTTTTTTTACTGTCGGTTTTGCTACCATAGGTTTTATATTGAAAATCCAATTTGTAATATTTAATTACTAACTACAATCACTTTGTTTTTTCTTTTGATAATTTTTTAAGTTTTTTTACTACTTTTATTTCCTTATCGTTCACTACTGTTTTTTTTGGTTCTTCGCCAAATTCCTCAACATTGGTTTTGTTGATGGTCACTTTTTGACCGGACAAGGTTACTTCGAAAAATAGATCGGAATTTGCTACTCGTCTTTTTATCGTTTGATAGCCTTCCTTGACGAGATACGGTGTTTTCACCGTGAAAAGTTTTAGGATTGTCATAAATATTCACCTCCTCGGTGTTATGGAATTTTGAGGATTTGTAATGGATAAATAAGGTTTGGATTTTTTATTTTGTCGGTGTTGACATTCCAAATTCGTCTCCATTCGGCACCGTTTCCGTAGAATTTTTTAGCAATACCGAACAAGGTATCTCCTGGGAGGACAATATATGTTTTATTAATAGGGGATGGCGGTTGGGGAGTGGTGATGACATCTTCAAAATAGGGCTCCGGATCAATAAATCCTCTGATGTTTAAACAATCAGGATTATTTACACGAATACCGAAATGCAGATGTGGTCCAGTGGCAAAACCAGTCATACCGGAATACCCTATCGGGTCGCCTTTTTCTATCTCTGTACCATATTTAGCAAGTTCTTCGCTAGTGTGCCAGTAATAAGACTGGCCCCAGCTGTGGTTTAAGATGATTCCCCGACCGTCCAAATCAGGAAGATGATCGGCAAATAATAAAGTTCCTTTATCGCAGGCTAAAAGTGGAGTACCTACAGGCATACCGTAATCTATACCGTTATGTGCTTCAAAAAAAACTTTATGATACCAGTCAGGATCTTCACCAAATTTAAAAGTAACAGGATAAGAACCGGAAAATGGCCTAGCTATTTTTATATCCATAGGATTAGTACCCCCGTTTGATAATTTTTAATACCCGAGGTTGCGACATTTTGTATTGACGGGCGAGCTGATAAGTAGACTTTTTTCCAGAGGAGTAAAGTAGTAGGATCTTCTTGTTCCTATGCTCTTTAAGGTGTGACATGGTATTGACAACGGTTAATACCTGTGCTACCCTTTTGTTAACAAAGAAGTTTAAGAGAAGATTGTTTTTTTGAAGTTAAGACTCCTTTGACATTCCTACGTTTTTGAGGAAAAAGTAACGAAAAATTGATAATGAATCGTTTTCTTGCTACAATACTTCTCTATGTTTAAGCCTGTTGAATCCAATCCAAATTTTCCCCAAAAAGAGAAAGAACTGCTCGAACGTTGGTATAGAAACGGGATTGTTAAAAAGTATTTGAATAAAAACAACCCCGCCAGAGGCGGGGCAAAAAAACATTTTTCTTTCATCGATGGTCCAATAACCGCTAATAATCCCATGGGTGTACATCACGCATGGGGAAGGACTTATAAAGATTTATGGCAAAAGTTTTTTAATTTATTAGGCTATAAGGAGCGTTTTCAAAGTGGCTTTGATTGTCAAGGACTTTGGGTAGAGGTTGAGGTAGAAAAAGAACTAGGTTTAAAGAGCAAAAAAGATATTGAGGATCTTGTTCCTGGAAGCCAAAAATCCTCAATAGCTAAATTTGTTGATTTATGTAAAGAAAGGGTAAAGAAATTTGCCCAAATTCAAACGGAACAATCAAAACGTTTAGGCTATTTTGCCGATTGGGATCACTCTTACTTCACGATGAGTGATGAAAATAATTACATGATCTGGTATTTTTTGAAAAAGTGTTACGAGAATGGTTGGATTTACAAGGGCCGTGATTCTGTTCCTTGGTGCCCTCGCTGTGAAACGGCCATTTCTCAACATGAAATGTTGACAGAAGATTATAAAGAAGTTACCCATGAGTCAATAATTTTAGAATTTCCCTTGATGGAAAGAGAAAATGAATTTCTTCTTGTTTGGACAACAACTCCCTGGACAATCCCAGCCAATGTGGCGGTGGCGGTTGATGAAAAAGTGGATTATTCTTTAGTTGCCGGAGGTTTTAATCCCAATGATAAATTCTGGGTAGCCAAAGATTTGGTGGAAAAAGTTTTTCAAGGAAAGCATGGGGGGATTATAAAAACTGTCAAAGGAAAAGAATTAGTCGATCTTCATTATTGGACAGCTTTCGATGGATTGCCGGCGGTGGAGAAAGCAAGAAAAGAAAATCCTGATAAATTTCATGTGGTAATCGCCACTGATCCTTTGATAATGCCGATTTCGTTAGAGGAGGGGACAGGTTTTGTTCACACCGCTGTTTCTGCCGGCACCGAGGATTTTCGTTTAGGAAAAAAACATGGCCTACCGATGATTCCGGTTATCAATGATAGCGCTGATTATCTGTCTGGTTTAGGAGAATTTTCCGGAAAAAACGCTAAAGAAAATTCACGAATAATTCTTGACTATTTGGAAAAAAAAGAGAAAAAAGAAAAACGTTGGGTTTTCTCTATTTTTCCTTATAAACATCGTTATCCAGCTTGTTGGCGATGTAAAACAGAGTTGGTTTGGAAGGTGACGGATGAATGGTATATAGCAATGGATAAACCATCGCAAATTCCAAATTCCCTGCCTTGCCGGCAGGCAGGCAAATTCCAAATTCCAAACAAATCCAAAATTCAAAATTCTAAATTCAAAACTTTAAGACAGAGAATGATAGAAGTGGCGAAGAAAATTCAGTGGATACCGGAGTTTGGATTGGGGAGAGAGCTTGATTGGCTTAAAAACATGCATGATTGGTTAATCAGTAAAAAAAACAGATATTGGGGACTGGCTTTGCCTATTTGGGAATGTCAAAAGTGTCGCAATTTTGAGGTAATTGGAAGCAAAGAGGAGTTAAATAAACGCGCTATTGCCGGTTGGGAAAAGTTTGAGGGACATTCACCTCACAAACCATGGATAGACGAAGTTATTATTGACTGCCCAAAATGTAAAAGTCAAATGGAGAGAGTTGAGGCGGTTGGAAATCCTTGGCTTGATGCGGGTATTGTTCCTTTTTCAACTATCACCGTAGACAACCAAGGAAGACCGTTATATCTGGACAATCGTCAAGAGTGGAAAAAATGGTTTCCGGCTGATTTTATTACCGAATCATTCCCCGGCCAATTTAAAAATTGGTTTTACTCCCTTATTGCTATGGCGACGGTTTTGGAAGACACTAATCCCTTTAAAACCGTTTTAGGTTTTGGAACGCTTTTGGGAGAAGATAGCCGGCCGATGCATAAAAGTTGGGGCAATGCGATTGAGTTTAATGAAGGAGCGGAAAAGATTGGGGTAGATGTTATGCGTTGGTTATATGCCAGACAAGATCCTTCGCAAAATTTGCTTTTTGGTTATAGGAAAACAGATGAAGTGCGGCGCCAATTTTATTTAATTCTTTGGAATGTCTATAAGTTTTTTGTTGAGTATGCAAACTTAGATAAGTGGAACCCCAATGTCATCCTGAACCCGCCAAAGGCGGGGGAAGGATCTCTCGCGAATGCGAGAAATGGTCGCAGACAAGCTGCGAGATTCTTCGCTTCGCTCAGAATGACAAAGAGAGCAGAAAACATTTTGGATGTTTGGATTTTAAGTCGATTTACCTGGTTAGTTAATTTTGTCGAAAAAAGTTTAAAGGAATACAATGCTAAAGATACGGCTCTGGAGATTGAAAAATTTGTTAATGATTTGTCTACTTGGTATATAAGACGAAGTCGGGAACGGGTTTGGGTAAACAGCGATTCAAAAAAAGATAAAGAAAGTTTTTACTCAACTCTTTATTATGTTTTAGTTAATTTATCAATTATTCTTTCACCGATCTTGCCCTTTATTTCTGAAGAAATTTATACCAATTTGACCGGAAAGGAGTCCGTACATCTTTCATTTTGGCCAAAATTAAGTTCAATGTTTAACGATAATCGTTCAACATTAACAGACGACATGGATTTGGTTCGTCAGATAGCCGAAGTGGGTCGTCGGGTACGAAAAGAGCAGAAATTAAAAGTTCGTCAACCCTTAAAAAAAGTCCATATTAAATTACCAGAAGGTAAAAAATTTAATGATATAGACAATTTAGAACAATATTTAGATTTAATTAAAGGTGAATTAAACGTTAAACAAATTCAAATATCAACAACTAAAGCGACGGAAATGGAATTAGTTTACGATACTAAATTAACAGAGGAGTTAAAAAAAGAGGGCGAAGCAAGAGAGTTAATAAGGGAAATACAAAGAGAACGAAAAAAATTAGGTCTCAAACAAAGCCAATTTATTAACTTAGAGCTTCCTGATTATCCAAAAAACTATGAAGACTTAATTAAGAGAAAAGTGATGGCGAAAGAGATAAGGAAAGGAAATAAATTCTTAATTTCATGAAAAAAACTTTTGATATTTGGATACTTCTTTCAATTGTTGGGTTATCAGTCTTTAGTTTATTTAATCTTTTCGGTATTAAAAGCACATTTTTTTTAAATCAGTTAGTATTTTTTATAATTGGTTTTATTTTTCTACTGGTTTTTTATAAGATCGGGTTAGAGTTTTTTAAACTTAACAGCCAATTTTTTTATTTTTTTAGTTTTGTTCTTCTTTTAATAACTTTCTTTGTTGCTCCAGAAATTAGAGGTTCCAGAAGGTGGCTTAATTTATATTTTTTTAAATATCAAGCGTCAGAATTTTTAAAACCGTTTTTTATTATTTATACGGCTAATTTACTGACTGAAGAAATGCCAAAAACATTTTCTGTTTTTAATTTCAAAAAACTTTTTTTTAGTTTTTTATTTTTTCTGCTACCCGCAATAATTATTTTTAAACAACCCGATCTTGGGAATACTATAGTTTTTATAGCGGTATATTTATCAATGTTGTTTTTTGCCGGTATGGCTATTCGTTATTTTGCTTATCCCTTCCTTTTTTTGTTCATGGCAACCCCTTTAATTTGGAAAATTTTAGCCGAGTACCAAAAAAATAGAATTCTCAGCTTTTTTGATCCTCAAGTTGATCCAAAAGGACTTTCTTACAATCTTATCCAGTCGATTATTACCATTGGATCGGGTGGTTTCTTGGGCCGCGGATTGGGTCTTGGGACACAATCAAGATTTTCTTTTTTACCCGAAAACCACACTGATTTTGTTCTTGCTTCACTCGTTGAGCAATTTGGTTTTATTGGAGGGTTGTTGGTGATTTTTCTTTACGCTGTTATTATTTTTCGATTAATAAAAAAAATCTTCGTTTATCAAAAAGATAGTTTTATTTTCTTGTTTTTAGTTGGTGTAACAATGTATTTAATTATTCAAATATTTATTAACATTGGCATGAATTTTGGAATTATGCCTATTGCGGGGATTTCATTGCCTTTTGTTTCTTACGGGGGATCATCAACGGTTTCAACCATGATAATGTTGGGGTTGACCCTTGCCTTATAATTGTTTATAATTTCATTCATGAAATTTGCAGTCATTAGAACCGGTGGTAAACAGTATTTAGTAAAAGCAGGTGATGAAATATACGTTGATAGATTAGATAAAAAAACTAACGAAGAGGTGGAATTTGAAACTTTAGCGCAAGGTGATTTGGAAAAAGAAGAGATTGAGTTGGGATGCCCGACTTTAAAATCGAAAGTTAAAGGAAAAATTATTGAGAACTTAAAAGGTACTAAAATACGAGTGGCCAGATTTAAGGCAAAAATTAGATACCGAAAAGTTAAGGGGTTCAGACCGTATTTAAGTAAAGTAAAAATCGTTAAAATATAATACGAATAGTCTATTTTTATACGAATGTTGCGAATATGCTAATTTAATTGTTATTCGTATATTTGCATCATTCGCATTCATTCGATTATTCGTATCACGTCTTATGGCACATACAAAAGCACAAAAAGCGGCCTCAGGCAATCGGGATTCAGCCGGCAGAAGACTGGGAGTAAAAATATACGGTAATCAGTCCGTAAAAGTCGGCAATATTATCATTCGGCAAAGAGGAATGACTTTTAAACCGGCAGGCGGAACGAAGGTAGGTAGAGATTATACAATTTATGCAGTTAAAGAAGGCAAGGTTGAATTTTTCAAGAAACAAGGGAGACAATATGTAATGGTAGTGTAAAACCTTTGGTTATGGACGAAGATGCTAAAAAAATAGTTGAACAAGTTAAATTAGAAAGAGATGTTTTTAATAAAGCAAAGCTCCTTCGGTATCTAAATAAAGTAAAGGATCTCTCGATTGTTAAATTATCAAGAATATTTTCCATAAAACCTGCTTATATTTGTAACCTGCTAAGATTATTAAAATTGCCCGAAATTGTTATTGACGGTTATTATTCAAAGATTGTTTCTTTAAGTCATTTGATGACAATTTCTCGACTAAGAAGCAAAGAAGAAATAATTAGCGCCTATGAAGATATTTTAACGAAAAATTTAACCGTCGAGAAAGCCAATGAATTGGTGAGAGAAAAGCTTTTTCAGATAAAAACAGGCGGTGAAAGAATTGATAAGGATACAAAGAGAAAAATTGAGGAAAAATATAAAAAAATTGATAAAAATATTCAAATAAAGATAGTTCAAACAAGAGTTCAGGCAAGAATCATATTAATAATCAAAGGGAATATGGCAAAAACGACTGAAGTCTTAAAGAAAATTGTCTCTTGATTAAATAGCCAAAAGGATTTTTTATCCAACCAACGCTTTCGGGAGGAAAATAGCGGAAAATAACTTTACCTATAATATCGGTAATGGGAATGAAGCCAAATTCTCGCGAATCAGAAGAACGGGGACGATTGTCACCCATAACGAATAAATAGTCTTCAGGAACGGATACTTCAACCCCATTTTGGATGAATCCGCCCTCAAAAAAAGTCGTTTGGGCGGCAATATAATTTTCTTGAACAAGAATATTGTTTATGTATACTTCACCTTCGTTTATCATAATTTGGTCTCCTGGTAGCCCAATAATTCTTTTTATATAATCAATGTCCGGGTTTTTTGGCGATTTGAAAACTATGATGTCTCCTTTTTTTGGTTTTTCAAATTTATAAGCAATCTTGCTGGTTAAGATATAATCCCCTGATTTAAATGTATTCTCCATTGAGGCTCCTTTTACCTGATGGGGAGCGGCAATAAAAAGATATAGGACAATAAAAAGAGAGCCGACAAAGGCGATTGTTTCCAAGATATCCATCACGAAGTCAATGATTTTTTTTACCACGCTCATAAGGAATTATTATAATGAAAAAGAAATAAAAAAAACAAGGAGATTTTGGTAAAACCACGTTTGACGTGGTAAAATAGATAAAAAGGACTGTTAGCTCAGCGGTAGAGCACTGCACTCACATTGCAGGGGTCGGAGGTTCAAATCCTCCACAGTCCACTAATTAGATTTTGGTTGTTTTCTTCTTCTCCAAAAGTAAGTTACGATACCAAACATAAGAAGATCAAGCAGGCAGAAATAGCGGCAGAAGAAGGATTGAGATTGGATAAGTAAGTAATTTGTTAGACAATCTTTATTCAGCCACAGGAAAACTACATAAGTGATAATTGGGATAATTGAAGAAACCAATAATGGTTTTTTTATTTTTTCAGAATATTTTTTAAGAACTAGATAATAATATAAAAACAAAACGATAATTTCTCCAAACAGGATTTTCCACCAGAGACAGGCTTGACAAAAATTGACAACTTCTTCTCCTTTTATTTCTCCTGGTTTGGTTACTCCTAAAATTCCACTGGGAGTGGCGGTAAGTTTAGCTCCGGGAGTGGCCACGCCTAAAACTCCAGGGGCAAAACCGGGAGCGATACCTCCAGGAGGAACTCCAAAAGCACCGGCAATTGGACCCGGTGATACTGGGCCGGTAAAATCACCCGGCATACAACCGTTGCCAGCTCTCACCCAAAAATAATAAGTGCCTGCGCCTAAACCAGAAACGGTATAAGAAGTAGCGGTGCCAATATTGGGATTGCCCCATTTCATCGTTGTTGAATCATTAGAATAAGCGATTAAAAAATAGGTGTAAGGCGGTGTTGGGGCTGTCCAAGTCAAAAGAACAGACCCAGCGCCGGCAGCGGCAGCCGTAAGACCAGTTGGTGTCCCCGGTTTGGCATCAGAACAGACAGGGGCGGAAACACCAGCGCCTAAAACCACTCCTGCATCGGGAGCGGTGGTTGGTGTAGGTGCCGGGGTAGTTGTTGTTCCCAGAAAACCCAAAACTAAATCAAACGACGTTTTTTTGTCTTGATATTCATTGCCAGCAGGTTGTTCCATTGAGACGGTATAAACAAAGTCATCAAATGAACTAGAAGAAAAGGTGGCTAAATTTACCTCACCAGCAAGGTAGAAATTTTTTAGTGAACCGGCCCAAAGAATATTATTAGTACTGCTTTGTCGAATGGAGAGAATCATAACCTGATCCAGATTGCCTGTTTGAGCAGTATTAATCGCCTGGGTTCCTATGTTTTGAAATGAGGGACTATTGTTTCTTATTCTAACGGTTTTTGATAACGACTTTCCCGGATACCAAATCTCAGAGGCGGGGAAAAGGGCGGGAGAGGTTGAGGGTATACAAGTACCAGAACCGTCACAAGTTATATCTAAGTCTTGAGCTTTGGCTATGCCTGGCGACAGGAATAAGACTGATAGGATAGATAGAACAAATAAGAGAGATAAAAGAATTTTTTTCATTTTTATATTTTAATTAATCAATTAATTGAATTAGACTATAGGTATTGTTGTTTTTGTCTTCTAAGTCAATTTTTAATTGAATGTTATTAATACCGGAATGATAAATGCAGATACCGCTGGTGGAACAGGTACCTAAGACAATATTTTCTTTTTTAAATTCATCTTGATTTTCCAAATCAGTTTCTCCAATCGCCCCTTGGACTCCAACGTCACTGTCATAAGTTAATTCATAAGACAGTTTGATATAATTGTTAAGGTTTTTGACGGTGAATGATAGTATTTTATAGTCATTTGATACATTAAGACTGATTTCGGGTGAAGGAGTAATTGTTGGTAGAGGAATAGGGGAGGTAGTTCGGGCAATAAGAGATTGATGAGATAATGGTTCATTTTCGGAGCGGTTGGCGGCGCCTGGTGTGCCTCGCTCATCAGCGCCAGTGTCGAAAAAGTCAGCGGTTGAGGCAGCGTCAATACAGGTATACCAATTCAAAGGATCAATTCCATCACTAGGGATAGAGGTTCGCTCCATGGAGTAGTATTTTTCTGCTCCAGCAGTGGTGTCGTAGATGCCTTCTTTAGGAGCGGTTTCCTTCCAAGCTTGATCGATGGGGTTGTCAGTTGAATCATATAGTTTAATTGAAAGATGGGAATTGTTAAGCCCAACATCGGTTGTTACATAATCAATTATTATTGAATCTTTAAGATGAGAGCTGCTTCCGACAAAGTTGGAAATTAAAAAATAACCTTTTGGTGCAATTGTTCCAGCAGATATTGTTAGCATGTCAACATCAGTTGTTCCGTTGAATTTAGTCAGTTTGAATCCACTTAAGTCAATAGAGCGATTAGTCATATTTCTAAGTTCAATCCACTCATCATCAGTTCCTTGAGCCGACCCCATCCACATTAATTCATTGATAATCACATCGCCGGCATTAACTGTTACTCCAGGGTCTGTTGGGATGAGAATGGGATCGGCGACTTCTGACCAATTTGGCGCCTCATCAGCCGCTTTGGCTGAAAAACAGTATTTTTTGCCAGGATTTAAACCTAAGACTTCAAGAGTTTGGACAGTACCATAATTTTCCGGTGCTGGTACTTTATCTACCTTGACAGTGGTGTCAAAATTAAATCCAGTACAATCAGTAGCTGAATCATCCATTTGTGAATAACGGAAGTCATATTTTGATGCTCGACCGCTAGTTAGGTCGTAATCATTACTGGGGGCATTCCATTGCAAAGTAACCGAATTAGCCGTCGTCCCAGTTGAAGTTAATGTCATTTTTGAAGGGGCCGTGTTGTCAACAGATAACGAGACTATTTTCGCTCCGCTTGAATTTCCGGCACGGTCTACGCAATAATATTGAAGATTGTAATTCCCAGCGGTTGTTATATAAAAATCTGCTTCAGGGGAAACTGGCGTTGGCGGTCCTCCTGTAGAATAGTAACAAGAATCAATCCCGGAGAGACTATCGGTTGAACTTATTTTAAACTTGGTGTCTTTACTAGCGGTGATATAGTAGGTAGTGATTTTGTCAACATAAACAAATGAGCGGTCAGTTAAATCTTCCGTGTTACCAGCATATAAAACCAGATTTATTTTTGAGTCAGTAATATCGCTTAGATTATAAGTAAATTGTTGCCAACCGGTGGAACGGGCTTTTCCGGAGGAATCGGGTGTGAGAAGACTATTGTCAGAGTTAATTCTAAATATCTCTTGGCCATTAAGACGAATAAAAAAACCAGGATTATCATACGCATAGTCGCGAGTGACGAAATTGTAGTATAACGAAAGGCTTTTTGCTCCGCTGTCAAAAGACTGCATTAATCTGTTAGTCCAGACATAACTATCAGCCCGGCCAATTTGGGCCATTGCGCTGTCATAAGGATTTATAGTTATTGAAGGTGGCGGTAAGGCGTTGTTGATCGTTACCGGGGCACTAATAAGATTAACTGATCCAGCTGTGGTCCAACCAATCAATCCACTCTCAAAATTACCATTAGTGACATTAGCGACAGTTTCATCAACAACTTTATAGCCGGAGCCAGAAACGGAAAGAGAAAGAGAGGGAGAGTTACGGTCAACAATTAAATGATAAACCGAACTGGTTGAGATGTCATCAAATTGGTCTTTAGCTTGGACACGCCACCAATATTCTCCTTGAGGAATGCTATTGTAGACATAGATTAAATCGCCAGAAAAAGAAGTATTAATTAAAGGGGAGGCAAAATCATTAGCATCATCTAATTGAAAACTATAAGAAATCGTGGCAATCGGACAGGAGCTGGTTGTGGCTAACCAGTTAAAATTAACGTCGTTAGCATTAGTATTAGTATCATTAGCAGGAGAGCTCAAAGTCGGAGCAGTCGGGGCCACCCAACAACTGGTAGTGACGTTATTTTGCAAAGACTCTTCATCAAAAAGACCCCAAGTTCCGTCGGATCCTATCTGCCAGCCTTTGAAATTAATATCAAAACCGCAGGATTTAGACTGAAGGGTTGAGTCCGAACTGTCAAGTCTTAAGATAAAAGTCCAGTCATCAGATCCTCCGCTTATGGTCGCGGCCGGATTTAAGTTTAAGCCCGACAGATTTCCGTTGTATTGACTGACGCCATCGAGTTTTGCCTCTACCTGCAAAGCGTCGCATAAAGCATCGTCTCCGCTTGTCTTTTGCTCCCAAATTCTATATTCAAAATCCAAAGATCCATCTTTTTTTATTCTGACTGTTTTTGTTTCAGAATCGCCGGGTTTCATGCCGGAAATATTAAAAAGAGGAGAAGAAAGAAGTACGTCGGATGTATCTCTTAACGAAAAATCAATGGATCCGGCAGAAAAAGTATTATTACCGGAAGTTTCCTGATCAAGATAGTTTGAATTAGTAACACCAATAAAAGAAAAGCTCATGAGTAAAAATAAAACAATGATTTTAAAGAAGCGTTTTTTAAACATTTTTCTTTTTAAATATTCTATTCCACAATTTTTTAATACCTTTTTCCGCTTTTATTTCTTCCTCACCTATCTCCAACTCAACTTTTTCTTTTACCGTCAGCTTTCTTTTTTTCCTCTTTTTCAAAAGCTTTTGAACTTCGTTTTTGATAGTTATAAGCTCGCTGTAAATGATCAAAGTCGCCGGAATTACAACCAAAAAAATAAGCCCGTCTCTTGTTTTGGCAAAAGCAACAGGATAACCTAAATATGGCACGGAAAAAAGCGCTTTTCCCAGGACATTTTCTTTGGGTCGCTCTTCAGTATCCGGGGATTTATTGGCATCGCCTTTAGTCACATAAAAGGTTTTTCCGGCTTTGTTTTTGACAGCAAAGACACGGTGGGTGAGAGAAACTTTGGGATTGGCCGGTTCTCTAGTGGTGATTATATCGCCTTTGTTATACTTTTTGGCAGGTTTAATTATCACAATTGAACCTTGTTTGATGGCCGGTTCCATTGAGCCTGACTGGACAGTAAAAAGCTTGAAGTTGCCGGGAATATTTAAAACAGAGATGGCCACCAGCCCGCCAATTACTATAAGAAAAGCAAAAATCGCGCCATATAAAATCCTGCCGATTTTCTCAATCAGCTTTTTAAAATCAATTTTTACGTTTTTAATTTTTTCCATATAAGCTTAGTGAGTTGCGCAAACATTAATCGCTTGCGCAACCTGTCTAAACCCATTTAGCTATACCTTTATTGAGCAGCTGATTGGCCTAACTCAAAGGTCATGTTCAGGGTCATATCATCACCCATAGCTAAATTATCACTAGGTGTGTTCCACCAATCAAAAATAGCGGTAACACAAGTTTGGCCGCCAGCGTTAATTGGTTCGTCGAGTTCATAATTACCAGCAACACTACCGGTCATACCATTGTAAAAAGTCGTGTCACCACCACCAATCCAACCATCGCAATCTCGGTCAACAACTAACCTCATATTAACAACATTCTGAAGCTCGCCTTGACTGGCTCCTGGATTATCACAGGTGCTGTCACCAGCCTCAGTTTCCGGTTCAATACAGGCGTTTTCATTATTGGAAACACTAATGCTTTCTAAATCTAAATAGCCGTTAATGGTGCCAATATTTCTTAAAGTGTATGTTCCTTTTGGTTGACTGCCTGGTTTCATGTTGGCAACGGTGAATTTTACTGTATTGGTGCCATTGTTCCCATCGGCTGTCAAATCCAAAGTTCCAGCGCCAAAAGTATTGCCAGTGCTAGTTTCTGTGTCGGCAAACTGGGCTAAGGTAGCTCCTGTTGCGACTGCGGCGACCATGACGATCATAACTAAACTAGTTAATATTTTTCTCATTTTTTTTCACCTCCTTTCGAATGAAGTAAATTTTTAGTAAAGCAAAACGCTAAGCAAAGTTTTTCGGAGGGTAAAGAAGAACCGCCAATGCAATCTTTCAATTGACTACGCGGATGATTTGCGATAAAAACTAGGTCCAAATATTTTTGGGACACAGTTAGACGCTATTTTACTTGGAGCAGACAAGCAAATCAAGAGAGCATATCTATTGCTTTATATGACAGAATATATCAGCCTATATTATTTTTTCTTATTTTCTCGCCGGGCGTCGCGAATAAAGATGATGATAAGGATACCGATGAGAATCAAAGCAACAATTGTAAGAATGGCATTTATTGACAGCATATTATTTTTTTGACCAATAATAGAATACCATAGTTAATAACGCGAAAAAAATTGCGGTAATTAAAATAACCGTATTGGAATCCATATTATTTTTTAACAATTAATAATGCTCCATAAAACATTATAAATGATACAAATAAACTAATAAAAGCTGAAATTATAGAAAAAAAATCAAACCTTCTCTCAATAAATATTCTAGACACAACTAAGATAGAAATCAAGACGGTTGATAAATTAACTAAGATTTCAGAAATTACTTTCTTTTGAGTTAAATTTAACTTTTTCATAGTTTTCTAACCTCTTTAACCAATTCGCCAACCGATTTAAGAAGAATTTCAGCCAGATTCAAGTTGTTTTTATTTAAATTTTCTTCGACAGAATTTAATCGCGTTTCAATCTCAATCAAAATATTGGCATTTTTCACGACATTTTTACCCCTTTGTTTTTTAGATAAAAGATATTTTTGAGTAGGACCAATGAGTTTCTTATAATTTGTTAAATCTTTTTTTATTCTTGAAGAATAAACACCAAAGACATAACTGACTAATGATTTTTCATAGAGATTTTCTAATTTTTCAATAGCATAGAGGATTTTTTTCTTATCAGAGTCGTTAACTTTCGTTCTTGTCAAAAAGAGTTGTTGATGGGTTAACTGAAGAGCTGATTTGAGACGGCCCTTGTTGTTCTGTTGATATCGTTGTTTTGCCAGTTTTAGATTGTTAATCGCTTTGGTAAGATAGTTTTTCCCTGGGCCGGAGAGATGTCTATTAATATCACTTAAATAGAGGATTAATTCGTCAAATAGCACGGATGGGTCGGATAAGGGGAGTTGAGGTGATTGGGGGTTGAAGTTTATTTGGTAGGAATCGGTTTGAGAGGCTGGAGGGATTTGGGTAATTTCACCTTCAATTGTTTCCCAACGATCGTTTTGTTCGGTTATTTGACCAATAATAACGGTGTATCGGCCTTTTTCTTTGCCTTTGACATTTAAGGTGTAATTCCCAGTGCTAGTATTTTCAACAAAAATCAGTCCGTCTTGTTCATGAAAAGTTTCTCCATTAAAATTAACTTCCATTTCCGCCGGAGATTTGATTAAAAAAATTAAAGAAGGGAATATTTGAGTAGCCGCGCCTTCTGATATTAAATTGTTTTGATAGTTTACGTCGAGCACGTCTAAAATTTTCTTAATGCCTTCTGATTTATAAACGATTTCTCCGTGATCAAGGTTTAAAATTACCTGGTTGTCTCCTGCTTGAGCGCT
>Ga0268276_1002587_pt1 | contig 15171 bp, 11 predicted proteins | sample saktaG_4_FD_190145 | JGI IMG/M metagenome (GOLD analysis project Ga0268276, IMG submission 190145) | Saline water microbial communities from Sakinaw Lake, British Columbia, Canada - sak_2010_1_5_45m | ecosystem: Environmental > Aquatic > Non-marine Saline and Alkaline > Saline ...
CGGTTGGTGATATAGTGGTTTTCAGTGAATCCCAGGTTCCACTGAAATAGTTCAGGTCAGGATCGATGAATTTCAGTGAGTCCAGTGTAAATACTGCTAATCCGCTGTCTGTCGCCACAAAAGATACATTAAAAAATGTCCCCGGGGCCGATACAAACCGGCCAGCTCCCAGCATTACCGCAACCATATATATCATACTGTCCGAAGCGCTGCTGTCAGTCACGATACTTTCTGGATGAATGTCCCAGAATACTGCCCCTTGAAACAGGTTTCCCGGTGTACCTTCAAGAAACCGGACTTTCCGCTCATCGTAATTCAGCCGGAGAAAGACTGTCCGCATGGAATCGCCTTGCGAAACTCCCAATGCCACCGTAAAAGTATCTGTTTCGCTGACTTCGTCGCTACTCATTCGCATAGTAACATGAGGATTGGTCATTGCAAATGACAGTGACCCGATTAGTAGTAATATTGGAAAAATAATAAACGTTTTTTTCATATAGTTATCCGGTATTTGATTATCTCAATAACATTATTTTTCTGATTTTTTCAACTCCCAAACCCTTCAAAACCAGGAAATACACACCACTCGCCATGGCCTGACCATTGTCATTCCGGCCAACCCATTGAAGATGGTACAATCCTCCCGGGTGGTATCTATTTTCCAAAGTCACAATAGAATTTCCCCGCATGTCCACAATCGCCAGGCGGTAATTCCCCGCTTCGGATTCGGGAATATTATACGAAATCCATGTTTCCGCATTAAACGGATTCGGATAATTTTCTATGAGTAAAAAGTCTTCCGCGATGAAAGTATCTTTATCAGGAGTTATTGAAGTACGTAATGATTTGCAGTTACTATCTCGGATATCAGATTCTGTTATTTTAGGTAATGATGGATTCAGACACAGTTTGGTTAGCCGAATTTCAACAAATATACCCTCACCACACAGTGACTTCCCAAGCGATAAAAAATTCAGATCAATAATTCCTTTTTCTGTCAAGTCTTCCGGCACCAGAAGTAATTGATTCTCACTGATGTTTTTCACCCATTCACCGGTTTCAATGGATTCAAAGTGCAGTTTTGCGGGATCGAAATTCAGACGCAGATGGGCGGCCTGTAAATCATTAACTTGTTTCATATTTATCCGGACCAGCAAATTGTTGGAATATTCTTCAGAACTCAATTGAATTTCGATTGGTTTTTTGGTCGACACAGTGGTTTTCTGATTGAATGCACCTTCGTAGGTTCGGCGATAATTGGTTCCCAGCACCATCAGATCATAAAAATTCGTGGTGTCATCGGGACTAAGTTGATAAGGAGAAATCGATTCGGATGATCCTATATCAAAGCGTTTATACCAGCGACTGCTGGTAGGATTTAACCAGAAATAATCGGAAAAAAGAGAGATGTCCTCCCAGGTAACCTGACCATCACAAATTCCGGAAATACTGATTTCATTACCACCATTGTATGTAAAATCCCCAAGAATATATTTCGCCCAGGCATCAAAGCGTTCACTATTGCCACCCGCTTCGACACTGGCATAATTTTGTAAATGCTGGTAAGCATGATACTGAACTCCCCAGCGATCACGGATGTCAATATTTTGAATAAAAATCGGGGAGACACCCGGGCCAATAATATTGAATTTCAGACGGATTACCGAATTAGAATCGATCACCTCATATTCAGTATTAATCAAAGCGCTACCACCAAATTCGGCGTCGTACTGAAAAATCGTATATTCCGGATGGTCTTCATCAAATAACTCCAACTGCGATACACTTGTATCAACATAAAACCAGGAATCATTACCCCACACATCACCGTATTCCGCAGATTCGAACTCCAGAATCCGGTTGTCAAATCCAAATTGAAACGACGCAGTTTTAATGCTTAAAACAATACTATCGTTGATTACCGGCAAGAAAATATCCGCATAGAATGACAGATCATCAATCCGCTGGATTTTGCTGGCGCTCGTGCCATTTATAGATCGAAATGCCGGGTAAAACATATTCAGGTTAGCACTATCATCTTCAGCGGATGATGCCAGATCGTTTCGAATCGTCACGGGCATATTAATTGCCTGATAACCAAACTGGACAACAGTCGGATGGTTGATGTCATTCGATACCGTCGGTGAAACAGTTAAATCTTCCTTGAACACTTTAATGCTGAACCATTTACCATAAGGACCATTGGCTGTCGTATCAATTTCAAGAGTTTCTGGGTCGTTATCCTGCCAGTCATGAACAATCGCTACAATAAATAACATACGGTTATCAACCAATAGTAATGAATCCCCGTTAAAGTCAAAACTGATTGAGTTTACACTGTCGGACTGATCCGGAATAGTAATTCCCAACCCGCCGCTGATCAGCGAATCATCAGCCCCAAAGCTCCGGTTACCGCGATCCATATACAGCCGGAGCTCGTCCACAAACCAATCGGCAGTGCTATTGGTGATCGGCCATAAGCGAAAACCTTTCAAATAATAAGTTTTGGGGTCAGCCGGATTATCTGTAGAAAATGTAAAGTTTGCAATCGCCATGGTGTCACCGGAAGCCAGGTGACGCCACTGCGTTGAAACATTATTCAAAGCATACTGAAAATTCCAGCCGTACTGTGCTTGCAACGGCACAATAAGGCATAGAATGAACATCAGTAAAAGCGCTTTATATCCTAAACGGTGTTTTAGCAATTTCCGAATCCGTTTTATCTTATTAATGTAATTTTATAGTTTTTCAATAGTCCTTCACCTTCTACCCGGACAAAGTAAATACCACTACTGGCCGGGACATTCAGTTGATTCAGGCCATTCCAGACTACGCGATATTGCCCGGCAGAATGATAATTGTGAGACAACTCCCTGACCAGTTTTCCCTGTAAATCGTAGACCGAAATTCGATAATTACCACCATTTCCGTCAGGAATTGAGTAAATAATGCTTGTCGCTGGATTAAACGGGTTGGGATAACATTCCATTAAAAAATAGTCGGACAGAAGAACTGGTTCCGGCTGTATTTCGATGCCCAAAGCTACCTGCTGGCAATTCCGATCTCTCAGATCGACATAATCCAACCGAATCGATCCAGTTTCGGAACCGGTATTTTCAAAATCGACCGTTAAAAAACGACCTTCCCCGGTGATTGGTTTTTCAAGCGCCAGAAAATTGACATCCACAATTCCCCTTTTCAATTCGTCAGAAGAATAGAGCAAAACATTTTGAGATGAAGACCCGATTACCCAGTCGCCAAGTGTCAATTCATCAAGTTTGCAGTTCAAAGGATCAAATGTGATCTTAATTTGTGCAGAAACAAACTCCGGGATATTCCTCATATCAAGTTTGGCCTGGTAAATATCCGATTTGCCGACATCCCCGACAACATTAAATACCAGTGTCGGTGAATCCGCATATACTACTGCTTTCTGGCTGAAATCACCTTGCAACGTCCGATAATAATTGGTCCCAATCACCATCAGATCGAAAAAATTAGTTGTATCATCAGGACTAAGTTCATCGGGATCATGTGACGCTGAGTCACCAACGTCAAAACGGGTATACCAGCTGGCGGAATCGGCATTCATCCAGATATAATCGGCAAACAGAGTAATGTCGTATACCGGGTCAATCAGTCCATCGCACTCGCCATCAATCAGCGTCCCTTCACCCCCGGCAAAATCGCCTAATATCTGCTTCGACCAGGCATCGTATTGTTCTGCCATATCGTCAGCATCATTCTGAAGATTCCGGTAACAGTGATAGGGAATACCCCACTGGTCCAGAATCAGCACATCAGACAGAAACAGTGGACTGACTCCCGGTTTAAGTACTCTAAAATAAAATATCCCCAAAGAATTATTCGCAATGCTTACATAATTTTCAGGGCTTAGGGAATTTCCGATAACGACTGCCTCAAAGCGTACAACTGATAAACTGGTATCACCCGGGAGAGTTGTTTCGCCATATCCGCTTTCTTCCCAGCCATTGTCCTGATATTGTTTATTATCCCAAAGGTCTCCGAAAGCGATCGAATCAAGTGCCAGGTACTGGTTATTCCACCCAACCTTGAAAGATGCATAAGAAAGACTATCACCGTTTATACTACCGTCATGAGGCAGAAATACATGGGCCTCTATGGTCAAATCAGTAATCCGCTGACTTCTGCTACTGTCACTGTCATCTAGCTCATAATAGTTAGAATAAAACATATTACTGTCTTCTTCGGCAGTCCGGTTCCGGTTATAAATATAAACCGGTAAATTCACTGCTTGAACCGTGAAATATTTCGTAACATCTCCAGACCAGGCATTCGAAGTCCCGGCCGGATTATCATCTAGGCGCCGAAAGACAATATCATCCTCATCTTTATCAATAGTTATCCCAATTTGGGCGCCGTGTTGAGTCGTGATCTCATGGTCTTCTGTGTCCTCTGTTTTCCAGTTTTGAACAATCATTGTGATGAAAAATGTTGTAGTATCTCCTAAAATTACATCTCCACCCAGCGAAAACGGCATCTGGGTATTGTTCGTTGCCGCAACATCCATACCTACAAGGCTCTGGGTATTGATTAACGAGTCATTACTACGGTCCAGACTTCCGGAATAACCATCGGTATTCTTCCACAATTGAAGTGAGTCAATATACCAGTTATCCTGATCGGTGAAAGGACGCACATTGAATTGTGTGATCTTATAATCATTATCAGTATCGAGATCAATATACTGAATCTTCATTACGGTCTTATTTTCACCGGAAGCCAGACGGCGGCCCCATTCATTGGAAGCATTCGGATAGGTAATGATCAGCCGATAATCCTCTGCCCTGGTTGTACTGAAAACCAGCAATACCATCAGGCACAATTCAATGCTTCTGCGGATCTTATTCATAACACAATCCTTCTATAATAACAGAATTAGAAATATTTTCGCTGAGTCCATAACATTTTTAAAAATAGTTTTGCTGTTGTTCAATGTCAAGAAAAACATTATTTAATGGTAAGTTATACGGAATGACCTAAGAAATTACATTAAGTGCTGATTATTTAGTGGCTGTCCGATTTTTATCATAGGTGATTTGCTCTCCGTTTTCTATATTAAATATAAGGACTTAATGGTGATTTTTAACAGAGGAAACTTTCGTTTTTAGAGCAATATTATCCGAACTTCAAATGGCAATAAAATTCCAGAAACAGTCTGATAAATCAGCACACACCAAAAAAACAGTAATTAAATCATGGCTGATTGTTACTACTGTTACGCTTTTAATTTTTTCCTTTAGGGTTTTTGGAAATAATCTGAATAGTTCTTTTCGGAACATTGCTTTGAGTACAAACGAGCCGCCGGTTCTGCTGTTTCCACTGGACACCATCTTTGCCGAAGACTCCCGACTTAATTTGAGCCATGAAACCATTCTGGACGCGGTTTACGATCCCGATCACGATGACTCTCTGCTTACAATAACAATTACAACGGACTCCGGCCTGGTCTTCTATTGGTTTGATCAGTCAACCGATACGCACAAGTTCTGGGCAAATAAAGACATTGACAGCTGCGGGTATTTTCACATTCGAATTCAGGATCCTCTCGATTCGGTATTTATCGCATCTTTTGTGGTTGATATTATTCCGGTAAACGATGCTCCCGTATTCGCTGAAATCCCTGATACAAGCGCTATTCAGGACACAACATTTTATCTGTCGCTGAACCCTTATTGGTCGGACGTGGATAATGAAGTATCCGAAATGACCTGGGTGGTCAGCGCAATCCATTCCAACGTCAGTATCACAGACACAAATGACAGTCTGTTCTGCGTTCCACCATCCGGATTTATTGGCTGGGATACTCTGTTTCTGACGCTTACCGATTTAGATGGGCTGACTGATCGGGATACCTTCAAAGTGTTTTTCCAAGATGCATTACCACCCGGTTTTACGGTTGGTATTTTCCAAAATTCAGTCGCTTCGGAACATCTGGACATCTACTTTTTTCCAAGTGAATCCATCGATTCGCTTTATTCAGCAACCATTAACGGAGACAGCACCGGCACTGAACTGCTGTCCGACATTGATCCTTCCCCGTTTCATACACATTATCGCATACAGGACAGCGGGGTTCACCTGCTCCGGATCACTGCATCCGATACAAGCGGCAACGTCGGATTAACGGAATATGATTTCAGTTCATCTTTCATATCCAAAATAAATGGTGGAATTATTTACAGCCCCGATTCGACGGTACAGCTCATCATTACAAGCGAATCGGTACCTTCCGATAATTATTTTCTTTGCTTACCCTATTCGGATAATTGCCAGACTGGCAGTGAATATTCCAAGTTGACTCCGCCGAAAAAAGCAAAAGATGTTAATGAGATGCCCTTTACATTCGTATCTCCCAAAATCCAACTGTCGAAAAAATGCACAATTATTTTCCACCAGAATAGTGAAGAACTTCAGCCTGGAATATTTGAGTGGCAGCAACAAAACTGGGTATATTTAAAAACTTATTCAAATTCCAGCAATACTCAATACTGGGCCTATACTGATAAACTTGGCAAATTTGCACTCAAGCCTAACGCACCGGAAACCGCAGAACAGATTCCGAATCATTTTTCACTGGCACAAAATTATCCCAACCCCTTCAATTCAGAAACCGTGATATCATTTCATCTGCCCGACCTGCATGGAACATCAGTAGGGGCCGTCACACAGCTAATCGTCTATGATATTCTGGGCCGGAAAGTAGAAACGATCCTGGACAAGTCGCTGTTACCCGGCCGATATACCTACCACTGGAGCAGCTCCCGACTTGCAAGTGGAATCTATTATTATTCAATTCGATATGGGCAATTTAGTGAAACCAAAAAAATGGTTCTGGTAAAATGACAATAGGACTTCGCATAAAAATCATCGGACTATCTTGCGTTCTGGCTATGACTTTTAGATGTTCTATTTACGAAGAGACTGTACCGAATGCCGAAAGCATGATACCAGTAGCCTGGGACTTTTTCGAAGACAATGAATATCAATCTGCGTATGTAAAATTCGATGCAGCTATTGATGCAGATTCCAGAAATTCCGATGCTTACCACGGTCGGGCATGGTCAGCATTATTGATGAGTGACGTATCTGCTGCAATCCAAGACTTTAACACCGCAATATATTACGGAAATTCCGGCCTAGACCCCATTGCCGGACTGGCAATTGCGTGCCAGGCAGATCAGCAATATTCCTCTGCAATCAGTAAAGCCCAATTGGTTCTTTCGTCTAATTCAAATTACTATTTTGAACACATGCCATTGATCAATTTCCGGGACCTCCATCTGATTCTTGCAATGGCCTATTTTCATACCGGCAATTTGGCCCAAACCTGCAATCAAATAATGATTCTTGAACCGGAAATATCCATCGCTCAAAATGATTCATCAACCTGGAAATATAACGATCAACCATACAATAGTTACGCTGAAACTCTGATGGCAGTAATTGATTATCTTGACGTTCTTTACGGAATGTAATAGATTTAACACAATGGATTTGAGTATTTTATGAAGGAAGCGTCCGCCCCAAAAGGCACTTGGATTGTAACGTACGGAGATATGGTTACACTATTGTTGACCTTCTTCATCCTCATGATTGTAATTCTGAATGAAGCCGAAAGCAATATCTACAAAATGCTGGATATGCTGTTATCCGAGACTGAACAGAAACTGGATTCCTATGTAACTGGACAGGCTCTTGATAAGAATATAGATGTTCAGCGCACAACCAAAGGTGTTCAGCTGACCATTAGCGGTGAATATTTTTTCGATATCAATTCCGCTCAAATTACACCTGCATTACGCCCCCTTCTCGATCATATCGGCCATACCGTCCAGCAGTCGAGATTGCTTGGCGTCGGAGGTGATCCTGAATTGAAAGGATTCCACGAGGCGTTACAAAAAAGTAACCATCGTTTAAATGTGGAAATCCGCGTTGAAGGTCATACTGACAACTGGCCGATTCGTGGCGGCCGCTATGCCAGTAACTGGGAACTAAGTTCCGCCCGTGCGCTTGAGGTAGTCAAGTACCTGAGTGCGGTATCTGGAGTTGAAGAAGGAAAATTCTCAGCCTTGGGATATGGGGAGTTTCGCCCAATTACCAGCAATGAAACCCCAGAAGGCCGCTCAAAAAACCGACGGGTTGAAATTTTTATCGACGCCGATATCACTCCCATTAATGGTAATTAATAAAGCGTTAATAACAGCAGTTTCTCTCGTCTTCAGTTACGTATCTCTCTGATTGTAATGATAATTTTCTTTCATTAATTAATTCTCATTTTTGTTGGATTCATTTCACTCCTGTAATAAAACAAAGACAAGAAATTTGATTAAACGCACACTATTTTGCTTTGATTGAATAAAATTGTTTACTCATGTGGTTTTTTTTAATATATTTGTCAAACACATTGTTACCTGATATTAAATTATTTAAAATTCCACTTTTTCTCGCTAAAACCCTAAATTTCAATCTGGAAAGGTCTATTTGGCATGGGATACATTGATGCAATTATTTTAGGAATCGTCCAAGGACTCACTGAATTTTTACCGATCAGCAGTTCTGGACATCTGGTCATTTTTGAGCATTTACTCAAGATTAACATGGACAATATTGCTTTTGAAGTTTTTGTTCATTTTGGTACGCTGTTGAGTGTTGTGGCATTTTATTTTAATGATATTGGGAATATGATAAAAAGTTTCTTCAAGGGAATATCTCACCGAAACATTGGCAAAACCTATCGTGATGATGCTTTTTTCCGCCTGAGCATTTTTGTGATTATCGGAACGATACCAGTGGTTATTGCCGGTCTGTTTCTGGAAGATTTCTTCGTATCAATATTCCACAATATTCAATTGGTGGGAATAACATTACTAATAACCGGGATTGTGATTTTGTCCACCCATTTTATTAAGCACAAAACGACAGATTTGACACCCAAAAAATCACTGCTCATCGGAATCGCTCAATCGATTGCCATACTTCCCGGGATTTCCCGCTCCGGTTTTACCATCAGCAGCGCCTTGATTGCTGGTATATCGAGAGAAGACGCCGCCCGGTTCTCGTTTCTTCTGGCCATTCCAGCTATATTGGGCGCTACTCTTTTGCATATTATCGACTTCATCTCGTCCGATATTGCCGGAATCAATATTGCCCCTCTGTTCATTGGTTTTCTAATCTCCTTTATTGTGGGATACCTGGCAATCAGATTTCTGCTTTCAGTCTTGAAAAGTGGAAAATTTGTGTGGTTTGCGCCCTATTGTTTCATTGCCGGACTGGTTGTATTACTGTTTATCGGATAGACACATAACAAGGAGTAAGTAAACCTAATGGCATTTATACTGGACGAATTAGAAAAGATTGAAAAAGGAGCATTGGCCCCGGTATATCTGTTATATGGTAACGATTTATATCTGGAAGAAGAGGCAATCAATACCCTTTCGGCGGCATTTAACCGAGATAGCAAGGGATCTGTTGAGAAACAACTCTTTTACGGAACAGAAAAAAACGACGATCCATTCATACAAAGCCTTGTCAACATTGGTATGTTCAGTTCACAAAAAATTGTGATTTATAAAGACCTTCCCAAATTGTCATCCACATACCGAAAATCGTTGCTCAAATACCTGGACCGGCCCGAGCCGAGCACTTTATTAATTTTAACATCCGGCGAAGGGCAAAAATCTTCTTTATTTACCAATGTCAAAAAACATCTTTCGGTAAAAACTCTATCCATCTGGTCACCCTCGGAGAATCAGTTTCCGGCGCTGATCCAACGGAAAATAAAGAAAAATGGATTATCCATCACTCCGGATGCACTTGATACATTGGTTCTCTCAACGAATGATTCACTCAGTCACGCATTCGCCGAAGTGGAGAAAATATCCGTTTTTGTTTCTGACAAAAAAGAAATCGACGTTGACGATGTTCGTACCGTAATCGGCGGAGATAAAAGTTTTCAGATGTCTGATTTTTTAACCGCAGTCGAACAACGAAATTTGTACGAAGCTATCCACATCTGCCTTGCCCTGATCGAAACCGGCGTCGACACCCCTTACTTTATTTCGTCACTATACAGTTTTTTCGTAAACGTCTGGGCATTCGTGCAAATAAATACTAAATCCTTGTCATACTTCCCAGCCGAAAAGCGACGGCTACAGTATGAACGGGCCTACAAGAAATACAGGGAACATAATTTCAAGGCATTATTTGCCCTGTTACTGGAGACCGATATCAAAGCCAAATCCACTTCAATAAAAAATGAAAATCTCATGATTCCATTGATATATCAACTCTTAAAGTGATAAATTAATCCGATGAAAGAAAGTTTTAAAGTTACCGATGAAGAGTTAATTCGCCGTTTTCAGGCCGGCGATGAAACCGCATTCGAAGAAATTGTCAACCGGTATAAAAATCGGTTGATGAATTTCGCCTATCGATTTGTTCTTGACCGTGAAGAAGCGGAAGATATTGTTCAGGATACATTCCTGAAGGTTTATCAAAATCGTTATGCTTATAAGGAAATCGCCAAATTTTCCACCTGGATATACACCATCACTGCCAACCTCGCCAAAACGATCCTCCGCAAGCGACGTAATCGCAAAATGTTTTTCTTCAGCCGACTCGGCCCTGAAGATAAGGATATGGACTTTCCGTCAAACGAACGTGACACTCAGTCAAAGATCGAAGGTAAATTCAACGAACAGACAATTCAAAAGGCCATTATTAAATTACCGGAACATTTTCGCACCGCAATCATTTTAAGAGATATTCAGGAACTTTCTTATGAGGAAATTAGTAATATCATCAATGCACCATTGGGAACGGTGAAATCAAGAATAAACAGAGCCCGATTGAAATTGCAGGAAGATTTACAAGAAATGCGAGGAAACGAAAAATATTAATTGCTACTTGAGGTGAGGAGTTTTATGATCAGTTGCTACCAGTTTAAGACTGTCATATCACAATATATTGACAAAGATATTTCCTTCCAGGGTCGAAAATCCTTCGAAGAGCACATGGACAGCTGCCCCGGCTGTAAACAGCTCTACCAATCAATATTATCAACAAAAAACAATATGCTACAATTTGCTGAAATGACGGTAAGTGAAAACTTCCTTGGCGATCTCCGGACAAAAATTCTGGCAGAACGGAATGCCCGGATAGAAGCAAGCCTGAATAAAGGATTTTCACTCAACCGAATCCCGTCATTTGCCTATGGATTTGCAGCAGCACTTGTGGCTGTAATCATCGGATTTTACCTGCTTAAATTTCAGACAGGTTCCATCCCGGTCCAGATGCCGCCCCAGATTGTCCAGGAGAAAATCCAGCAAAAGGTACCTGGTTCAGAAAAATATCTCAACACTCCTCCGCTCATGAGCCGTGGGCAATACGCTAATTCAGAAAATACTACTGATTCACTCGAGAATTTTGACAGCCAGAATACGCATACAAGGCCGGATTTTCAAAACAATATAAAAACCGTGAAAAAAGAGTATTAGCCCGTTTATAAATTTCCGTGTTAATTAATATTGATTTTACATACAGTTAATGTTATTTTTACGTGCTGTATGGATGGAATAGTATGAATAATCTAAAAAGTACATGGATCGTTAGCGCCCTATTAATCGTTATCCTGTTTTTATTTACCGTTTATCCGTCAACGGAAGCCTTCGTAAACGTTCCCGAACTCTTTCAGAATATCTTCCGCATTCTTCTCTTTGTCGCAATTTTATCCTTAATGATTTTTCTGTTGACAGAAACGAACAACTGGTACAAACGTTGTCAAATGCTATCCCAGGGAAGTGATCAGATCCAGAAAGATAAAGAATCTTCAGTTAACGCGATTGGGCTACACTACAAAATTGACACCAGTGAAAATTATCAGCAGCTGATTCATTATTTAACCGGTATCATTCATGCTTCGCTGATGGCACAGTCAGTCTTTATCTACCTTTTTAAAGAGGAAGAAAACAGCTATATTTTGCAAGAAAGCAGCAGTTCCCATAAAGTCCAACCACTGAAATCCTTTTCCTGCGAAGGAGAACTGTTCGGCAATTTTCATCTTAATCCAAAGCCTGATCTGTACCAATCGGGCCAGATTAGTCAGGATTACCTGAAATATTATCACAATCCTCCGAAAATCGGCACACTGATGCTGGTTCCTATCAGCGTCAATGGTTCCTATGTCGGTTTCATCGGGACAGACAGCGTGGATAAAGAAACCTGGGGCAAAGAGGATCTGGACCTGCTGACAGCCTTCTCAAATTTGTTTAGCAATGCGGTGCTACAAATTGATGTTGTTGATCAACAGGAAATCTATATCAGCTTCTTTAGAGACCTATTCCGCTTAAATACGGAAATTACTTTTGGCATTGAACCACACGAATTATACAAACAAGCCGCCGGAATACTGAAGAAATTTTTTAATTTTGACAAGCTGACATTTGCATTTAAAAATAAAGATCATTCATCGGTATTAACGATTGAATATGTCGAGGGATCGGAAGCGGACTATACGATTGGCCATGAAATCAGTTTGACAAAGGGTGTCTGGGAGCCCATTATTCTTCAGAATAAACCAATTCTAATCAAAGACTATGACAAAAGTAAAATAGAGTTTCGTTTTCAACCCGACGATTTAAAAATCATTCCCTTCCGGTCCGCACTTGGCATCCCGATTTCAACGGCCGCCAAGGAAGCCGGTGGAATTCTGATTGAAAGTTTCAAAATCGATCACTATACCAAAGAAGACGTCGAAACACTCAGTCTGTTTGGTAGAAATTTCGCAGAAATCCTCAATCGCCTGACTGTCTACCAATCGATGAAAGACCTTGCTATGGTTGACGGCTTGACCGGTATTTATAATCATCGCGCATTTAAAGAACGACTACAGGTCGAAATCGAACGCAGCCGGCGGTATAATTCCAACCTGACCCTTATTATCCTTGATCTGGATAAATTCAAACGAATTAACGACACCTACGGCCATTTGCACGGTGACTATGTCCTGAAAAAATCTGCGAACATTATTCGCGGCAGTGTCCGTACCGTTGATACAGTTGCCCGTTATGGGGGCGAAGAATTTGCGGTCATCTTAATCAGCGCCGATAAAAAAAGCTGTATGAACACCGCCGAACGAATTTGTAAAAATATCCATAGTTTTCTTTTTGAAAAAGACGGCATGACCGAGCGAATGTCAATCAGTATCGGCATGTCAGAATACCCCGGTGACGGCGATGATATGGCATCACTGATATCCAGCGCCGATATGGCAATGTATCGTGCCAAGCGGGCCGGGGGAAACCAGGTAATAATGTACGAACATGAATCATAAAGGAGTCCAATAATGGCAAAACGAGTAACTAAAGGCTTTGCAGATAAAACCCAGAAAGCACTAAAAGACAGTAAAAAACATTGTGCGGTATGCGGTGAACCAATCGAACTGGTAAAACATGTTATCACTCTGACAAACACAACCAGCGACACTATCCGTTTTAAAGAAAAAATGGTTGGTGTTTGCAACTGCAACCGCAGCGAAATCTATAAATAAGCATCTGCCGGTCAGGTTTATCCGGCTATATTATGCTGACAAGCATCCAATTAATCGTCATATTGATGAGTACTTTTGAATTCTAATAACTCTCAGCGGATCAGTTTAGTTCGGAAGTATTTATGTTTTGCACTATTTGCATTTCTGGCAAACAGCTGCGCTAATCACCCGCAGGTAAACAATTCTATCGCCAAATCGGATTCAAGTAAGGCCTACGATTCCAAGGCAATCGAATTTTTCATGTCCGGTGAAAATTATACCATGCAGGGCGATTATGCTATGGCTGTCCTGGAATATCAGGATGCGTTACTGTACGATAGCTGTTCTGCAACAATATACGGTGCAATGGCAAAAGCTTACATTAACCTGGGAAAATTGGAACGCGGCATTAACGTACTTAAAAAGGCTCTCACCATTGATCCCGATGACTATGAACTTCGTGAAATTCTGGCCCAGGTATATTTCCTGTCCGGAAATAATAAAAATTCCGAAGTAGAATATTTGAAGCTGATTGAGGCTAATCAGAAAGATCTTGAACTGCAATACCAATTGGCAGCAATTTATTTGAAAAACAAAAAACTGGACAAAGCTGTCGAAGTCTATGAAAGCATTTATCATTCTGATAAAACCCATGTGAAAGCCCTGGAAAAAGCCGCTGAAATTTCTCTGGTCCGGCAACAACTGGAAAAAGCGGCACTGTATTATGATACTTTGATTCAGGACTACCCGAAAAACACTGATTATTATAAATATCGTGCCGATATCGCTCTGGTCAGAAATGATTTATCCACAGCGATTTCATTGTACAATACACTACTCCAATTAGCCCCCGATGATATTGAAATCGCCGAACGTTATGGTGATCTGCTGGCCCGTAGCACTGATACACAAAAAGCCCAAAATTACCTGGGAAAATTGATTCGCGACAATCCCGACCGGCAGGCAGCCTATATCAGCCTAACTTTACTACTTGGCAGGAACAACGAGATCGATTCATTAACAGTTCTGACAGACCAGGCCATGGAGAGATTCCCCGACCAGCCCTATTTTCCAATTATGCGGGCAAACCTTTTGAGTAATCAGAATAAATTTGACGACGCCACTCAATTTCTTGTTCGGGCACTGGCAATTGACCCGGAAAATATTCAGGCTAAAATTCTTCTGGCAAATACCTGGGAGGCCCTAAAAAAATACACCTTATCCGACAGCCTGTATACCAAGATTATCAATGCCAATCCTGAAAACGAGATTGTATTAAACAATTATGCCTATAGTCTTGCCTTGCGGGGAGAACGACTTGAAGAAGCAATGACAATGGTGAACAAAGCACTTGAAATTGATCCTGAAAACGCATCGTATCTTGATACCAAGGGCTGGCTTTTTTATCTCGGTAATAATTATAAAGAGGCTAAAATCTATATTGAAAAAGCACTTGCCAATAACGCGACAAACGCCGAAGTACTGGAACATCTGGGCGATGTCCTGATGAAATTAAACAAACCCGAAGATGCCCAAAACTACTATCGGCAGGCCCTTGAAATTGACTCCGACAATGAACGTCTTCAAAATAAACTATCTGA
>Ga0268276_1002589_pt1 | contig 15162 bp, 8 predicted proteins | sample saktaG_4_FD_190145 | JGI IMG/M metagenome (GOLD analysis project Ga0268276, IMG submission 190145) | Saline water microbial communities from Sakinaw Lake, British Columbia, Canada - sak_2010_1_5_45m | ecosystem: Environmental > Aquatic > Non-marine Saline and Alkaline > Saline ...
ATAGCCTATATCGTCAGCGCCGCCCGCGTCTCTAATTCCCTGACCCAGGATATTCTGCTGGCGCCACTGGGCGCCGAGCTGCTCCCACTTCCCCACCAGATACGCGCGCTATCCCGCGCCATATCCGGCCACCGCATACGCTACCTGCTGGCCGATGAGGTCGGGCTGGGCAAGACCATAGAGGCCGGGCTCATCTTGCGGGAGCTTAAACTGCGCGGCCAGATACGCCGCATCCTCATTGTGGTGCCCAAGGGGCTGGTCCGCCAGTGGATTGATGAACTGCGCACTCGTTTCAACGAGGATTTTCGCTTGCTCATCCCGGCCGACTTCTCAGATTACCGCCACATAGCAAAAGAGGAAAATATCTGGCGCGCCTGTGACCAGGTTATCACACCGCTGGATACCGTCAAACCCATTGATAGCCGCAAGGGTTGGACTGATGAGGAGGTAGCTGAATACAACCGTGAGCGCTTTGAGGACCTCGTCTCGGCTGGCTGGGACCTGATCATTATTGATGAAGCCCATCGCATGGGCGGAACCAGTGATCAGGTAGCCCGGCACAAGCTGGGCAAGGGACTTTCCCAGGCCGCGCCCTTCCTCCTCATGCTTTCAGGTACACCACACCAGGGCAAGACCGACGCCTTTCACCGCATACTCACGCTATTGGATAAACAGGCTTTCCCCACAGCCGAGGCTGTCGTGCGCGAGCGCGTACAACCGTATGTCATCCGCACTGCGAAGCGCAGTGCCATCGATGCTGAAGGCAAGCCCCTTTTTAAACCCCGCGAGACAAAAACCGTACCAATAACCTGGGCGAAAAAGCACCAAGGTCAGAAAACTCTCTACGAGGCCGTGACCAATTATGTCCGCCTCGGCTACAACCAGGCCATGAGAGAGAAGAAAACCTACGTGGGCTTCCTGCTACTGCTCATGCAGCGCCTGGTGGCCTCCTCCACCTCTGCTATCTTAACTTCGCTGGAGCGCCGCCTGGAGGTGCTGCGTGAGCCAGAGGAACAGCTATCCTTCTTCGGCCGCTTCGACCAGGAGGAATGGAACGACCTTGATGGGCAACAGCAATTGGATAAGCTGCTAAGTATAAAATTAACCGCACTTAAGAACGAGCGCACGGAGGTGGAGCTACTACTGGAAACCGCCAGGCGCACCATGGCCGCCGGCCCGGATGCCAAGGGGGAGGCATTGATTAACCTTATCTACCAGCTACAGCAGGAGGAAGGCGATCCTAACCTCAAGGCACTGGTCTTTACTGAATTCGTTCCCACCCAGGATATGCTCTACGACTTATTCACCGATCGCGGTTTCACCGTGGCTAGATTGAACGGCAGCATGGACCTGGATGAGCGCAAGCAGGCGCAGGATGCCTTTAAGGGGGATGTTCGCATTCTAATCTCCACCGAAGCTGGCGGCGAGGGCCTTAACCTGCAGTTCTGCCACGTGGTGATCAATTACGACCTACCCTGGAACCCCATGCGAATCGAGCAGCGTATCGGCCGTGTTGACCGCATCGGCCAGGAGCACATCGTCAGGGCCTACAATCTCATCTTTCAGGACACGGTTGAGTACCGCGTGCGCGAGGTGCTGGAGCAAAAGCTGAGGGTCATCCTGGAGCAGTTCGGCGTGGATAAAACCGGTGACGTGCTCGATTCAGCATCAGCGGAGAGGATATTTGATGACCTGTATAAAGATGCTCTGCTCGATCCAGACAGCATCGAAACTAAAGTAGATGCCGCTATAGACAAACTGCGTGAAGAGGCTGGGACCCACCGCGAGAATATGCGCCTCATCCCCGGCGAGGAGAACCTGGATCCCACCGAGGCACGCAACGTGCTCAATCATCCGCTACCCTACTGGCTGGAGAAAATGACAGTCAACTACCTGCAGTCAGGCGGTGGGCGGGCACATCAGGTGGAAGGTACCTGGGAGCTGCGCTGGCCGGACGGATTCATCCATAAAGGAGTTACATTCATACAGCAACAAGCTGCACTGCGGGGATCAGCGCTGCTGACATTGGAAGAGCCACGAGTGCGCGGGCTGGTAATGGGCTTGCCGCGCTTCGCCCCGGGCCTGCCGGTACCGGTAATGAAGGTGCAGGGGCTACCGGCAGAGGTTAAGGGATGGTGGTCGCTCTGGCAGGTCACTCTTATCACGGAGGAGTGGAGCCAGCGGCGCGCCATGCCGGTTTTCCTGCATGAGGACGGCCGCACCCTGCAGCCTACAGCACGCTTTGTCTGGGACCGCCTGTTGGAGACCACATTTGAGCCACAGGCATACCTGGACGATAAAACCTCGCAGCGCATTTTCGACCGCAGCCGTACTGCGGCCGAGGAGCAGGGCAGCGCTCTATACTTAGAGCTTACCCAAGTCCACCGGGATAGACTGGCTGGAGAAAACGAGAAGGGTAAATTTTCTTTCACTGAAAGGCGGAGGTTGCTGGGGCGTATCGGCCTGCCCGCCGTACGTGAGCATAGGTTGAAGAAGTTAGATGCCGAGGAGCGTGAGTGGAAGCAGCAGATGGATAAGTTGGGCCACGCCACGCCCGAACTGGCACCCTTAATTGTTATTCAAGTGGAGGCAGCATGAAACAGGATAAATCAGCCAACCTTTTCCGTGATGAACGGGCCCAGTACAATGCCCCTGTCGAATGCCTGGGAATGACATTCCCTTCTGATGAAGAGCGAAGGGAATATTTCACGGAGAAGCTCAAGGATAAGCTCAAGGACCCGGCCTTTCGCAAAATAGAAGGCTTCCCCATAGGTACGGATGAGGATATCCTTGCGCTCTCCGACCCGCCGTATTATTGCGCCTGCCCAAACCCATTTATAGATGATTTCATTAAATGCTATGGCAAACCCTATGACGAGAAGACCGATGACTACCGGCGCGAGCCATTCGCTGCCGATATCTCCGAGGGAAAGAACGACCCTATCTACAACGCCCATTCCTACCATACCAAGGTACCCCATAAGGCCATCATGCGCTATATACTGCATTACACCGAGCCAGGCGATATTGTCTTCGACGGCTTCTGTGGCACCGGCATGACCGGCGTGGCCGCCCAAGTATGCGGTAACCCCGATTCTGAATTCAAGGTAAAGATACAAAAGGAAATGCCATATGTTAAATGGGGCACACGCAGAACTGTACTGGGCGACCTCTGTCCAGCAGCCACCTTCATTGCCTATAACTACAATTCGCCAGTGGACACGGAGGAGTTTGAGCGCGAGGCCAGGCGAATACTGGCGGAGGTGGAGCAGGAATGCGGATGGATGTATGAAACAACACATACGGACGGCCGGACAAAAGGCCGCATCAACTACACGGTGTGGTCGGACGTCTTTATCTGCTCCTCATGCTCAAGGGAGATAGTATTCTGGGAGGTTGCCATAGATGATGACGGGAACGTGGAGAAGGAGTTCCCCTGCCATTATTGTGGCGCAGCCTGCACAAAGCGCAACATGCAGCGATCCTTCGAGACCAAATACGATACGGCGCTCAAGCAGACCGTCAGTCAGGCTAAACAGGTTCCGGTGCTGATCAATTATTCAGTTGGCAAAACCAGGCATAACAAGAAGCCGGATAAAGCTGACCTGGCGCTGATTAAGAAAATCGAGGATATGGATATACCATACTGGTTCCCCACCGATAAGATGCCGGATGGATATAACACTGAACAGCCAAAAGTATCGCATGGTTTAACCCACGCGCATCATTTTTTTACAAAGAGGAATTTGTGGGTGTTGGCATGTTTTGGACAAAAAGTTAGGCCGTCAAAGATATGTATTAAAGGTTTATGGCTACTTACAGCTGTGACAGAAGGATCCTCAAAATTGAATCGTGAAAGACCAAATGGTTTACCAAGTAAGCTATCGGGAACACTATACGTGTCTTCCATGATACATGATTTGAATGTTATTGATTTTCTTAGCAGGAAGATTGCCAAATATCAGTCTAAAGGTGTGGAAGCTGGTGCGGGTATATCGACCCATTCATCCACCGAATGGCGATTTCCCGATAACCATCTAGATTATATCTTCGTTGATCCCCCCTTCGGTTCAAACTTAATGTATTCAGAGCTAAATTTCATATGGGAAGCCTGGCTAAAAGTATTAAGCAACAACGAGGAAGAGGCTATTATCAATAAAGTCCAAAGGAAAGGCCTCCCGGAATACCAGCACCTGATGGAACAGTGCTTTGCTGCGTTTTACCGCATGCTTAAACCAGGCCGTTGGATGACAGTGGAGTTCCATAATTCGGCCAATTCAGTTTGGAACTCCATCCAGGAAGCACTTCAGCAGGCGGGCTTTGTGGTAGCTGACGTTAGAACTCTTGATAAGAAACAGGGAACCATAAAACAAACTCAAAGCGCAGGTGCTGTTAAACAAGATCTCATCATCTCCGCCTACAAGCCCGCCGCCTTCCTTGAAAGGAAATTTAGCCTGGAGGCCGGTACGGCGGAAGGCGCCTGGGACTTTATCCGCGAGCACCTAAAACAACTACCCATATTCGTTGGCAGAGACAGCCAAGCCGAGGCTATCGCCGAGCGACAGGCCTTCATGCTCTTTGACCGTATGGTGGCCTTCCATGTCCAGCACGGTGTACTGGTGCCATTATCTGCCGGCGAATTCTATGCCGGCCTGGCACAGAAATATCCTGAGCGCGATGGAATGTTCTTTCTGCCAGAACAGGCTACTCAGTATGATAAGAAACGCATGACCGTCAAGGAATTCCAACAACTCACACTAATAGTTAAGGACGAATCCTCAGCCGTCCAGTGGTTGCGTCAGACGCTGTATGAGAAACCCCAGACTTTCCAGGAACTGTTCCCTCAATTCACGAGAGAGATAGGTGGCTGGCAGAAGAGTGAGAAGCCCATGGAACTGAAGGATCTGCTGGAGGATAACTTCCTCTGCTACGACAACAGCGGCGACGTGCCATCGCAAATACACGCATACCTCTCGCACAGTTTCCACGATCTGCGCAGTTTGGCCAAGGACCACTCACAACTTAAATCCAAGGCTAAGGATCGCTGGTACATAGCCGATCCCAATAAAGAGGCCGACCTGATGAAGCTGCGCGAGAGATCATTGCTCAAAGACTTCGAAGAATACAGGCAGTCCACTAAGAAGCTCAAGGTCTTCCGCATCGAGGCCGTACGCACGGGCTTCAGGAGGGCCTGGGGTGAGAAAGATTACCAGACCATTATAAGCGTGACCGAGAAGCTGCCCACAGCAGTGGTTGAGGAAGATCAGTCACTGATTATGTGGTACACCAATGCCCAGACCAGGTTGGGAGGCGCATGAAAATGCCCGGCTGGCGCGATATTGTCCTGCGCGAGTTTCAGACAGAGGTATCGCCGCTCTTCCTGACAGCCGATCCCGACCTGCTGCTGGCTGATGAGGAGATACAGCATGAGCTAGCTGCGCGCGGATTCGATTTACTTACCTATGATGATCCTGTATCTTTCCGCCTAATACATGAATCCAAGTACCGCGCGCTATTAGATGCGGGACAATCGCCGAATAAAGCAGTTATCGTCCAGATGACCAGCCGTACGCTGGAAGAACTACCTTATGACATCCTAAAGGCTGGACGATCCGTCAGGCTTGGCCTGAATGAGATCTTCCCTGGCCTGAGCTATCTCGTGCTATCTGCCATGGACAGGCGCTATTTGGACCCGCTCCATAAGGCCTGGAAACAGAAAAAGCCGGGCAACCTGGGCGATAACGCCACTATTGACTTCATACTTCACGATGTATTCAAGCTGCATCCTGACCAGGTGGCAGATGAATCGGAACTGCTCAAGTTGCTTCTGGAGTTATATGCCTCACCCAAAAAGATCGCGCCCATTTTCGTGCATCGCACATGTGACATACTATACCAAGGAGGGAGATTCGCCGATTGGCCACTGGCCGAATTAATGGCAGACGAGGACTATTTCTACCGCTTCCTGCAGGAGCGGTGGCCGATTTTCCTGGCCGACGCCGGAGGCCATCAGGCAAAAAGTTCGCGTGAATCTGCGGCAACCACTTATCATTTAGTGACCAACGGACCCGCACACCTCCCTCTGGATGATGCTACAGTGCATCCTTTTATTAGCAATCTATTCCTCGAAAACAAGCTCAAGCCGGTTAAATTTGTTGCGGCTGGCAACGTTCACCATAAATGGGCACATGTGGGCATCCAGGGGTCTGCCGGTGCTAAAACAGACCGCAGATTGGATGAATACTTATCACATCTGGAAGGTGAAGTGCCGAAACAGGATGCTGCGCACTATGAATGGATTTCTTTTGCTCGCAACCTGGCACAGCTTGAAGCGATTTATTACAGCGAAACCAAGCCGGATGAAAGCATACAAGACAAAGTCAAAGCCTTGCATTCCTATATCGATACGACGTTTTTTCCCTGGACCTGCAGCAGGCTGGCCTCCCTATATAATCAGCCAGCTACACCGCCTGCCATGCTGCACCATGTGCCGCGTTTCATGCAGTATTACAGCGTATCGGCGTCGGATACTAAAGTTGCTCTAATAGTGCTGGACGGTCTTTCGCTGGGACAGTGGCAGGTGGTACGTGAGAAATTGACGCAGGACAGAGGGGATTTCAAGCTAGCGGAGGATGCCATTTTTGCCTGGGTGCCCACGATTACCAGTGTATGCCGGCAGGCCATCTTCTCCGGCCGGGTGCCTTTCCATTTCGCCAGCACCATAGACAGCACCGGACGCGATGAATATCACTGGCGCCAGTTCTGGCAGCAAGCAGGAATGGGCATTGGAGAAGTATATTTCAAAAATGTTACCGGTGAAATGATCGATCTTGAATTATTAAAAAACGATATTGACAGCACGCCGTCCCGAGCTGTAGGTATAGTGGTGGGCATGGTGGACAACATCATGCACGGTATGAAATTGGGCATGGCAGGCATGTATAACCAAGTAAGACAGTGGGCTGCCAGTGGGTTCTTGAGTGAACTGATAGACATGCTGATCAGGCGCGATTACAGGGTCTACCTCACCTCTGATCACGGTAATGTGGAGGCGGACGGTTGTGGCAATCCCCATGAGGGAGTCATTGCCGGCACGCGCAGCCAGCGCGTACGAGTTTACCCCAGCATCATCTTGCGAGATCAGACAGCAAAGAATTACGCGGGCAGCATCCTCTGGGAGCCTTATGGCCTGCCCGAGAAATATTATCCACTTCTGGCGCCCGCCAGACAGGCTTTTATCAATAAAGGGGAAAGAACCGTCACCCATGGCGGTATTACCATCGAAGAGCTTGTGGTACCCTTCGTACAAATCGATAGGAGAAAGTGACTATGCGCAATATCTCGGTTGGTATCGATAGGCTGGTACAGCCGGACTGGCTGGAAACGATCGCACAGATGCATATGGCAGGAAGCTCGGCCAAGGAGATAGCCAACGGCATGCACCGTCTGCTGGAAGGAAAGTTGTCTTCTGGAAAAGGCGGCCGTGGTTCGCTGGAAAAGACAATCACAGTCCTCATGAGGACCTGGGTTACCCCACCGCGCGAATTAATACCACTGCGCGATGATGGGGTTAAGCTACTACAGAAGCTACCCAGGGAACTGCATCCCACTCTACACTGGGGCATGCTGATAGCTGTATACCCCTTCTGGGGAGCGGTGGCGGAAACGACAGGCCGGTTGTTGAAATTGCAGGGTAAAGCAACTATGGCGCAGATCGTGCGCCGCATCTGTGAGCAATTAGGCGATCGCCAGACCGTCACGCGCTCCGCACAACGGGCCGTACGTTCATTTGTAAACTGGGGCACTATAGTTTACACCGACCGTAAAGGTACCTATAAATCGGCAGCTCCACAAACGATTAATGACCCCGCACTTACAACCTGGCTAATTGAGGCAGTTCTGCGTTCAACAAATAAAAAATCTGCACCGCTGAGGTCTATAGTCAATTCATATTTCATTTTCCCGTACAAAATCAAGCTGGAGCACTTAGGCAACGCCGGTAGAGGCCGACTGGAATATCAGCGCCAGGGGATGGACGAGGATGTGGTGATGCTCACAGATGGCGGCGATAAACTGAAATAACACAAGTAAAAGGATGGTTCGAATATGAAAGCTGATAGTATGCCATTTTCTAAAATCATCAGTATGGATGGAGGTGCCCGCGAGCATTATCACGTGCCCAAATACCAGCGCGAGTATACCTGGGGTCTTAAAGAATGGCGACAATTGATGCAGGATATCGAGGAGAACGATCCCGGTTACTTTTTAGGATCGATCATCTGCGTAAATGATTCCTCAGATACTGTTCCTGGTGATGAGTTGGTATACACGCTCGTCGATGGACAACAGCGCTTGGCCACATTATCTCTTCTGATGATGGCCATTTATCAAAAGCTTATAGGATTGCAAAAAGAAGGACTGACATTTGACGATGTGGAAGACAGCAAAACCTTCCAAAAGACGCTGGATAGTCTAAGCGGCAAGCTGATAAAGAAGAAGAAGGAATTTAGAATTGGCGAATTTGGCGGGTTTGAAGAGGCTGGCAGGATGTGTTTCTGCCGCTTTCAACCCAGTACGCAGAACAATAATTTAGCAGACTATTTATATACGCTTAGCAAAATAGATCTCATAAAGGAACGCCCAAAACCAGGCTACTGCGGCGTGAGAGCTATATATAAAGCATACAGATATTTCCAGGATAAAACGCCGGCTGACTGGGAAGAACTCCAGAAGCTTGTTGAAAAGATAACCCAGCTTATTTTTGTTCTTATCACCGTAGGCAGTCAGGCAGACGCATTCACATTGTTTGAGACTCTTAATAACCGGGGCGTTCCTCTTTCGGCGGTAGATATTATTAAGAATAAAATGCTTTCTGAAATGGATAAAAAGCACATAACAAATATTGATGAAGCGTTTGACCAGTGGCAGGAGATTATTGCTGCCCTGCCGGAGACTAGTGACCAGGAAAGATTTTTCCGCCATTTTTACAACGCATTTAAGACTGATGACAAGATAAAAGTCGCTGGAATTTCGCGGGCTGTAAGGTCAAAGATAATAAATATATATGAAGAGCTAATTAAGAAGGATCCTGTTTATATTTTTCAGCAGTTACGCGAAAAAGCCAAGTGGTATGGGTATTTTGTGAATCACGATGCAGTGGAGAATAAGGATTTTGCAGCTGAGTTTACTGATCTATTACATATAGGTACCGCGCCGGCTTATCAGATCCTTCTTTATTTAATATCACAGCATCCAAACAAGGTGCCAATTGAAGAAATCCACAAAATAATTAACTTGCTCGGCAAATACTATGTACGAAGAAATATAACTGATATTCCAGGTACCCGTGATCTTGACCTGTCGCATATCGAGGTTATCGAAAAATGTGGTGCCTTTATTAATACTGGCACACCGCTTAAATTTGAAGTGTTTTCTGATTTTCTTCTCATCAACAATAGGGCCAAGCCGGCAACCTTACATCAACTACGGGATAAACTCAACGGCGGTATTTACGATGAGAATGCAGATATAACACGGTATTTATTAATAATGCTTAATACTACACTTCAATCAAAAGAGGAATACAAGCCTGATTTGTGGGCACGTGACGAAAAGGGACGTTTTGTTTGGACAGTGGAACATGTTTTCCCGCGAACTGAGAATATAACCCATGAGTGGATTGAAATGATAGGCGACGGCGATAAGCAAAAGGCCGAGGAGATACAAGAGAGATGCGTCCACTGCCTGGGGAACCTGACATTAAGCGGTTACAATTCCAACTTAGCTACGGCTTCGTTCTCTAAGAAACAAGAACTGGCAAAGGATAGGACCTTTTTAGGTCATAAAATTAATATCGGATATAAAAACGGCCTCGCTCTGAACAATCTTGAATTTGAGATCCATGGAAAGGAAATGAACTTGGCTAATGCTCCCGCATGGAAAGAGGAGGCGATAGTTGCCCGGACAAAGGTGATGGCTGATTTGCTGATTGAACTGTACAAATTTCCTGGAGAATAAACTATATCTGTGGGCTAAATCTAATTCGAAATTGTTAATCTCGAGGAAGTGGGTGAAGGAGGTCTTATATGTCAGTGGATATAGATGGCAGAGTAAATTATGAAGATTGGGTCCCAGCTATAGATAGAGCGGCATTTCACCGCCTTGAGCAATCGCTGGGCAAGTTAGAAGAACAACCATCATTGCGTGCTGCTGCCTCGACACTATTTTGGCAAATCTATTTTGACTGGCACAAAGGCATGGATATCGCGAAACTAAATCATCGGATATATGCTTTATATTCTACAATTGATAGCAGCAAGAGTACCGACATACAAGAGGCAATGGATGAGGCATATGTTCAAATTCATCTTACCACAATATTATTAAGAATGATCCGGACAGGAATGTGGGGCACACATGAATTATGCGACGAATTGGTGTCTGCTGGGCAAAGAAGCTTTAAGGTTCTTCCGTATGCATGGTATCACGGACCATTTTTTAGTACACGTATATTAAATATAATTAATAATACGGTGAAAATCCATAATATGAGTGTTGCATCTCGGCAATATCAGACCAATATCGCCGAGGATATTTTAGACCAAGATCCAGATGACAACGAAAAAAGGATAGATTCATTAGCAGCTGTGTTGGCACTTTTTCATCGTGAGGTATTTGAGTTTTGGAGGGCATCCACCAATAATAAAGAGGATGCATTAAACCATTTCTCTCTTGCGACGATATTGTGGGATTATTCTCAATCTGGCATTACCGGCGAGTTGCACCTAACCCACGCTGCTGATTGTTTTGAGAATATTCTGGCAACTAGATACCTGGTAACAAGTTGGGAAGCGATAGCTGACTCATGTGATCTTATTTGCCTGGCTATGTCAAGCCAATTTCCACTAAGCGAGGATCTGGCTCCCGATACCAGCATCAAAGATGGTTCAGGAAATGAATGGGATGCAATTCGATATTGGCAAAATGCCGCTACACTCGCTGCGAATAAATTAACTTTAGATGACTTGGTTAAATTCCGCCACAAAGAAAAAGAAGACCTCTGCGAAGATAGATTGCATCGTGACTTTTTCGAAGATTGTTGGAATCAAATACCTGAAAAGGCCAGAGCTGCTCTTATTGAAACGGAAACAAATTGGTCCAGGCAAGAAACTGGGCGCAAAGCGAGCATGGTGATTATTAACCTTCAGGTAGCAATGGAAATTTGCACGCGGGAACTCTTGATACGCCCTTTAACACAAAAACTGCTCCGTGGCACTGCAATTCAAGTGCGTCGAAACGGTTCGAGTACGTTATATCCGTCACAAATAACAGCGAATGATCTGAATTTGAGAGAAATCTGTAAAGTGCTTAAATCCAGAGAATTTAAAACCATTTTGCATAAATTAGCACAAGAAGATACTGATTTTGTTCAAGAAGCTTTGGCATCTGAATGCAATTCATTATGGCATGATAGAAATCCCGAGGTGCATCCACCATATAAGAATGATGTTGAGAAAATGAAAAAACACAGAAAAGCTATACTGGGCATTGGGCAAGAGGGAATTTTAGTCAAACTGATTAAAGTACATAATCGTATTGAAAACATACCGATTTGAAAACAAATTTCATTACGTATATAGCGACATTTATTGTCACAAATTCATGATAAGGTAGTTACATTGAGAATTTATAGACAGTGGGAGGAAGAGAACAATGGCGCCAGAATTTAGAAATAATGAGAAGAGTAGATATAGACAACTTAAGGGCGAATTTCTTAGTGCTGCAGCTGCAAAGGACGGCACTTATCCTGTAGGTGAACGACACGATTTTTGTATTGAAAACGATCACTCAGAAGAGAATCTATTCAAAGACATCCGCGATGATGCAATCAGTTACTTCAAGCAGCGCAGAATTCCATGGCATGATGGAATAGAAAGACGGCAAAAGCCAAGCAACCATCTGTGTTGTTCTCAATCATGTTGCGTAAACTTTCTTTTTCCGCTGATAGATAAGCCAGTTTTAATTAAAAACGTATTTAGTAAGTATTATCCTGAATTTTTAGCACCCTTACCGATAAATTTGGATGGTAGTTTGCCAAATGAAGGCACTCCCTATTTATCCTTTGAATGGATCGGAGCCGATGATTACCTGGGTGAATCAAAACGGAAGGAGATGCGGCGTACCCGAGGAGCTAACTTTACCAGTGCGGATTTCATCATACGTTTTAAGCGAAAAGATGGGAAAATACAGGCAGTCCTTGGCGAATGGAAATATACCGAGGAATACGGAAAGACTAATCTCGGCATCGACACCCGGAAGAAGAACTATATTCAAGCATTCGAACGGGATGGCGGAGTATTTATTGAGCCAAGCAGTCAGCTTTACGATTCCCTCTTCTTCGATCCTTTTTACCAATTGATGAGGCTCCAATTACTGGCCCAGGAAATGGAGGTCAATCATGAGATGGATGCTGATATTGTGAGTATCCTTCATGTCAGCCCGAAGGCTAATGTAGGATTTAGAAATCATATTACCTCTCGGTACTTGGAAAAGAGTTATCCCGGTAAAACAGTCCTGGAAATTTGGGAAGGCCTGGTAAAAACTGAGAGATTCAAAAGTATATCAGTCGAAGATATGCTACAAGCAATAAACCAGGCGGCGAGTACTAAATATAGTTCTTGGGTAGATTATTTGAATATGCGTTACGGGTGGAGGTGAATTTTAGTGCGGCTACTGCCAACAAATCATGATGTATCTTTGACTATTTGTTTCAGCCTGCGTATTATCTCCACCATCCCATACGTGTCCAGGCCGCAGTAGGCTATTAGATCTGCGCGTATCTTTTGCCTTTCTTCGTCGTTGATATCGTCGGAGACAGACTGCATAAATTTCAGGCTGGCTGTTTGCCCCTCTGAAATTTCCATTTCACCGTATTGCAAATCGGTCAGGGAAGGCAAAACCCGCTTTAACGATGTGCTGCCGGCCTGGTCAGGATGGTAACATCTGAAGTTTCTGAAGGGCGTGTTGAGATCGACCATACGCTCCTTAATGTTTTCTATCTGATCACGGTATGCGGGGTAACTGTCCGCCAGTTCCCGGAGCACGCTTTTTTCAAAGGGTGCGTTGTAAACCAGGACGGTTCCCTCGAAGCCGACGGCTTTACTCAGTTCAGCAATAAACGCCGGGCGCGGGTCATCCCGGCCTTCAGCCAGGTGTGAATAATGCACCGGCCCGGCTCCCAAGGCCACAAGTGAATAGACCGAGAACTGGAATGGTATTTTCTGATGGGGGCGGCTTCCGTCATAGATGGGGATGGCCGTGGAGAATGTCTCGAAGTCCATGAAATAAAGCGGGTATACCAGGCCGGCCAAGAAGCCACGGACCTCCCCGGTATTTATGTGTGAGATGTTGCTGTCAACGCACTGTTTCTGAATCTGTTGCCTTGCGTTCAGTTTCACGTCACCCGGGATGTCGCCGATATGGATGATACCCCGGGCGATAAGGTCCTCACCCAGCTTCTTACCCCCGTACAGCGTCATCACGTTGTGCTCCGGCATGTTTGCCCAGCACTCATTTTTCAGTGGGCAGGTATGCATACCATCGCAATGTCGGCCGACGTCTACTTCGGGGCACTTGCTGGAGTCGATCACGGCCAGCATGGCTGCCAGCCGCTCTTCAAATGCGCCGGCAACCTGGTCAAGCCTGGCAGTAACTTCCTGCGCGGTAAAGAGCCGGTCCGTGTCGATCTCGCCCCGCCTGATGTAATTCTTATCCAGGTGCATGATGTAGCAACCCCGGACCTTCAGCCCGGCGTTGAGGCAACAATGACGCTGGAATTCAACATCCGGTATGTGCTCATCTTTGACGGAATTGGTGCTCTTGACCTCGATGATGTCCCACTCGTCCTCGCCCGCCGGTCTGAGTATGTCCACGCGGCAGTAAAGCCTTTTGGCGGAAAACCCGGCCTCGAATAGCGGCATGCGCAGCGGGAGGGAAGCCAGCGTTTGCTTGAGGTTGCCAGCGATACTCGAGGTGTCCAGATTTATGCCTTCTGGATAGAGACGGTGGGCCAGCTCCCCGACCAGGTGCCCCTGGTCAAAGATATATTGAGTAGCGGCATCCGGCGGTGGGATCCGTCCCGCATCATTGACGGCCACCCATAGCAGCTTGTGACACTGGATGCCATTGATATATTTGGATTTGGACAGGTTTTTACGATACTTCAGAAGCTGCCTCCTCAATTCCGGCCGGACACTGTACGTAACCGGTACAGATTATTATTAATCACCCATATCTCGCATTAAATAAATCCACTACTTTCAAAAGCCGCCCGTCCAGCAGAGCCCTGGCCTTCTTTATGATGTGGTCATGTATAGTTTTATAGTACGCCTGCGCTATGCCCCCGGTTATACAGCCCTGTGTGTCGGTATCCCCGCCAAGAGAGATGGCCTTGCGGACGGCGTCTTCGTAACTGATCGACTCCAGGAAGGCGATAACCGCCTGCGGCACGGAACCCTGGCAGGTTGGATCAAACCTGTAATGGGGACGGATCTCGGCCAGCGTGGCGCCGAGGTCGTAGTTGAAGTTTGATTCAATATATTCCTTTATTTCATCCTTGCTTTTACCGGTCCTGGCAAGGTAGATGGCCGTCGCTGTGGCCTGCGCGCCCTTGATGCCCTCCGGGTGGTTATGCGTTACTTCGGCGCTCTTCTTCGCCTCTTCGAGGACTTTGTCCAGTGTGTCGAAGGCGAATCCGACCGGGCTGACCCTCATGGCCGAGCCGTTGCCGAAGCTGTTGTAAGGGCCCATATCGTCCGACCTCAGCCACTGCCTGAACATCCCGCCATAGCCGGCATGGGGATACAGCCTGCCCCATTCCCTGTATGCCTCCGCGTAGCCTTTGCCCGTCAGGATGGCGTCGGCCGTGGCAACTGTCATAACCGTATCATCGGTGAACCTGCATCCCGGGCTGAACAAGGGAAATTCCTCTGTCTTGATGCTATGGGTTTCATAGACAGACCCGATGATGTCGCCGGCAATGGCCCCGATCATCCGCATAACCTCCCTTATTGCAGTCTACCAGAGCGTGCCATCATATATTTCTCTTAATCACGGCCGGTGAATATATCCAGGTATTCTTTGTATACATATGCCTGGCCATAT
>Ga0268276_1002591_pt1 | contig 15157 bp, 14 predicted proteins | sample saktaG_4_FD_190145 | JGI IMG/M metagenome (GOLD analysis project Ga0268276, IMG submission 190145) | Saline water microbial communities from Sakinaw Lake, British Columbia, Canada - sak_2010_1_5_45m | ecosystem: Environmental > Aquatic > Non-marine Saline and Alkaline > Saline ...
TTTTCGTTATTTCCACTTTCCCATCAGCGGGTATCCCATTTTCTCCCTCTGATTCAGATATCCCTCCGCGCTCAAGCGTGCCAGGTTCCGGACCCGTCCGATGTAACTGGTTCGCTCAGCCACGCTGATAGCGCCTCGCGCATCCAGAAGGTTGAAGGTATGGGAGCATTTCAAACATTGATCGTAGGTCGGGAGTACCAGGCCTTTCTCGGCCATCCGGAGCCCTTCTGCCTCGTACATATCAAAGAGTTTCCGCAGCATATCCACGTTTGCCTCTTCAAAATTGTAGTGCGAAAACTCCACCTCGCCCTGGTGGTGAACATCCCCGTACTTCACCCCGCACGCCCATTCCAGATCATAGACATTGTCGATACCCTGAAGGTACATGGCAATCCGCTCAATTCCATAGGTGATCTCCGCGCAGACCGGATTTAGATCGATTCCGCCCACCTGCTGAAAATAGGTGAATTGCGTGATCTCCATGCCGTCCAGCCAAACCTCCCACCCGAGTCCCCAGGCTCCGACCGTGGGGGATTCCCAGTCGTCTTTTACGAACCGGATATCGTGTTCGAGCGGATCGATTCCAAAGCTCTTCAGAGAATTCAGATAAAGATCCTGAATGTTGAGAGGCGACGGTTTCATGATCACCTGGTATTGATAGTAATGCTGCAATCGGTTCGGATTCTCGCCGTAGCGGCCGTCGGTGGGCCTTCGTGAAGGTTCCACGTAGGCCACGTTCCAGGGTTCCGGACCCAGCGCCCTGAGAAACGTGGCCGGGTTGAAGGTTCCTGCGCCGACCTCAAGATCATAAGGCTGCTGTATGATACACCCCTGATCGGCCCAGTATCGCTCAAGGGCAAAAATCAATTCCTGAAAGGTCATTATGCCTCCTCTCTTAATCATCGGAAATCGTAATGACACCTAGACTCATTGGGTAAAAAGGAAGTTCAGAAGACGCGAAAAAGGAAAGAATGAATGATATTTTTCCCCTTCAGCCTTTAGCCCTTTGTCTTTCGCCTTTTCCTCCAAGAGCTATGAGCCGAACCGGGAAATAGCATTATGAGGTATGCCTGTCAAGGGAAATCAAATCGCCATTCTTTTGATTTCATTGAGGACATTGAGGGATTTCAGTTCTTTGCCGATAAGATGTTGAATGAATGCGTTCAGCGCCTTTCTGCTCTCATTCAGCGCTGTTTCTGAAAAGACAAGCCTGTGAAGCCTGTCGGTTTCCGTGTTCTTTCCCAAAACAAGGAGTTTGACCGTTCCAGGCATCATCGAATAGACGACTTTTCCGTGAAGGCCGCATTTCCGGCACCGTATTCCACCCTCCACGGGATCGAAGAAAATACGATCCATTTCCGCCAGAAGTGTTTTGCATCCCATGCACCGGTCCAGTACCGGATCGTACCCCAGGAGCTTGAGCAGCCTCAGTTCGAATATCCTGACAATTCCCTCCGACGCGCTTCTCATATTGAGAAAATCAAGAAAGGCATGCAGGAGTCTGAACAGTTCTTCGTTCTTTTTACCCTCCAGGGTGAACGCGTCGACCAGTTCAATAAAATAAGAAGCCGTCAGCGTCTTCTCGATATCTTCCCTGATCCCGGGAAAGTGATTCCGGACATCACAAGCTTCTATCAATGCCAGCCCTTCCCTGCTTCTTGTCGAAAACAGCAACTGCCCGCAGGAAAAATTTTCCAGGGCATTGACGAATCTTATTCTGCTTCGCCGGGCGCCTTTCGCAATTCCCCTGACCTTTCCAAAATCGCTGGTAAAAAAAGTCACAATACGGTCTGCTTCTCCGTAATCAATGGCTCGAAGCACAACGGCGTCCGTTCTATAATTCTGTCTTAAAGTCATACCGTCAACCGTCTTCGCGGTGCTTGATCTCTCCGCCCACGATCGTCAGAACGGCTCTCCCTTTCAACCTCCGACCCTGAAACGGCGAATTTCTGCTTTTTGACCGGAAGGCCTTCACCTCAACCGTCCATTCCCGTGCCGGATCGATCACCGTGATGTCCGCTGCTGACCCTGTTTTCAAGCTTCCGCCATGGATCTTGAGTATGGCAGCGGGATTTGTGCTCATTTTCAGAATGAGATCATGCAGCGAAAGAACACCTTCCTCCACCAGCTTCAGGCTGAGTCCGAGAGAGGTTTCCAGTCCCACCATCCCGCTTGCCGCGTACTCGAATTCCACATCCTTATCCGTAGAAGCGTGAGGAGCATGATCGCTGGCAATGGCATCAATGGTTCCGTCCCGGAGACCCGCTTTCAGTGCCTCCACATCATGCTGAGATCTGAGGGGTGGATTCACCTTTACATTCGTGTCATAGGCCCTCAACGCCTCGTCGGTCAGCGTGAAATAGTGAGGCGCCGTCTCCGCCGTCACCTTTACGCCCCGATCCTTGGCATCCCTGATGAAGCGAACCGATCCTGCGGTGCTCACGTGAGCGATGTGAACAGCGGTTCCCGTGTATTCGGCAAGGGCGATATCCCGCATCACCATGATATCCTCAGCCGCGTTCGGAATCCCCCTGAGTCCCAGTTCCGTGGATACGAAACTTTCATTCATCAGGCCGCCCTGTGAAAGCGTAAAATCCTCGCAGTGTGAAATCACCGGCATGCTGAACGAAGCCGCATACTCCAGGGCTCTCCTCATGAGCATGCTGTTCATGACGGGCTTCCCATCGTCTGAAAACCCGACGGCACCGGCATCTCTCAGGTCTCCCATTTCAGCGAGAACCTTCCCCTTGGACCCTTGGCTGATGGCGGCGATCGGGTAGACACGAACAAGGCCGCAGGCCCTGGCTTTCCTTAAAATATATTCGGTCACGGAATGATTGTCGTTGATCGGATTCGTGTTCGGCATGCAGGCCACGGCTGTGAATCCCCCTGCCGCCGCCGCCCTGCTCCCCGTTTCTATGGTCTCTTTATATTCAAAACCGGGCTCCCTGAGATGCGTGTGCATATCGATGAGTCCGGGCGAAACAATTTTACCCTGAATTTCAAGAATGATGGGTTCTATCGTTTTGTCTCCCCGCTTCCGGCTCCGGGCTTCATGGAGATCCTTCCCGATCGCTGTAATCTTTCCCTTCTCAATCAGGAGATCCGCCGTTTCGTCCATTTTCTGCGAGGGATCAAGAATCCTCCCTCCTCTCAGCAAAATACCTCTCATGACTCACCTCCCGCAAGCAGGTAAAGAAGAGCCATTCTGACCGCAACACCGTTCGTCACCTGATCGAGAATCACCGACGACGGGCCATCGGCAATGTCAGATGCGATTTCAACCCCCCGGTTTATGGGTCCCGGATGCATGACGAGAACGTCGTCCTTCGCCCATTTCAGACTCTCCCGGTTCAAACAGTAATAATTCGCGTACTCCCTCAAAGAAGGAAACATATTCATTTCCTGTCTCTCCAGCTGGATCCTCAGCATCATGATGATGTCCGCATTTTTCACCGCCTCTTTCATGTGATGGTGAACGACCACCCCCATCCCTGCGATATCCCGGGGCATCATGATGGAAGGACCCGCCACGATCACAGAGGCCCCCATCTTTGTCAAACCGTAAATGTTGGACCGGGCTACCCGGCTGTGGGCGATATCGCCGATGATGGCCACTTTCAGACCCGTGATTCTCCCTTTTTTCTGCCGGATGGTCAGCATATCCAGCAGGGCCTGGGTCGGGTGCTCATGGGCTCCATCGCCGGCATTGATGATGGATTGTTTGACGAGGCCGGCGAGCATCTGAGGGGCTCCGGAGCAGCTGTGGCGTATCACGATGATGTCCGGGTTCATGGCCTCCAGATTTCTGGCCGTATCAATCAGGGTTTCACCTTTCACGGCGCTGCTTGTAGTGGAAGAGATATTCACCGCGTCGGCACTCAACCGCTTGGCTGCAATCTCGAAAGATGTCCTCGTCCTCGTACTGGGTTCAAAAAAAAGATTGATAACCGTCTTCCCCCGAAGGGTGGGAACTTTCTTTATTTCCCGCGTGGAGATCTCCATAAAGGATTCCGCCGTCTCAAGAATCAGCTCTATTTCTTCGACAGAAAGATTCTTCATCCCGAGAATGTCTTTGCTCGATAACCTCATATTCATTCCTCAATCCGGTAAAAGAGACTCAACTTCGAACTATTCTTCCTCTTCGATAACGACCTCATCCCTCCCCTTATTCTCAGTGAGGTTCACGCTCACGGCCTCCCAAAGTGAAGAAGGAAGATTTTTCCCGACAAAATCCGCTCTGATGGGGAGTTCGCGATGACCCCTGTCCACGAGTACCGCAAGCTGGATTAGTCTCGGCCTTCCGAAATCGATGAGGACATCCATGGCCGCCCTGATGGTTCGGCCTGTAAAGAGAACGTCGTCAATGAGAATCACCTTTCTGTCATCCAGAGAAAAGGGGATATCCGTTTTTCTCATCAGGGGTTTCTTCTTCTTTTTCAAAATGTCGTCGCGATACAGCGTGATGTCCACAATTCCCATCGGGATTTCCCGTCCTTCAATGCCTGAGATCTTACCTGCGAGCCTCTTCGCGAGAAAGACACCTCCCGTCCGGATCCCCACAAGAACGATGTCCTCCACTCCTTTGTTTTTCTCCAGGATTTCGTAGGCAATACGTGTGAGGGCCCTGTCGATCCCTTCCGCATCCATCACAATTTTTCCCTTCTTCATTCTTTTTACCCTCCAGTCCGGAGCTTAAAGCTCACAGAAAGCGGAATCCCCGATTTCGTCCACGATGCAGTCAAAAAAAAACCTCCCCACAAAGTGAGAAGGCTTTTGTTTTCGATTTTCTTTTGAATAGCATAGGTGTTCCCTTTTCAACCTCACTGGATTAAATTAAAAGGGTTTCTTTGAAAGACACTATATCAAATCGCACCGTGAGAGTCAAGCGGTTTCAGTGCAGCATGTTCGCAATCCTCCCCCACCGAACACTATGGCCTTCACCATCCCAGGACCAGTAGATGATAAAAGCCTTGCCCATGACATCCTTCAATCCGACGAAACCCCAGAACCTGCTGTCATAGCTCTGATCCCTGTTATCCCCCATGACAAAAAGATTGCCCGGCGGGACTTTGACCGGCCCGAAGTTATCACGGGGCTGCATGGAGCCCGGGATGATACGATTATCAAGATAAACCCCGACGCTGTCCTTGTAAATCGTGCCGTTCACGTAAATCTGCTTGTTCTTTATCTGGATTGTATCTCCACCCACGGCAATGACCCTCTTTATAAAATCCTTTGATCGATCTTCCGGATAAATGAAAACGATAATATCTCCCTGCTTCGGTTCACCCACCGGTATAAGCGTCTTTCTTATAAAGGGGATCTTTACTCCGTAAGCAAATTTATTGACCAAGATATGATCTCCCACGACAAGCGTCGGTTTCATGGAGCCTGAAGGAATTTTAAAAGCCTGCACGACAAACGTCCTGATAAATAAGGCGATGAGTATGGCTATGATAATCGCTTCAGCATACTCTTTTACAATATGTCCTATCTTGCTCATTTTCATCCTTTCAGGAATATATGGCGGATAAAATAATGACTATCATGATGAGCGCACAACATCCCTTTGCCAGGACGCCGGCAACCCTGCCCACGACAGCCCCGTAAGATACCCTCATTGCCGGCTTCAGGTCTTTCCGGCGCATAATTTCCACAATGAACGTTCCGGCAAATCCCCCCAGAAAAGCCCCTATCAATGTTCCCAGTCCTAAAAGAAATGGTGTCATCAGAACAGCCCCCGCTACAGCCCCGATCAGGGATGCCATGATGCTGCCTTTCGATGCTCCGAACTTGGCGGCCCCCCTGATTCCCAGGTAGAATTCCAGAAGCTCGGCTGACAGCGATATTCCCGCAAGAATGAGGATGATCTTGAAACCGATCTTTTCAAAACCCGTAAGAAGCGAATAAACGATGCTCGCCAGAAGGATAATGATCGTTCCTGGAAAACCGAAAAGAATCGAAAAAATGCCGAGAAACAGGATAAGGATGAAGACGGTTAAACCGACAGCCTCAATGGGGGTCAATTTATTTTTTCCTAATTCTCTTTGAAGGTCTATAGGTTTCCCATACCAGGACCAGTGGACTCGCTATGAAGATGGATGAATAGGTCCCAAAAATGACTCCGATCAGCATGATAAAGGCAAAATCATTGATCACCGTTCCACCGAAAAAGTAAAGGACTACCACCACGATAAAAACCGTGAAAGAAGTCAGGATGGTCCTGCTCAGGGTCTGGTTGATGCTGGCATTAATGACTTCGCCCAGGTTCTGCTTTGGATTTTTCCTCACATTTTCCCGGATCCTGTCAAAGACAACAACCGTATCATTGATGGAGAAGCCGATGATGGTGAGAAGTGCGGCGATGACCGTGAGGGTGAATTCCCTTTGAAAAAGGGTGAAAACCGCCACGCTTACAATGACGTCGTGAACGAGGGCGATAATTCCTCCGAGAGCGTATCGGAATTCGTACCTCCAAGTGATATACAGCAGCATTCCAAGGAGGGCTAAACAGAGCGCAAGCAGACCCTTCTGGCGAAGATCCTTTCCCGCCTTTGGCCCTACCATTTCGATCTTCCTCATATCAAAGCTGTCCTTTCCGTAAACGACCGCCATGGCTTCAGCGATTTGATCATGGAGACCCTTCAGGTCCGAGGTGGACATTTCCGTCCGGAGGAGATACTCATTGTCTTGCCCGGCACCCACCTGTTGAATGATGCTGTTTTCCAGATGGATTGGTTTTAAGGAATCTCTGATCTTATCAATCACCGTCGCCTGATGAAATTTGATCTGCACGGATGTCCCGCCCGCAAAGTCTATGCCCATGTTAGGTCCGCCGCGTACTATGAGATAAATAATGCTCAGAAGGGTGACCGTGATTGAGAAGTAAAAAAAGACCCTCATCTTCCCGACAAAGTTGATGTTGACGCCCGGTTTGATCAGTTCCATTAAAAACTCCTTACATCAGGCGTTAGGCATTGGGCGTTAGGTGCTGAGCATTGGGTTTATTCTTTACCTGTCGTCTGATGCCTGATGTCTAACGCCTTTTATTTTATATTCCTATGCTGACTCTTTTAATTTTCCTGTTCCAGATAAAGTGATCGAAAATAATCCTGGTCACAAAAACAGCCGTAAAAATACTGTATATGAGGCCTATCGTCAGGGTCACGGCAAAACCCTTCACCGGTCCCGTTCCAAACTGAAAAAGAAATACGGCGGCAATCAAGGTCGTGACATGGGTGTCTAGAATGGTTATGAAAGCCTTTCCGTATCCCGTTTCAACGGATGCCCGAGGCGTCTTCCCCATTCGCATCTCCTCCCTCGTCCTCTCGAAGATGAGCACGTTGGCATCCACGGCCATACCGATGGTCAGCACGATACCTGCGATACCCGGCAGGGTCAGCGAAGCCTTGAACAGGGCCAGCGTTCCAAGGATAAGGATCACGTTGAGAAATAGAGCCATATTGGCAACAATACCGGAAAGCCTGTAATAAACGATCATGAATACAACAACCAGCAGAAAACCGATAATCGTTGAGAGGATGCCCTTCTCAATGGAATCCTGCCCCAGGGAAGGACCAACGGTTACCTGCTCCAGCATCCTGACCGGCGCGGGAAGAGCTCCCGCTCTCAATACAATGGCGAGGTCTCTCGCCTCTTCAAGCTTGAATGAACCTGTAATCTGGGCATCTCCCCCTGAAATCCTTTCCTGAATAACGGGGGCGGAGTACACGACTCCGTCCAGAACAATGGCCAGTCGCTTTTTAACATTTTCAGACGTGATCCTGTCGAAATCTCTTGCACCCTGAGAGTTGAACTTGATGGAAACATAAGGTTCGCCGAAACGGTCAGATATCCTGACTTCTGCCTTTTCCAGTGTTTCCCCTGTGAGCATCGCTTTTTCCTTCAAGAGATAGGGAACCTTTACCCGCTGTCCGATCCCTTTTTCTTCTTTATATCCATAGGCGATGATGTCTCCCGGCGGGATATTTCCACGGAGTGCGTCATCCAGACTGGATCCTTCATCGACCAGCTTGAACTCCAGAAGAGCGGTCTTTCCGATCAGATTGATCGCCCTCTGGGGGTCCTTTATACCCGGCAACTGAATCAGTATGCGGTCTTCTCCCTGCGGTATGATCTCGGGTTCTGAAACACCAAACTGGTCAATCCGGTTGCGAATGGTCTCAAGGCTCTGTTCCACGGCAAACTTTTTGAGTTCCTCTATCCTTTTATCCTTGAGTTTGAGATAGACTTTCTCCCTGCCCTCAACAATCTCAGACGACTTGATGTCCAGGTCGGGGTATCGATCATGGAGTACTTTGGTGAGTGCATCGCTTTCCTCTTTACTTCCGAGTTCCAGGGATATGGTCGTGCCCTTCACTCGTTCGAGGTTCCTGAAGCGGACATTCCGATCCATCAGTGTGTCTTTCAGATTATTAGACAGCCTCTCCATTGTGCTTTCCACGGCCTTCTCGGTTTCCACCTCCAGAACCAGGTGCATGCCTCCCTGAAGATCGAGCCCCAGCTTTATCTTGTCTTTTGGAAAATAAGGTTTCAAAGACACTGGAAGATCCGGCACCAGCGTCGGCACGAGATAAAACAATGCCGCTATCGTGACAATCAGGGTGATGATCACCCTTACTTTGATATCCTTGAACATGGGCTCCCCTTTCGCGCTATGCTTCCCTTTCCGCTTTCTCGGCCATGGCTCCGATGTGGCTTCTCAAGACTTTCACCCTGATCTTCTCGGCAATCTCAAGAGTCACGATATTGTCCGTAAGACCTGTGACTTTACCGTAAATCCCTCCCGTCGTTATGACCGTATCACCGTGCTTCATGTTGTCGATCATCGCCTTCAATTCCTTCTGTTTCTTCTGCTGCGGCCTTATGAGAAGAAAGTAAAAAATCAGAAAAATAACGGCCATCATGATAATAAATTGAATGTCGCCGCCCTGTCCTCCTCCGCCTCCAGGCGCACCCATTGCGTAAGCAAGACTCATTTCATACCTCCTCTTTAAACCGTGTCATCCGGACGACCGGTTTATCATTGTTCATCATTTTCAGGCTGATTCATAACCCGTCTTCTTTGGAAATCCTCTCGGAAATTACCGTAAATCCCATTCTCTATGGCATCCCGAATCATCTCCATGAGATGCATGTAGTACCGGACATTGTGAATCGTATTTAAAATGAGCGCCAACATCTCTCTGGCAATGAAGAGATGCCTCAAGTAGGCCCGTGAATAATTTCTGCATGTATAACAATCACATAAAGGGTCGATCGGACTGCCATCATCCCGGTAACGGGCGTTTTTTATAACAACCTTTCCGCTGTTTGTAAACAACATTCCGTTTCTGGCGGATCTCGTGGGCAGGACACAGTCAAACATGTCGATGCCGCGATAAACACATTCCACAATATTCCCAGGCGTCCCAACCCCCATGAGATATCTTGGATGTCCTTCGGGCATGAGAGGCGCAATCTCTCCTATGATCTGTGTCATCACTTCTTCGGGCTCCCCGACGCTCAATCCTCCGAGAGCATAGCCATCAAAACCGATGCCTGTCAGATCATCAAGCGCTTTCTTCCTCAGATCGATATGCATGCCGCCCTGGATGATCCCGAAAAGGGATTGTTTCGTATCTTTCTTTGCTCTCCTCGATCTCTTCGCCCACCCTGTCGTTATGTCCAGGGACTTTTCCGCATAGGCGAAATCGGCCGGATAGGGAATACACTCATCAAGGCACATGATGATGTCGGCTCCCAGGGTCTCCTGGATTTCTATTGCATACTCCGGGCTGAGAAAATGCTTCGATCCATCCACGTGAGATTGGAATGTCACACCTTCCTTCGTTACCTTTCGCAAAGCACCCAGACTGTATACCTGGAAACCGCCACTGTCGGTGAGGATGGGATGGGGCCAGTTCATGAACCGATGAAGCCCTCCCATATCCCGAATCAGACCGTGACCCGGCCTGAGATAGAGATGATACGTGTTGGCAAGGATCATCTCCGCGCCCAGTTCCCTGACCTTTTCAGGCGTAAGTCCTTTGACCGTTCCCTGCGTTCCCACCGGCATGAAGAGGGGCGTCCGTACCTCACCGTGGGGAGTCATCATTCGTCCCAGTCTTGCACCACACAGGCCGTCTTTTTTCAAAACCTCAAACGTGAATCCCATCGATATTCCTGAAATGACAAAGTGCAAAAGGAAAGAGGAATTAATCTTTTCTGCCTTTAGCCTTACACCTTTTGCCTTTAGCCTAAATTATGAGCATACAATCCCCGTAGCTGTAAAAACGATATCGTTCCTCGATGGCCTTCGCATAGGCTTTTTTAATCATTTCCATGCCGGCAAAAGCGCATACAAAAATAAAAAGGGACGACCTGGGGAGATGAAAATTTGTTATAAGTCCATCCGTTTTCTTGAAGCGAAAACCGGGATAAATATAAAGACTCGTAAATCCTGACCCCGATCTCACCCTTCCCGTCACGTCCGATGCCGATTCCATGACCCTTGATGATGTCGTGCCCACGGCTATCACGCGATCCGCTTTGTTTATCCTGTCCGCTTCTTCGTCACTGATTTCATAAAACTCTTTTTCCATGACATGATCTTCCACGAATGGCGCTTCCACGGGAAGAAACGTCCCGTATCCCACATGCAGTGTCACGGCTGCGATGTGAACCCCTTGGTTCATCAGGCGGTTGAGCAGATCCTGCGAAAAATGAAGGCCGGCTGTCGGTGCCGCGACAGATCCTGGTACCCTGGCGTAGACCGTCTGATACCTTATCCTGTCCAGCGACTCCCCCTCTCCGTCTTTCCTCCTGATGTAGGGAGGGAGGGGAGTCCGTCCGTACCTGCTGATAAATTCGTCGAATTCAATATCTGTGAAGAATCTGAGGACCCACTTCTTTTCCGAAACCCTCTCGATGACCTCCGCCTCACCTTCTTTGTCGAACGTCAGTCTCATTCCAGGAGCTACTCTTCTTGCGGGTTTGAGCAAAACTTCCCATAGACGGTTCCCCGATCTTTTATCGTTTTCGCTCTCCGACAGGAGAAGAACTTCCACCATGCCGCCTGTCGGCTTTCTCCCTAATAACCTCGCCGGGATGACCTTCGAGTTGTTGATGACAAGGCAATCACCTTGCCTTAAAAAGTCCGTGAGGTCACGAAAAACCCTTTCTTCGAATACGGCCCCTTTTCTATGAACAACCATCATCCTTGACGCATCCCTGGATGCGCGTGGCTCCTGGGCAATCAGTTCGCCGGGGAGATTGTATTTAAACTCCTTTAACCTTGTTTTCGTAATCATTATGAACCTTTGTTGAACCGGTGAGTTAAACAGAACTGCCGTCCTCTGTCAAGAGAATATCCTAAAATAAGGTTTTGAAAAACATACTTTTCATCAGGCTGTTCAAAAGCTTGTCCCGTACGTGACACGGGATGTTCAGATGCAAGGCGCGCATGGTTCCCTTCGGCAAGCTCAGGGCAAGCTGTGCTCACCATGACGATTAGGAAGCTTATCCTGAGCCTGTCGAAGGGCAACAGCCTGTTAATTTCTGCCGAGATAGACGAGCATTAGTCCGGTCAGCATCGCGGCTAAACCCAACACCCTAAGCGTCTCATCGGAGACATCCTGCACTTTCATAAGCAGGGATTTTACTTTGTCGGGAAAGGCAAAATAAGGAAGGCCTTCAATAATAAGGAAAAGTCCGATTGCGATGATAAATATATTCATGGATGATCTTTAAAGAAATTTTCTCTCCCCCATCCCTGCATTCAGGATTTCTCCTGGCCGGTTTTCCACTTATTTTTCATATTTTGTCGTTATTCGAGCTTTTTTGCCTCATTCCAGAGGGCATCCATCTCCTCAAGCGATGCCCCGGAAAAAGACTTTCCCTTTTCCCTGAAACGGTCTTCAATGAACTTAAACCGTTTTATGAACTTTTGAGTGGAAAATCTCAATGCCTCCTCTGAATTGACTCCGGCAAAGCGGCCAAGATTGACGAAGGAAAGGAGAATATCACCCAGTTCATCCCGTATCCGATCTTTATTGTTCGAAGAAAGAGCTTGCTTCAGCTCATCCAGTTCCTCATCGATCTTTTGGATGACACCCTCAACATCTTCCCAGTCAAAACCCGCTTTCGACGCCTCTTTTGTGACTTTCTCCGCTCTCAACAGCGCTGGCAGGGCCAGCGGAACACCGCGAAGCAGGGAGTCCTCCCGACCCCCTTTCAACTCCAAGCGCTGCTTTATATCTTCCCAGTTCGCCCGTATATCTTCGACATTCTCAACTTTTTCATCGCCGAAGACATGGGGATGCCTTCGAATCATCTTTTCGGTGATATCCGTAATGACGTCATGAATATCGAAGGCTCCTTCTTCTTCCGTGATTCTGGCAATGAAGAGAATTTGAAAAAGAAGATCGCCGAGTTCCTCCTTCAAATCTCCAGGTGCTTCTCTTTCGATCGCATCCAAGACCTCGAAGGCCTCTTCGATCAGAAACTTTCCCACGTCAGCTATTTTCTGATGCCTGTCCCAGAGACAGCCTTCCGGCGCTCTGAGCCTCGCTATAATATCCAGAAGTTCCTGTAGAACCCCGTCGGGTAACCTGCTGTTTTTTGCCATTGGTTTGCCAATAAAACAACCTGTTCTTTTTCCATAAAAAAGGTTGATATTCCTATCATGATTTGTTTAGACTGTCAAAGCGTCGATTTTTAATAATTATATGATTGAAAGCTTGTTTTAGCTTGCTTTTTCTGAATAGTGATGATAAGCAGTTCGCGTTTTGTTTCTCTCTTATTTTTACCCATTACCACAACGTCTGCAAGAGGTTTCAATTGCACGGTTATCTTTGAAAATATGAAGAGACCTGCTACATGAACATCACAACATAACCCCTGTTTTATTATGGAGAGAGAGGAGGATTTTTATGGCTGAAGAAAAGAAACGCATGACAAGGGCCGAAAGGCTGGCACTGGAGAGAGAGGACAATCTTAAGCACTGGGAGGCTGAGGATGCCATCATGTTCAAACACCGTGAGGATGCTTACAACATCGGTGGTGAAGCGCAAGCTAATCGTCTCGCCAAGCAGGGCAAAAAACCCATGCGCGAACTCATCCAAATGATCATAGATCCGGGAACGGAATTCTACGAACTGGGCCTTGATGCCGGCTACAATATCGGAAAGGTCACCCTTTACGGAGGGGAGATTTACGAGTCGGAAAAGCGCGGACACATACCCGGCGGCGGTCTTGTGACCGGGGTCGGCGTGATCCACGGCAAGGACTGCATGATTTTCGCCAACGAGAACCGTTATGCTGCGGGAACTTACTTCCCCATCACACTGAAGAAACACATGAGGGCCCAGGCCGTTGCCGAACGTCTGCGGCTGCCTTGCGTTTACATTGCCGATTCGGGTGGAATCAACCTGCCTCTGCAGCTCGGCTGCTTCGCTGATGACGGCCATTTCGGAAGCATGTTCTACAACATGTGCCGCATGTCCGCCAATGGAATCAAGCAGTACACCCTGTCCACGGGCGGCAACACGGCAGGAGGCGCTTACATCGTTTATCTCGCATCCGAATCCATCATGATCGAGAAGATGGCCTATGCGTTCCTCGCCGGTCCCCCCATGGTGAAGTCGGCTATCGGAGAAACCGTTTCCCCTGAAGATCTTGGCGGTGCCTATGTCCACACGCAGCATTCCGGCGGGTGCGACCACATCGTGAAGTCCCAGGAGGAAGGGATCAAGAAGCTCCGGGACATCATCGAATTCGAACCCGGCCAGTCCCTTTACTGCGACAAAAAGAAAGTCGCGGAACCGAAGTTCGATTACAAGGAAATGATGCGCTGCAACCCCAGTAACACCTACCATGCCATCAACATCAAGGATACCCTGAAGTGCCTTGCCGATGACAGTTACTTCCACGAATACAAACCTACTTACGGCCTCTACCGCGGCGAGACGATCGTAGCAGGGAAAATGTGGATGAAGGGCATGCCCATCGGCGTCATCGCATCCAGCGCCAACGGCATTATTTACATCGAGGCAGCAAGAAAGGCCACGGAGTGGATGATCCGCTGCGGCAACTCCAGTCTCCCGGTCCTCTTCCTGCAGGGCTCACCCGGCTATATGGTCGGCAAGTCCGAGGAGTGGGGCGGTATCGGCAAATACGGTTCCGACATGGTCCGCACGTGCAGCGTGCTCAATGTGCCGAAGATCCAGTACGTCATCGGCCCGGATCATGGAGCCGCCAACTACGGCATGTGCGGCAGGGCCTTCCGGCCGGTGTTCTGCTTCACCAATATGAGGGGCCGCACGACGGTCATGTCCGGTGAAACGGCAGGCTTCATCGTTGAAACCGTTCGCAGAAAGAACATCGTCGACAAGGGCGGCACGGTCAATGAAGATGAAATGGCCAAGTTCCGCCAGATGATGAGAGACCGATACGACGCCGAAGGCCATCCCTTCCTGACCGGTTCGCTCCTGTTCCATGACGGTGTCATTGCCTTCAGCGAGGCCCGGGATAAGCTTTCCAGGGCGCTTGAACTCTGCTACCGCATACCAGCCGTGAAGACCGATTGGGGCGATCTCAAGTTTTAACCCGGATCAGAGAAAGGAGGAGAATAAAAAATGTCCGACATACTGCTTCAGGAAAGAACAGATGACGGCATCCTGATTCTCACGCTGAATCGTCCGGATGCCATGAATTGCTTCAATTTCGATCTGCTGGCCGTTCTCGGGGATGCGATCCGGGAGGCCAATTTTGACATGGACCTTCGCTGCATTATCATCACCGGTTCCAAAGCCGGCGATGAACCGAAAAAATGGTCCTTCTCCACGGGGGCTGATCTCAAGGAGAGAAGAACCCTTTCGATGGACCAGGTCCGCCGGTTCATTTTTACCATCCGCAATTGCTTCACCGCTGTTGAGAATGTCCGTGTTCCTGTTATCGCGGCCATTAACGGATTCGCCTTCGGCGGCGGTACAGAACTGGCGCTCGCCAGTGATCTTCGGATTGCATCGTCGAACGTCATCATGGGGCTCACCGAGACGAGTCTTGCTATCATTCCTGGAGCCGGAGGAACACAAAGGCTTCCCAGGATCGTTGGTGTCGCAAAGGCGAAAGAGCTGATCTTCACGGCGCGTCG
>Ga0268276_1002593_pt1 | contig 15148 bp, 9 predicted proteins | sample saktaG_4_FD_190145 | JGI IMG/M metagenome (GOLD analysis project Ga0268276, IMG submission 190145) | Saline water microbial communities from Sakinaw Lake, British Columbia, Canada - sak_2010_1_5_45m | ecosystem: Environmental > Aquatic > Non-marine Saline and Alkaline > Saline ...
TATCAGGTGACTTAGCATAAGATGGTATACGGATGATTGCACTTCGATTTGCTGTAGCATAACCAATCGTCACTGGTGCTTCAAATCCAGGAACTAATCGCTTATATGAATTGGTTGATGGGTTTGTTAAAGCGCACAATGAAGCGATATGTTTTAAGATTCCACCCATAAAATAATGTGCCAATTGACTTAGGTGAGCATAGCCTGTTTCATCATAAAATAACGACTTATTGTTTTTCTTTAAGAGCATATGGATATGCATGCCGTTACCGGCTTCCTTATAAATAGGTTTGGGCATAAAGGTTGCTGTTTTACCAGCTTCTGCTGCACAATTTTTTATGACATATTTAGCAATCATCGTCGCATCTGCCATGTGACTCATTTGACCTAATTTGACTTCAATTTCTTGCTGACCAGAACCGCCAACTTCATGATGATGATATTTGACAGGTACTCCCCACTCTTCGAGTAACAAAGACATACGATTTCTAAGTTCATAGGCTGAATCTGATGGTTGATCGATATGATATGCACTCTTGGCATCGACTTGATATCCATTATTTGAGGTATCATCTTTTCCGGTATTCCATTCAGCATCAGCAACATCAAAACTAAATCCTATATGATTGGGTTTAACTTCAAATGAGACATGATCAAAGATATGAAATTCAAATTCAGGACCAATAATCATTTCATCAGCATAACCACGTTCTTTCATATAAAGTTCAGCATTTTTGGCGATATTTCTTGGGTATTGATCAAAAGGTTTGTTTTCCTTGCCTATAACAAAGACATCACCGAGCATATTGACTGTCTTAATTTTAGAAAATGGGTCAATGACAAGTGAAGATAAATCAGGAATGAATATCATATCGCTTTTTTCTACTACAGCAAACCCATAGCTTGATGCGTCAAAACCAACGCCATAAATCATGATGTCTTCAGTAAAATTCTGTGCTGGGATGGTTAGATGTCTCCATTTACCATCCAAGTCGACCATTTTGAAGTCGACCATCTCAATCTGGTTTTCTTTGAGTAAGACTTGTACTTCCTTAAATGTTCTAATCATTTCTTCCTCCGAAATGTGCTAATTTATTTTTTAAGTTTTAAATACTCTAAAATTTCTTCTTCACCTTTAGGTCTCATATAAAAATAACCTTGAGCAGAGTTACATCCCATACGCATGAGCATATCAGCTGTCTCAGTATCTTCAACACCTTCGGTTAAGACTTCATAACCCAATTGTTTGGCTAGATCAATGGTTGCTTTAACGATAGCTTGTGTTGCTGGATTAATTAAAATCTGGGAAGTAAATATGCGATCAATTTTAATGACACTTATAGGAAATTGAGCAAGATAAGCTAAAGATGAATACCCTTTGCCAAAATCATCAATTGCAATTCTAAAGCCAAAGGCAGCAAATTTTTCTAATACGTTCTTACTAATTTCAGGATTATCCATCAAAACTGTTTCGGTTATTTCTAATTCAACATTTTGGGGTTTAATTTTATAGTTGTTAAACACTTTAATCATTTTTGCATAAAAATGCGTATCATAAAGATTTTTAGTTGAAATATTGATTGAAACTTGCAAAGAAATCTTTTCATCTTGTAGTTTTGTGGCATATTGTAAAACCCAATTGAACACATGCATGGTCATGTCATGAATCATACTCGTTTTTTCAACAGCAGGAATAAACTGATCAGGACGAATCATCCCTTTGGTTGGATGTTCCCAACGAATGAGAGCTTCAAGAGCTTTGGTCTTTGTCGTTTTTAAATCAATGATTGGTTGGTAAACCATATAGATCTGACCATTGTTCAAAGCTTTCATAAACTCAGATAAAAGCTCATATTCAAACTGTTTATTGGTCTTGACATCAGCATAGGTCATAAATGTTACGTGATTGGTGAGTGCTTCTCGTGCTGCCAAATCTGATTGAATAAAATATTTAACGACATCTTGGTCTTTAAGGTGTTTATGAATTGAGATACCAAAGGCATAATCAACATATAATTCATGACCTGGAATGATATTTGCCGTAAACAATACTTGAAGGATATCAGCGATGAATTGATCTTTATTTTCCTGTTGATCAATAATCCAGATGTGATTGATGCTCGCTGCAACAACAATGCATTTAGGATAAATCAATTGAAGCCCTTGCTCTACATTTCTTAAGTAAGCATAATAAGCTTCATATCCATTCACATCCGTTATGGTCTCATGATTATCAATCAAGAGTGTGCACGTCAAATACGATTGATTAGAGTTTAAGTTAATCGTTCTTAAATAGTTCAAGTTATAAAGCCCAGAATTCGGTTCATGCATTAACAAGTCACTCATATTTTTTTTGACATTTTTAGCATTCCTGCTGAGAAGTCCACTGATTAAACCAACAATCGCCATCATCGACATTCTAAATATCCAGTCCATGTAAAACTGCGGTTCACCCGTGACTAGATTATAAGGCATAAAATAACCCACAAGCAAGCCTGCAACAAATCCTCCAATAAAGCCGTAGATACTACCGATGACAGTGCCTAATAAAACGATAGGTATGTACATCATATGAGAAAACGACAAATGATTATGCTTTAAATTAATCATGATCAAGTAATCCAGAGCCATCAAAAAAACTGCAAGTAGGATTGTCCATAACTTGTAATTTCTTTTAAAGTATTTAATTAAAGTCTGCAGTTTATTATTTTTCATGACGCTCCTACTGTTAGTAAAATTAAAGTATCGTTACCCAATGATTAGGATCGTCAATATCTCCAAATTGAATGCCAGTCAGTAAATCGTATAATTTCTTAATGTGAACACCCATTTGATCGGATGCTGGAAAGATATGCTTCTTATTACCAAAGGTAATAGAACCAATGGGTGTGATTACTGCAGCAGTGCCGCATGCACCTGCTTCTGCAAGATGATCAAGATGGTCGATGAAAATATCTTCTTCTAAAACATCCATCTTGAGCATATTTTCAGCCAACCATTTGAGTGAACGATTCGTAATACTATTTAAAATTGAAGGAGATTTTGGCGTAATATATTTACCATCTTTAGTAATAGCAATAAAATTAGCAGCTCCTACTTCTTCAATCTTTGTATGTGTTTTTGGATCTAAGAAGATACAATCTGCATATCCACTTTTCTTTGCTAAAAACTGAGGATAAAGACTTGCAGCGTAATTGCCTCCAACTTTAATATCACCTGTACCATTGGGAGCTGCTCTATCATAATCAGAGACGAGCATGTCTACGGGTTTGGCAGGTCCATTGAAATAACATCCGACCGGTGTTACAACAATACTAAAAATATATTCAGGAGCCGCTTTTAAGCCTAAATTATTACCGACACCAATCATAAAAGGTCTGATGTAGAGTGTTTCTTTGTTTCCATAAGGAGGAACAAAGATGTTGTTTACCATAACAACCTTATGAACAGCTTCCATAAAAACGTCAATTGGAATTGGTGGCATGACCATGCGTTCACATGACATTTGAAATCTTTTGGCATTATCTAAAACTCTAAAAAGTTGGATCTTCCCATCTTTTCTTCTGTATGCCTTAAGACCTTCAAAACACTCTTGAGCATAGTGCAGTGAGGTAGATAGCGATGAAATTGTTATTTTGTCATCTTCTCTAAGAATTCCTTCATCCCATTTGCCATCCTTGTAATATGAAATGTAATTATAGGTTGCTTTGACATAAGAAAAACCTTTTGGTTTTGTATTCATTACTTTTTTCTCCATTCCTATGTTAATTTTACTGATTTTTTAGATAGAAAAAACGATGGATATCATGATTATTGGACATCAAACAATGAAAAATATTATTTAGGAATTTTGACTTCAGTATCTTCTTGTTGTCTAACACCTAGAATTTTACTGAAGAATAATTTTGTTTCTTGTGTATCATAAATAAACACGAAGATCAATGAGATCAATCCACCATAAACGATAGCAGGTATGATTAACCAAATGACTGGCCAGTAAAAGGAAGCTCCCGTCAAAGGATGAATTCTCATGAAAAAAGGTACAAAGATTCCAAGAAATAAGCCAAGACCCGTTAGGTCTCCACGAACACCAAATATAAATGAGGGATTTCGTTTACTGGGATCATATAAACTTTCTTTAGGTACCCAATGCAACATTGTCATGACTAGTTCATTGACAAATATTAAGACCAAGACAAGAATTAAAACAATTGGTGCACGATAGGCACGATGTATCGATAATTCATGCATTTGATATCTCATCATCAAAAATGGCACTAAAAATAATAAAAAGTGCGCCAAATAGAATCTCATGACTTCCAAATTGAAGGCACTACGATATCCTATAATCGCACCATTAAAGTATTCGCTCATCGCATCTACAGGAAAAATAAAGGTAATCATCCCGCTTGCCATACCAACCATGACCATATAATCTTTTAAAGTTTTATTTTTAGTGAAATATAAGAATGGAAAAACTAGTGTGCTGACAGCACAGATATTTTCAAAAGAAACCTTAGTAAAAATAGCTTCTACTGTTGTATATGGCCATAGGAATATTTTTAGAAAATGAATGGAAAAAGCAACCATAATTAAAGCAAAAATGAACCAATATCTAAATCTTTGGCTCTTATTCTTTAAAAAAGCAACTACCAATACAGTTAATATGATTGCAATCATGATGTACATAAAATAGTAGATGTTACCCATTCTAACCATTGGCATATTAGATCTCCTATGAATCATCTTTGATGAATTCATTATATCATATAAAAGAATTAGGTGCTATAGATAAAACCATAACTCAATTTATTTTAGAAAGAAAACAAAAAGGTGTCAGTCGTGTACTGACACCTTTGATCTAACTTAGAAATGAAAATGGATGGTTAAGATTTAATTGGATTGGAAGTTGTATTTTGATCTTTCATTTTATTTTCTTTCTTATAATGCATAATGAAAACTGTGACAACACCAATACCACCACCAAGAACAAGACCTATTGCAGCAGTGATTAATGAACTGATTTCTGGTTCGTATTGTGGGGCCATTAAAGGTTTAACCAATGAACGTGTAACATAGATGTTATATTCAGTAAACAAAATATCTAAATCTTCAACAATTTGAGCAAGAGTTTCAGAACTTCTACTAATAGATTCTTGAACTTTGACAATTTCTTCTGCTTCCTTTTGAGGTGTCACAATAAATAAAGGATCAAGACCTCTTAAACGTTGAATTTTAGTTTCATATGAAATAATGTCATTCGTATAGGTTGCTATCTCTCTTTGAGTACTAACGAGGTTACCATATAAAACATTTAAATATGGATCAGTATCAATGGTATTACTATCTAAACCAGGAATAAGAATTGTAGCAGTACTACCAACATAATTATCAATCAAATTAGTTAATCCTATTTCAACAGTTGACTCAGTATCTAATAAAAGTTGAAGTTGCTCAACCTGATATAAATATTTAGTGATTAATAAGTCTTTATCTTTGGACAAGATATAATTATTGATTCTTGCAGACATGGTAGAAAGTTCAATACTACTTACAAGATTCGATCTAACTAAAACATCATTAAATCCAATACCTAATTGTGTGGAAACGAAATTTTCACCTGCAGGAAGCACCTGATTAATAGCATTATTCACTAATGCAACCTGCGTAGAGAGTATTTCATAAGAATCAATATAATCAAATTCCATTAGGTCAACTTTTGTGTAATCAATAATGATTGCACGTTGAATATATTTTTGCTCAAAGTCAACTCTATAATTATCCATTAGTAAACCAACGAGTGCTTTGCCTTCATTAACTGATAATCCTAAAGCGCCATTATCTAGTGTTATTTTGAACTCAGTCGCATAATAAGTAAGCTGATTTCCTTTTGCTAATTCACTTGCCATAATGGCTAAAGTATTAGATGGAATGACTGGAGTAACAGTGACTGCACTTCTTAATTCAGTGGATGAAATTTCAGTGATTCCTAAACTATCTAAAGACTCATTATAAACGTAGGACTCAAATAAGTTATTATAATCAAATCTCTGTCCATCAGGTAATTCACCAGTGGTAATACCATTCCATTGCAATTCAACATATGTTGATACTTTTGAAGCAGTTGAATTCACAATAACTCCAGCAGCAAATCCAATGACAAGACCAACACCTGTAATGATAATAAGTAACCATTTGTTAATCCATAAAATATTAAAAATTTCCTTCAAAGAAATGCCTTCTAATTGAAAATCTTCATAATGTTCCTGTTCAGTATTCATTTTTCCCTCCATTATTAAAAACTATACATAATTATATACTAAAATTCTACTTTAGTCAAAAATTTACTTGTTTCTTAATAAAGTGATTGTTTCTTGAATATCTTTGTTGACTTGTTCTAATGAATCCATCCAGAAATCTTTCTTTGTCACATCAATATTCATCGATTTTGCAACTATTTCAACAGTGGTTTGAGTTGTTAAAGAAAGCAAATCGTCATAGCTCTTTATAAAAGATTCAGGGTGTTTAAGATACTGTGCATATAAACCTTTTCCAAACAACAATCCAAATGCATATGGAAAATTGTAGAAATTAAGTGCCGCATTATAATAATGACCCTTATTAAGCCACATATAAGGATGTAGAACCTCTTGATCTAATCCTTTTCCATAAGCTTCTTTTTGAGCTTCGAGCATCATAGATTTCATTTGATGTTTTGACACAGGACCTTCAGATTTTTCAAAAAGATGTGTTTCGAAAATGAAACGAGAAAGAATATCAATGATTACTTGTGTATCCCCTTGAAGTGAGTTTTCAAGAACTGATAACCTTTCTTTTGGATTGCTAATCATTGATAGTAAATGATTATTAACAATAGTTTCACAGAAAATGGATGCTGTCTCTGCTAAAGGCATTGGATAACTCCAAAATAAAGGATCATTTTTAGAAATCACTTCGCCATGATATCCATGACCTAGCTCATGAGCTAATGTCAAAATATCAGATAACGAACCAGTAAAATTACTCATAATACGCGATTGACCCAGTTGAGGTTGATTAGAGCAGAATGCTCCACCTCTTTTCCCTTTTTTAGGAAATGGATCAATCCAGTTATTATCAAATGCCTTGGTAGCAAAATCACCTAAACGCTTTGAATAACTGTAAAATCCTTCTTTTACAATAACTTGAGCTTCTTCATATGTGTATGTTTTTTCAAGTTTACCAACTGGAGCAAATAATTCATAAAATGGCAAGCCATTTTTATGACCTAAATATTCAGCTTTTGCTTGAAGATATTTTTCGAATTGTGGACGATAATCAATCATAGCACCAATCATCGCATCAAGAGTTTCTTTTGTCATTTTTGATGAAAAGAGGGTTTTTGACAAAGCGGACTCATAACCTCTTAATTCATTCATAACTACAACTTCACGTTTAATGTTAGATAAAGCTAGCGACACTTGATCTTCAATTGCCTCATACGCCTTTAGTTCAGCCTCATAAGCATCTTTTCTAATTGAATCATCATTATCATAGGCAAGATTTCTTACTTCGCTTAAGGTGATTTCCTTGCCTCTAAATGAGACTGGAAGATTGGCTGTTGTCAAGCCTTGTAATCTAGACCACGATCCTGAAGACAATTCTCTTAATTTAGAATACAAAATTTCTTCTTTTTCTGATAATAGATGTTTGGCTTCTTCTTGATCTCTTTCTAAAATGAAACGATATTTTTTGATTAACTCTGATTTTGAAGATAAATCATGTAGATTAATATCTAGTAAATATCGTGCAAATAGAACATCTTCAGCAGTTGATTTTCTAAAAATTTGTTGAAGCTTTGCCAGATAGACAGGAGCATCTTGATTGGTAACGTCAGTTGCCATAACTAAACTTGGATAACTTGATAATGTTCTTGCTAATGCAGAAACCTCTTCCTGATAAGAAAGATGACCTTCAATATAATCAATATCACTACCTTCTTTATTTCTAATAAATAAAACGTAATCGTCGAATAATTGACTCAATTTGTCTAAATCCTGATTATATTTTTCATCAAAACCTTTGTATAGATCGGATAAATCCCATGTCTTCATATATTTCCCTCCATTTTATATAATTACATTATAGCATGTAAATATAACCAAATTAAATATATTGATAATAGAATCTTATGACTTCTTCTAATTTAACTATTTGAATAGCAGTACTAAATAATAAAATTACCAATTTCAATAAAAAATCCTCTTAAATGGAAGAGGATATATTGTAGTTTATTATATGATTGGCAGATATTTTTTCAGTTCCCATTCAGAAATTGCAGTTCTATAGTCATCCCATTCAATTTGCTTAGCTTCAAGTAATTTAGTAAATAAAACATCACCAATCGCTTCTCTCATTAAAGAGGAATTTGAGAAATGAAGCATTGCTTCTTGTAAACTTTCAGGTAGATTCTTAATTCCTAGACGTTTTCTTTCAGCATCAGACATTTTAAATAGATTTTTCTTAATTGGAGATAAACCATCTAGTTCATTTTTGATACCATCTAATCCAGCAGCTAGCAACCCACTCATAGCTAAATAAGGGTTTGCAGATGGATCAACAGAACGCACCTCTATACGCGTTGCTTTTCCACGAGCAGCAGGAATGCGGATCATTGTCGATCGATTAGCATCACTCCACGAAATGAAACAAGGTGCTTCATAATGAGGAACTAAACGTTTATATGAATTGACAGTAGGGTTTGTTACTAAACAGAACTCTTGTGCATGCTTTAACACACCAGCGATAAAACGCAGTGCTGTTTGAGATATTTGATTTTCTGTGGATGGATCATAAAACAGATTATTACCATCTTCATCAGATAATGAAATATTAGTGTGCATACCAGATCCATTAATGCCAAAAATAGGTTTAGGCATAAAGGTTGCATGGTATCCATGACGACGTGCAATATTTTTAACTAAAATTTTAAATGTTTGGATGTTATCACATGCTTCTAGTGCATTATCAAAATGGAAATTAATTTCATGTTGACCATAAGCTACTTCGTGATGTGATACTTCCATTTCAAATCCCATTTTTTCAAGTTCTAGTACAATGTCACGGCGCACATCTTCTGAACCATCAATAGGGGCTAAATCAAAATATCCACCTAAATCAGAAAATTCCATAGTTGGTTTACCTTTTTCATCTAGCTTGAATAAAAAGAATTCAGGTTCAACTCCAACATTAAATTTGGCATATCCTTGTTTTTTGCTTTCGATTAAGTTACGTTTTAAGATGTATCTTGGATCACCTTCAAATGGTAGATGATCAGTGGTGTAAACGTCACAAATCAAACGAGCAACTTTACCTGCTGATGTAGTTTCCCATTCCAAAATAAGCCAAGAAGACAAATCGGGATAAAGATACATATCAGCTTCGTCAATTCTAACAAATCCTTGTATTGATGACCCATCAAACATCACTTCGTTTGATAATGCTTTTTCTAGGTTAGTTACTGGTATCTCAACATTTTTAACAGTGCCCAACATATCTGTAAACTGTAATCTGATATATTTAACATTGTTTTCTTTTGCAATTTTTAAAATATCAACTCTTGTATAATTTTTCATATATATCTCCTCTAATACTCCAAATTTTACATTAAAAAACAAAAAAGTCAATAGATGAGCGCATCTATTGACTATAATTTACATTTAATTAAACATTTTACTCTTTTGGTTTAATAAAGTGTTTAGCATAATCCTCTTTGTTAATCTGTTTATTTCGTGCAATTGCAAGTGCTCCTTTAGGGACATCTTTGGTTACTGTAGATCCTGCTGCAAGGAATACATTATCTCCAATATTGATTGGAGCAACCAAATTAACATTACATCCAACAAAGACATCATCTCCGATAACTGTTTGATGCTTATTAACACCATCATAGTTAACTGTGACACTACCACAACCAAAGTTGACATTCTTTCCAATGGTTGCATCACCCAAATAGATGAGATGTGCAGCTTTTGTTCCTTCTCCAGTTGTTGATTTCTTAACTTCCACAAAGTTACCTATGCGGTTGTTTTTACCGATTTCAGCATGATTTCTTAAATGAGCAAATGGACCAACTGTTGTGTTTTCATGAACAATTGAATCTAAGATAATACTATGTCTAATTTCAGCTTTTTCATGAATAATAGAATCAACGATTTCAGTATTTGGTCCTATAATAGCACCTTTCTTAATAACTGAATTACCCATAATTGTTGTATTAGGATAAATCCATACAGCTTCTTCAATTATGACATTATGACCAATAGTCACGGTTTCAGGATTAATGATAGAAACACCACTAAGCATATGACCTTTATTAATTGATTCACGTAAGTATTTTTCAGCAACACTGATACCAAATAGATCATTGATACCCATCGTAACCATTGGATTACGAACAATAAAAGTATTAACCTTATGATTTTGCTGCATCAAATTAACAATGTCTGTTAAATAGTATTCACCTTTACGATCATTTTTTGGGATTTGGCGAACATATTCAAATAACAATTTGTTATTAGCAATGTAAACACTTGAATTGACTTCCTTAATTAGTTTTTGAGATGCGTTACAGTCATTCTCCTCAATGATACCTGTAACTAGTCCATATTCATTTCTTACAATACGCCCATATCCCTTTGGATAATCCATATTCATAGTAACAATTGTTAAGTCATTACCCATTTCCTCATGTGCTCTTATGAGTTTATCCATGAGTGGATATTCCATGAGTGGCATATCACCAGGAAGAATAAAGGTGATTCCTTCTTTATCTGCAAGTTGAGGAGCAGCTGATAAAACAGCATGACCTGTACCTAATTGTTCTGTTTGAACTGCATAAGTTACTCGATTGCCTAGAATTTCTTCAATGACATCTTTCTTATGACCAACAACCACACAAATCTCATCAATGATGCTTTTCTCAATGTTTTCAACGATATAGGATATCATTGGCTTTTTTAAAATTGGGAATGCACATTTAGGCATTTCAGTACGCATACGTGTACCTTTTCCAGCAGCAAGTATTAAAGCATATTTCTTCATAAGTTATTACCCTCCTTTTGAATCAATGAAACAAGTTCAGCAGTCAATGAATCAACGAGTGATTCATCCTTTGTACTTATTGTAACACGAATCAGGTTTTCAGTTCCACTCGCTCTAACTAATAGTAGAGCATTTTCTCCAAGTTGTTTCTTGACAGTATTGATTTTTGTTTTTACCGATGATAAATGCAAGACTGATTTATCAACACCTTTGATATTAGTCAATTTATAAGGGTATAATTCAACATCTTTTACTAACTCTTCTAGGGAAAGATCAAGTTCTTCTAAAATCTTGAGTAGATAAATAGCAACCAGTAATCCATCCCCCGTATGAAGGAGATGTGTTAATATGACGTGACCAGATGACTCACCACCAATGGTGTAATTATTGGTATAGAGTTCATCAAACACATATTTATCACCAACATCAGTTAAGACATAGGATATATTCTGATCTTTGAGTGCTTTAAGTATACCCGGATTACTCATTTTAGTTAAGACAACTGTATTCTTATTTAATATATTCTTTTTCTTTAAATAAGTAGCAATCAAATAGATTATGAAATCGCCATCATAGACAATACCTTTAGAATCAACTAAGATGATACGATCTCCATCACCATCAAAACTAAATCCAAGGTCAAGATGTTTTGATTTAACAAGATCTACAATTGTCTTTATATAAGTTGATCCACATTGATAGTTGATATTATATCCATCTGGTTGATTAGATATTTGGATTGCCTCCTTTGAGATCAGGTTGAATATTTCTTTTGAGATGAGATAATTCGCACCATTGGCACAATCAAAACCAAATTTATATTTTGTTGGTTTCAAATCTAATTTGTCATAAATGGTTAAGTAAGATTTTCTGATTTCAGCTGAAAGAATAAAATTACCAAAAGTTTGATAACTAAGTTTACCATGATCAATAAAATCTTCTATTTTTAACTCATCTTCATCATTTGACTTATATCCAGATTTAAATATTTTAATTCCATTATCCTGAAATGGATTATGAGATGCTGTAATCATGATGCCAATCATGGAATGGAGTTTAGAATAATAAGCAATCATAGGTGTTGCAACAACACCTGCAAATAAGACATCAATACCTAAGGATAAAACACCATTAGCGATACTATGTGCTAACATTGGAGAGGATGCTCTTGTATCCATGCCAATGACAACCATCTTTGGTTGATAGGTATGAACTAATCCTTGACCTACTTTAAATGCTAATTCACTATTTAGTTTTTCAAAAGCAAGTCCTCGGATACCATCTGTTCCAAAGTATTTACCCATATTGTCTCCTATTCAACTGTAACGCTTTTAGCGAGATTTCTTGGCTTATCTATATCGTAACTGCGTTCTAATGCAGCATAATAGGCAATAAGTTGTGTTGGAACAACCATGACTAGAGGTGTTAAAAGAGGATGCACATCCTCAAGAACAATCTCATCACCATCACGTTTGCATGATTCTGTGACGATATGAAATGTATAAGCACCACGTGATTGAACTTCTTTTAGATTGCTTCGAGTGTTTCCATTGATCTTAGGATCAGATATTAAAGCGATGACAGGTGTTCCATCTTCGATTAATGCAATGGTACCGTGCTTAAGTTCACCAGCAGCAAAACCTTCTGTTTGGATATAAGATATCTCTTTGAGCTTTAAGGCAGCTTCAAGACCTACACAATAATCTAGACCTCTTCCAATAAAGAAACAGTTTCTACGAGTCAAGTACTTGCGTACAAGGTCTAAGATATTTTCTGAGGCTAAAAAATGTTCTATTGATGTAGCTGCTAATGATAACTCTTTCTTTAGATCAAATGATTTAGAAGAAAGCTCATAAGCTAGAATTGCAAAAACTGAAATTTGAGCAATATAAGCTTTGGTTGATGCTACAGCAATCTCAGGTCCTGCATAAAGTTCTAGAAAATAAGTAGCTTCTCTAGCTAATGTTGATGTAGGAACATTAGTTATTGTCAGTGAACGATAATTTCTTTCGTTAATAGTTACTAAGCATGCACGTAAATCAGCAGTTTCACCGCTTTGAGTAACAAGTATAAATAATGGGTTATTAGAGATTAAAGGATCTTGATAAGCAAATTCTGATGCGATGTGTACTTCAACGGGAATAGAGGTAAGTCTTTCAATGAGTTGTTTACCAACGAGACCTGCATGCATAGAAGTACCAGCAGCAAGTATATAGATTCTATCTGATGATTTAACAGCTGATAGTATTTCCGGTCTTATTAATGATTTTTCTTTATCATAGTAATTTGTAACTATACGACGAATGACAGATGGTTGTTCATGAATTTCTTTCATCATATAATGAGCATAATCACCTTTTGTGGTATCAGCATCATCAAGTTCTATAGGTTTGAACTGAACATCTAAAGGGATGTGATCAAGATTAAAGATCTTTACATCTTCTTTTCTAGCAACAACAAAAGACTTATCTTCAAGTGCATGATAAGTGTCAGCGTAGCCTACTAGAGCCATAAGATCAGAGGCAATTGTAATACCAGAGTCACTATAGCCAACAATGAGTGGGCTCTTATATTTAGCCGCATATATTTTTTCAGGATCATTTGAATCAAGAACAAGCAAAGCATAGGATCCATGTAGAAGCTTTAGAGTTGTTGTTATAGCATTTTCAACATGAAGGGTTTGTGCAAATGTTTCAATAAGTTGAGCAATAACTTCAGTATCTGTATCACTTGCAAATTTCGACTTAGAAAGATATTGATCTTTTAGTTGCTGGTAGTTTTCAATTACTCCATTATGAACAATAATAAAACGACGAGTTTGTGAGTAATGTGGGTGAGAGTTCTCCTGATTGACTTTTCCGTGTGTTGCCCATCTGGTGTGTCCTATACCTATATTTGAGTAAGGAGCGTTTATAGTAGAATCAATAAGTTTCTGTACACGACCTTCATCTTTATAAACATCAAAGATTTGATATCTATTGTTAAAAAGACTAAGACCTGCTGAGTCATAGCCTCGATATTCTAATCTTGTTAGTCCGTTTAAGATGATGTCTTTTGCATTTTTATTACCAATGAAACCTACTATTCCACACATAGTTGCCTCCTGATTCTAATATTCGTTATTATATCATAAATTATCATATTTGTTTGATGCCTTGGCATTGAAATGCTCCTAAACATTATTGATAAAGAGTTTAATTATGCTGATATTCTTTACTTTTTTCTTCGAATGCCAAGTGTTTTATTTAGCTCTATTGAGACGCAGATCATACTTTATTTGATTAGTCAACTAAATATTGTCTAATAAATGCCCTGAGGGACCATTTGAGACTGTCTGTTATTATGAAAGTCAGCACTTTGAACTGTCTGTTATTATGAAAATGGCCTTGAAATTTTAAAAAACTCACACTCGAAAATGCTATAAAAACGGCTTAAATTAACGATAAATCGAATAGAGCATATGAAGCCCCTTAACCCTTTTGGGTAGACTGTTGTAAGTCACATACGTCATTTTCATACTGGTGACGTATGCCAGTATGAAGTTTATTAAAATAATTGCCATAACCCTTTAGATAGGACTGTTGGTTATTGTGAAAGTCAATACTTTGAACTGTCTGGTATTATGAAAATGTACAAGAATTATCTGACTTGTCAGTCAAGAAAATATCAGAGAAACGCCTTAAAAATGCTGATAAATCGAGTAGAGCATATAAAGCAGCCCTTAAGTCTTTAAGATAGGACTGTCGGTAACTATGAAAGTCATTACTTTGAACATATAAAACGTTATTAATCTTTGTAATATTCTTCCATGAATCTTAAATATTCACCACTTTCAATGGTTTTAATCCATCCTTGGTTATCTAAATTCCATTGAATAGTCTGAGTAATACCAGTATCAAAATTAAACTTTGGTTTCCATCCTAATTCGTTCTCGATTTTTGATGGATCTATTGCATAACGCATATCATGACCTTTTCGATCTGTCACATATTTGATTAAGCTTTCTGGTTTATTAAGTGCTCCTAGAATAGTCTTTACTACTGCTAAATTTGTTCTTTCATTATGA
>Ga0268276_1002594_pt1 | contig 15142 bp, 10 predicted proteins | sample saktaG_4_FD_190145 | JGI IMG/M metagenome (GOLD analysis project Ga0268276, IMG submission 190145) | Saline water microbial communities from Sakinaw Lake, British Columbia, Canada - sak_2010_1_5_45m | ecosystem: Environmental > Aquatic > Non-marine Saline and Alkaline > Saline ...
GTACACTTTTACAAGCCGCGGGTGTGTCTGCGCGGGTGGCTATGGAGATCATGCGGCACAGTGAAATGAGGCTCACAGCAAAAATATACACGGACGCGGGCGGACTCCCCACTGCGGACGCAATTAATAAAATGCCGTCGCTTTTAGGCTCCGAAAAATGGACACGGAATTTGACACACGCCCTAGTCTTTAAGAGTCAAAACGTGGCACGGGCTGTCACAGCAGAAAAGAAAACGCCGGACGCGCAACCCGTTGCATTTGAAGCATTTGTCCCCGCTTGTCACAACATGTCAGCTTCCGACCAAATCCCTGGAATGGCGGAGAGGGGGGGATTCGAACCCCCGGTATCGGGTTTAACCAATACGGCGGTTTAGCAAACCACTGCCTTCAGCCACTCGGCCACCTCTCCGAAAAATTTTGACGCTAAACCGGTGTGAATAATAAGCTAAAAGCAGAACGCGTTTCAAGCCCCAAAACCATCCGCCTAAAAAACACCCCTCACGCCCCGGCCTCAATCCTTCAATTCGCGGATGAATATGTTGCGGAACTGCACCAGCGAGGGCGGGTTCATCCACTTGCCGTCTTTCTGGCTACCGTGATGCTGCAGGGCGATCGGCCCGCTCGCGGGCAGACCCGGTATCGTCACGCCCGGCAAAACTTCTTTGCCGTTTAGAACCACCTTGACCGTGCTGCCGCGCACCGTGATCGCGAAGCGGTTCCACTTACCGACCGGGTTGTCGGCCTTGACCACCGGCGTCACCCCGGCCCGCACTTCCGGCGGCATCTTTTCATCACGCCGCACACCGTACATCTCGCCGGAACCGACCGGCCAGCACCAGATGTTCACCTGATACTTGCTGCTGCCGCGCAAATAAATGCCAGAGTCCGAGTCAGGCATGGTCAGTGCCAGCGGCTTGCCGTCCGGCCCGGCCTCTTCGCTGCCGTCGGGCAGCACCTTGCGTACACGCGGATTCTCATAAGGCGTCTCTTTTATACGCCAGTCTACAATCAACTCAAAGTCCTTGTATACTTTTTCGCTCCACAGGCTCTTGTCGCCGGTAGCCTCACTCAGAGCGTCGTAATCGATCACCTCGTTGACAACCTTCCAGTGGCCGTTGTCTCCTTCCGGCACCTTCCAGTTATGCAGGTCAAGCCCGGTGAACAGCGGCATGAAACCTTCGGCCGCGCGCGCGATGTCAGCAGGCCCGGGATTGGTCGAGGGCAGCTCTTTGATGCGTATGTTGCGGAAATGACACTCGGAGCCCTCGGACTCAAGCATCAGATACCCTTTGCGCGGCGAGGCCGCCTTGGCTACTGTCACCTCTTTGCCGTTCACACTGAGACTGATGTCGCCATTGTTGGCCACCACCCTGTAATGGTTCCACTCCGGCGTGGGACGGGTGCGTTCCTCGGACGGGAAACTGCGCTGACCGTTAGGTGAAATCCTGCCGGCCAGCGTGAGCTTGGCGCCGTTTACCGCGAAAATGTCGCCGTGCGTACTGTACCACTCGTTCTTGCCCTTAGCGTTGTACCCTGGATCAAGCACCTGAATTTCAATCCCGCGCGAAAAAGGCGAGCCACAAACGGGAAAGCCGTCGGCCCAGATGAAAAGGCCGGAGTTGCCGCCGGACACCATGTGCCGCCAATCGAACTCGATTTCAAAGTTCTCGTACATCTTGACCGTGCGTAAGGTCCCGATCGGTTTGCCGGTGGTCGCCAACAGACCGTCGCGCACGAAAAAAGTCTCCGGCGCGATATTGCACGGATGCCACCCGTTCAGATCTACTCCGTTGAACATCGACACGAATCCGCCGTCAGCCGCATAAACCGACGCGGAAAAAAGTGCGGCACCCAAAAACACCATTGAACGCTTCATCTTTCCCCCTAGTTTTTTGAACGGCGCTGCATCCGCCGAATGGCAGGACAACCATCACGCCTGACACCAATCTCGAATATCATTATTAACGCATGCTACCCGCACTGTCAATCCGTCAGGGGTGTGATGCGAAATATTCATTATCAGGTGAAATAGGTGGCTTGACTTATCAGACACCCTAATCAATACTTGGCATGTTGTTTGTTGTGTTTCAAACTCATGTTGCGAGGGTGTCATGAAAAAAGTGCCGGCTGACCTGTTTCTGGCGTTTACTGCTTTAATCGCTATAACGACAGCGCTGTCCGTTTGCGGGCAGCACATTTTTGACGGCGACGGCTCTAATGAGCCTGGGTTCGTGCCGCCACCGCCGCGTAAGGAAATGCCCCCGCCGCCGGCCAACATAGCGGGCGGTGAAACCTTCATCCCCTACCCGCCGCCGCCGGCCACGCCCGCCTCGCGCTCTGAGAAAAAAAACCCGCCCAAACCGCCCACGATGTTCACCAAGCTGACATCCCAATACGGCGAACAGGACTGGAACGCCCGCCCCAACGACCTCAACAATCTCCTTAAATCATTGAAAGAGATGTCGGAGGTTGATTACGATTACGAGGCCAAGTCCTTCGGCGAGATCGACGTGGACCCCGACCGTAACCCGATCCTCTACCGCTCCGGGCACTACCACTGGAGCCTCAACGCCGAAGAGAAGAGCAAACTTCGCGAGTACCTGCTGCGCGGCGGAACCATAATCCTGAACTCCGGAATGGGTTCTAAACCTTTTTACGACTCGGCCATACGCGTGCTGAACGAGGTCTTCCCCGAGGCGCCGGTTCGCCGACTCAGCCCCGACCACCCTGTTTTCCATTCCTATTATAATCTCGACCGTGTGAATTACCGACCCGGGGTGCGTACGGTTTACAACGGCAACGAGCCTTGGCTGGACGGCGTGACCATCGACTGCCGCACCGTCGCGATAGTCTCGCGCTTCGGCATGGAGGTCGGATGGGACCCGCTCGAGGACGACAACATCATTGCCTATGAGCCTGAGTCCGCCCAGCAGTTGGGCATGAATATCCTGAGTTATGCCAGCGCCATGCGCAACTGGACCTTGGAAAACATGAAAAAGACCCGCTTCGAAGACGCCAAGCAGGTCTCTTCCGCAGGTTCAATGAACATCGCCCAGGTGATATATGACGGCGAATGGAAAACCCGCCACGTAGGCCTTTCAGTGCTGCTTTCTCAATACAACGTGCAAACCGGGGTGCCGGTCAAATTCACGACCCGCGAAATGCGCCTGACCGACCCCAAACTCTTCGACTCGCCGGTGATCTACATGACCGGACACGAATCGTTCACCCTCAAGCCGGACGAGATCAAGGCACTGCGCAACTACCTAAGCCACGGCGGACTGCTTATCGCCGAGGCCTGCTGCGGCCGCAAAGCCTTTGATGTCTCCTTCCGCGAGAATATGGCCAGAGTCTTGCCGGGAGTGACCTTCAACATGCTTAATCTGAATCATCCGCTTTTCCGTCTGCCGAATCAGATCAGCAGCATGAAGGTGACCCCCGCCTTGGCGAAAGCACATAACAACTCCTCGGCTATCGCACCACAGATACTGACGCTCGAAGTAGAAGGCCACCCCGCGGTTGTGTACAGTCCCATCGGCATGGCAGGCGCATGGGAACTTTCGCCCAACAAGTACAGCAACAGCTATCTCGAAGACGACGCGCTGAAGCTCGGCGTGAACATACTCATGTACTCCAGCACTCGCTAATCAACCTCCACAGACAGACTGCACCCGCGCCACGCCACACCTGTTATGCGCATGAAATTCAAGCTCTTGTTGACAGTCCTCGTGTTATACGAAATAGCGCTATTTGCCGCCACGCCACAGGAGGACGCTTTCATGCGGGCCTGGTCAGTACACGCGCGCGACATCTCAGACCATAAAGCCGTTATCGACGCCTGCCAGGGCGTGATGGACCGCCCGACCACACTCGGCGATTTCCTGCCGGTTATCAAGACTCTGGCCGCTTGGCATCTGCTAGCCGGCGGTCACCAGGCGGACGCTGAGAGAATCTTCAAAACCGCACTCGTTTCGGACAAAGGCACCCAGACTATCGTCCGCTATGCCGACACCATGGCTCGACGCTGGCTGACGCGCCTCGACCACTTGCAGACCGAAAAAGCCTTGAAAACTTATTATGTCGACCATGTGGAATACCCTGTCTCACTGTCGCAGCTCACAATGCTGACCAAAGACAAACAGCCGCCCAAGTCCGACCGTTTCGGCGACCCTTGGGCCTATGAGCCAGTGGCTTTCAGCCGATTGCAGAACGTTGCCAACCAGCGTTATAAACTATACAGTAAAAGCATAGGCAACCGGCTCACGCCACTGAAGGCCTTGCCTCTGAACGCTTACGGCAACAAATCGGCTTCCATCATCAGCCGCAAACCGACCTCACCAGTCAGTGTTGAATTCGAGACCGTCACCGAATCCGGCACAAAGCACGGCGTGGCAACCGAGAGCGGCATCGTAAACGGCATACGCTTCCTGCGCCTGTGCTCAGATGCCGGTTTCGCGATCATGATTGACAGCGACTGCGATTTCTGGATTGTCGCGACCCCCGCAAGGAGCCGCTAGATGAATGAAGGTATCGCAGCGTTCCTAAATCCCGCGCAGATGGCAAAACTTAACCGCCTCGCCCTCAACTCGCGCTATGTGGTGGAAGGCACGCTGGCCGGACGCCACCGTAGCGCACAGAAAGGCGCCAGCACCGAATTCGCCGACCACCGCGCCTACATGCCCGGGGACGACCTGAAGCGGATCGACTGGAAAGTGCTGGGGCGCACCGACAAGTATTTCGTGCGGCGCTATCAGGACGAGACCAACCTGCGCGTGTACCTGCTGTTGGATCGCAGCGGCTCAATGGGATACAGCAGTTCCCCCGACCTGCCGTCCAAGTTCAAGTACGCCTGTACGCTGGCGGCCGCTATGAGCTACGTCGTGCTCAAGTCCCGCGACGCGGTCGGCATGTGCATCTACGGCGAGAAGCTGGACGCATCCCTGCCGTGTAAGAACTCCTTTAAAGTACTTAACAACTCGCTCAAAATCCTGCAAGGCTACAAGCCTTCTAAAGGCACGGCAGGAGCCGACGTAATGCACCAGATCGCCGAGTCCATTAACCGCCGCGCCATGATCGTCATCATTTCCGACCTGCTCGACGACCAGCCGGAGATCATCAAAGCCCTAGCCCATTTCCGCAAAAAACTGCATGACGTGATCGTCCTGCACACGCTCGACCCGGTCGAGCTCAACCTTGACCTTAAACGCGGTGCCGAGTTTGAAGACATGGAAAACGGCGAGCGCTTGATCGCCGACCCGCGCTCGCTGGCCAAGGAGTATAAAGACCTGATGGGAGAATTCATCGGCAATTACCGAAAGTCCTGCGCTGAAATGAAGATCGATTACCGGCTGGTCAAGACCGACGAGCCCATAGACACCTTTGTCCGCGCCTATCTGGAGGAACGCAAGCGCCTCTCGCGCTAACCCCGGAACCGCCCATGTTAGTTTTCGCAAATCCAGTTTTCCTTTGGGCTTTGACAGCCGCCGCGATCCCGCTGATGTTGCACATGTTCCAACGGCGTCGGACGGTGGTCACGCCTTTCCCGACCCTGCGTTTTCTCAAAGCCGCGCAAAAGCGCTCTTCTAGCCGGGTGCGCTTTGAAAACATCCTGCTTTGGCTGCTGCGCACCTTGCTGTTGCTGATGCTGGGTTTCGCCTTCGCTATGCCTGTGATACGGACTACTGCCGCCGGCTCGTGGCTCAGCCGTACCCGCCGCGACGTGGCTATCGTCCTCGACGCCTCCTACAGCATGAATTATGAGCTGGACCGCGGCAAGGTCTGGGAAACATGCAAAGATGCCGCCGCCGCCGTAATAGAAGGCCTCCTGCCCGGCGACCGCGTATGCGTATACCTCGCCGCTGAAACCCCGATCCCGGTCATCGAGAAGCCGACCACGGAACACGCCACCGTAATCCAGGCCATCCGCGCGCTGACATGCCTGCCGGGGTCTTCCAAGCTTGACGAGGCCGTGGCGACGGCTCTCGCCGCCTTGGAACAACAAGAAGGCCGCCGTGAACGCGAGATTTATGTCATGACCGACGGCCAGTCGCTGCCATGGCAGGGATTCCGCGACGCGGCCAAGCAGGATGAGACCGTTAACAATGAAGACCTCGCTGTCATCACCCGCGAACAACGTGACGCCGTCTCTTTCTTCGCCATGCTGGCCGGAGCCAAGACCCCCGAAAATTCATGGCCCGCTGATGTCAAGGTCTCGCCGCTCATCATGCTCTCCGGCCAGACCGCGCGCCTTAATGTGCGCGTCGGGCATTCCGGCGCGGCCAAGCAGATCACGGTCGGCGTAGAGATCGACGGCCAAGAGCGCGGGCGACGCAGCGTGACTCCTGAAGCCGACTCCGAAACCGGAGTCGAGTTCGTGATCAACGGACTTGAGCCGGGCATCCACATTGCCCGCATAACCACGCCGCCCGACGCCCTGCCGGAGGATGACGAGTTCTTGTGCCTCTTGCGAGTGCGCAAACAATTGCCGGCCCTGATCGTCGGACCGCAAAGCGCGACACGCTACCTCAAAGCGGCACTGGCGCCAGGTGCCGCTGACGAGGGCGTGCGCCAGATCGATGCCGCCGAGCTTGACTCGGTTGACCTGCGCGATTATCAGGCGGTCTTCCTTTGCGACGCCTTCCCGCTCGCCGGGCAGGCTGTGATCCGCCTTGAGGAGTACGCGCACAATGGTGGCGTGGTCATTGTTTTTCCGGGCGACCGCGCCGAGATCGCCGCATATGAAGATATGGGTGTCTTGCCGGCACAGCCGCAATCCGTCGAAAATATCCCGGTCGAAGTTTCGGCTCGCCCGCTACGGCGTATCCCAAACAGCCCGGAACAAATCGTGAACTTCAACATGTCGCTGCCGCCCGGCACTGTGCCGACAATCGCGCTTAAACGTGTAATGCGCCTTGGCGAGATGCGGGAAAGCGCCGCGATCCTGATTACTGCCGGCGACGACACGCCGCTGCTTGCCGGGCGGGCTGTCGGCCGTGGGCGGGCCTTCATGTTCACGGTCAACGCCGACCGCGACTGGAGCACATTCCCGCTCACAGCCTTTTTTCTGCCTGTGGCACACCAGTTGATCCGGCAGGGTGCCGGCGCCTCCATACAGCCGCCGCACGTCGTGCTCGGCACACAGCCGCCGGTCAACGAGGTTATACCCGAACACCGTGCGGATGACATCATCTCTACCCCCTCCGGCAGCCAACTGGCGCTACGCGACACCGGAAACCGCACCTACATCATCGAGAACCTTAGCGAGCCGGGCATTTACACGCGTGCGAAAGCCGGTGCCGATGCCCCGGAACCGGTCATGGCCGCCAATACCGACCGTACTGAATCGCATCTGATACCAGTTGCCCCTGCAGAGCTGGAGGAGTGGACCTCGTTCAAAAAACTTTTCGTTGCCAATGATCCGGAAGAACTGATCAAGCTGGTCGACGAATACCGAAACGGCCGTTCACTGGCTGAAATATGCCTCTGGCTGGCCTTGCTGCTGGCGCTGATCGAGTGGTGGTACGCCAACCGTATTTTGCGCAAACAGACCGGGGCTTCCGAAAAGCTGGTCGTCGACCTGGCCGGAAAGGTGGTGACGTAATGACTACCGCCGAGTGGACTTTTGAATATGGCGTACCCGCCTTTCTGCTGATCGCTGCCGCGTTAATAACCTTGGCATCCCTCGGATATGCCGTGTGGCGCTATTTGCCCCGCAATTACTCCGGTGCGGTTGTCGTCGCGCTGCGAATCGTATTTTTTGTCATTCTCTTTTGGGTGCTTTTGCTGCCCGGCAAGAAAAGCTCTCTGATCGAAATCGTCAAGCCGCGCTTCATCGTGCTTTTGGATGTCTCAGCCTCCATGGGCCAAAGCGCGGATGAATCCGCCGGACGCACGCGCTGGGAGGCGGCCACCGAGATGTTGAAGCGTCCATGGGCTAAAACGCTTCAGGCCAAATGCGTCATGGACATCTATCCCTTCCATGCCGATCTGGACACTCCCGTGGAGCTTGAGCAAAGCGCAGACTTGCGTCCTGAAGGCCGTTCCACCTATCTCAACCTCGGACTGAACCGCCTCTTCGAAAGGTTGCGCGGCCAAGAGCTGGCCGGCGTCATGGTGCTGTCAGACGCTATCGACACACGCGAGAAAAACGACAATTGGGCTGAAGCCGGATGGCCCGCACCCTTATACGCGGTCCAACTTGAAAAGAGCGTCGAGCTTGACGACACGCCTGACATTCGCGTGGACAACGTGGACACGCCACGGCGCGCTATTGTCGGATGGGATACTGCCATGACCGTCACGGTCGCGGGCAACGGCGGTAAAGGCGAACCCTTCTCAATAGTCTTGCTCAAAGACGGTAAGGAGACTGATAAAGTCGCGATGCAGTTGCCGCCCGAAGGCGGCAGCCGTGACGTGCAGTTCAAACTGACACACCCCGAGGTCGGCACCGAGACCTACATAGTACGGGTACCGCCGCTGCCCGGAGAGGTGCAGACCAACGATAACGAGATGGTTGTGGCCGTAGACGTGCTGGACGCCCGCAACAGGGTGCTGTTTCTCGAAGACCTGCCGCGTTTCGAGAGCAAGCACATGTCGCGCGTCCTTTTCGACAACAAGGACATAACGCCGCTGGCCTTTTTCCAGATGCCCAGCCGCAAGCTTTCCGGCGCCAAGGAATGGATCGCCTACGGCGACCGGCAAGGTCTCTCTTTTGACCTGACTCTGGAACAGCTCCGGCTCAATAAAATCATTATTCTCGGCGACTTTGACGCGGATGCGATCTCGTCTGAACACTGCCGTACCATCCTCGAGTTCGTCGAACAAGGCGGCAGCCTGATCCTGCTCGGCGGTCAGAAACTTTGGGGCGACAACGGCATCGCGCGCACTGACCTGGCAAAACTGCTGCCTTTCCGACGCGCTGGCGCCCCTGCCATCGAAGGTCGCTTCAATGTGAACTGGACCGCGGAGGGTCGCGCCCACCCTGCCCTGGCCAATAACCCTGACATGCCTGCCGCGCTGCCGCCGGTGCTTTCGGTCTTCACTGGCGTGACACTCTCCGGCGGTGCTTTCGCGCTGGCTGAAGCCGTTACCGACAGCGGGAACCACCCCATCCTTGTCTCGCGTGTCTATGGTCAAGGTAAGGTTCTGGCTGTTCTGACCGACTCTCTCTGGCGCTGGGTCATGCAACCCGGCGAAGAGAAGCCATATCAGAAATTCTGGCGGCAGATAATACAGTGGATGTTGCCTTCTGATAGCCAGATGGACAAGTACCACCTTGAACTCTTCACCGACGCGGGCACCATCGCCGTCGGCGACCCGGCCATTCTGCAAAGCCGGCTGGTCATTCCGCCTGAAGAGAGCCGCCGTTCATGGCGTGTGTCCTGCGTGGTCACCACCCCCTCCGACCGCCGCATAAACCTTACCATGACCGGCCGTGACATCAGCGCAGGCGGTAGCGCTTCTGTGCCCGGCTATATCGCCGAGTTCACCCCAAACGAAGCTGGCAACTACCGAGCCGTTGCCATCGTTGAGATCGACGGCAAGAATATCGAGTCCAGCGCCTGCCTGTTCACAGTACGCGCCACCTCCCAGGAAACCTTGCTGCGACCTGTCAACGAGCGTGTGCTTAAAGCGCTGGCGCGCTCCAGCGGCGGACGCCACGGTACCCCGGATGAGATTGACGCCGCTTTACAGGATCTGCGCGTCTCCGAGCGGCGCGAGCGCAAGCTGGAATACCGCGCCCTCTGGCAGACGCCCTTGATCCTTGCTTGCCTCATTGCCCTGCTGGCGGTAGAATGGGTCTTCAGAAAATTAAAGAACATGGCTTAACGCGCCGAAGGAGATTCACTATGACGAAATTCAGGACACTTTTTTTAACCAGCCTGTGCGCCCTGGTTTACGCCGCCGCTGTATCTGCACAGACAGATGACATGGCCAACAACCTGCTCAAGAACGGCAGCTTTGACGATGCTGAGGACCCTTTGAATCACTGGATTTACGCATTCGACCACAACAAGCATTATCTGCAAAACCACAAGTATGTTTCCGTCATGGATGATCCGGCCTCCATGCGCAAAGGGGTGCTGCGTCTTGACGCGTCCATTCATGACGTCTGCATCAATCAAGGGGTGCAGGTTTACTCCGCCCCTATCCGTTTCGACCCCAAGAAGAAATACAAGATATCGCTTTCCGCGCGTTCGGTCGGCACCACTGGCGGCAAAGGACCCAAATGCCGCATATACCCTATCGGTTACCGCTGGCATCCCAGAGCCGTTAAAAGCAACAATCCCGCATTCGGAGATCTGCGCGAGGCCGTCCGCTTTCAGCCCATCTATTTCAACAACGCCGAGACCGGCGAGTTTTCGCATGTCCCGAAGCAGTGGAAAAGGGTGGATCGGATGATACCGACCCCCGGCCGCTCGGAATTGCAGCAGAGCCATCTGGAAAACTGTGACTGGCTGATGCTAAAAATCCTCGCGCTCGATGCCACGGGCGTCAACAAGTGCAATACCGGCTACCTCTTCATCGACGATGTCAAGATCGAAGAGATAGGCCTGGCCGACACCGTCAATATCACCAAGGGCGCAGCCACCAAAGGGTTTGACGGTAAATCCTGGTCGGGTTCTTCAGACGGTAAAAAACCATTCGTGCCCATCGGCGGCCCGCAACCCGTGCACAAAAAGAAGTAGGCGCTTCCGTGTTCAGCGTTGAGCGTTTAAATTGCCCCCGCGATCATTCGCAACCCAGCCGTGCAGCCGACTGAACCCTGAACCCTCCGCTTGCACAAACCGCAGTTTTTGCAAGGGCCTCTGTCATGTCTGGCATACGTCCGCACAATTATTCCGCACATATCCAAACATGCAGCAGTCCGTTGGAAACAACACTGCGTACCCCGTCATCCTGTGCCACACGACAGGGCACGCGCACATGCCGCAGATATGTTATTCCGCTGTCGCCGTCACGCATACGCAGGGTCAGCGTATGGCCTTTGGCCGTGACCAGCACGCTGCCAATATCAACATTGTCCGGCAGAGCCAAGCGTATGTCGTACTCCTTGCCGTCAACCTGCTCACGCATGTCCATCGCCAGCGACCGCGGAACGGATCCCCAATCAGATGCCGCAATGGAACGGGCTATCGAACTGACTCTGGAACGCCTGTCTGCCGTGGGCGATACACGCATGCCCTCAACAACCCTCGAAGGCACCCGCTTAACTGGTTCACGCTTCTCATGAACACCAAGACCAAAACCCTCGTCCAGTTTACGGCTGTTTTCTACCTTCCTCGCTGATAGCCAAACCGCAGTAAGAAGTATTATTACCGCCGCCATCAGCAGCTTGTCCAAATCTTCCCATAATTTTTTAATTTTCTTGTTGCTTTGCATGACGCTTAACCTTAATGCCAATCCTCACCCATAATTTAGCACAAGACATGCCATAGCCCACATCCCTCCCTACATCACATCATTCCAGCGTTTGGTACTCCTTTCCTCCATTCGCGATTCTAAACTCCCACAGGCTTCCCCTGTCTTTTTTTTACCCTCTCCATTGCGTCCATTTGGTGGTCGCAATACCCTCTCTCCCCCAACTTCAACGTTGAGGCGTCCGCATAGCGCTCCCCCTCATAGCTGCGCCACCATGTCACCCCGAGCGCGACAGTTTGTCGCGCTCGGGCTTGCAAACGTTATCATTGAAAAGGTATAATTAAATTTAATTTCACGCTCACCGGATGAACCTTTTGGCCGATGCGAAAAGATGCGCGCCTTATATCGGCACACTCCCTGCTTTTAGGGTATATCTCAAATGTTACGAAAAACCATATCTGACTTTCTGAAAGACCACGGCTCAACCCGTCTTGAGGCGGTTCTGCTGTTGGTACTGGTTTCAGCGGCGCTGGCCGGCGGTGTCGCCATGCATTTCCTGAAGCGTCAGCATGAGCGCCGCGCCCATCTGGCCGCCACCGAAACCGTGCTGCATGAGGGCGAGGCGCTGTTGGACGCGATCGGCACCTTGGGTTTAGCCTGTTCCACCAACACTTCGCCTGCGGTCTGGAGGCGCTTCTCGACTATTGTTGATAGTGCCTTCGCCGTTCGCAAGGATGTCCAGTCGCTTTCCGTCACACGCGACGGAGTGACCGTCTTTCAACGCCAGGCTGGCGGGTTTGACCTGCCGCCCGGACCGCCTTTTCCGGATGATTCCGGACTTAACGTCAAATCTTCGGAAGGCCTTAACCCGACCGAGACCGATATCGCGCCCGGCACTTTAAAGATAGGCGGCGTGCAACATCCGGTTTTCGTGATAAAGCGCACGTACGCTCTGGATGACGGCGGAAAAGTTACGACCGAAGCGACATTCAGACGCGATGCAGTCGGCGACGAAGAGCAGACAGCCCGGGTCTTGGTATCATCGCTTTTCACGCTTGCCGTCGCAGTCATGGTTTTCTCCTTCGCCTCCTGCGCGTTGGTCTTGATCGTGGCGGTCGCGCGTGACCGACGCCGCGAGAAACGCTCTCGCCAAGAGGAGCATCTGGCCTTCTCAGGCGTTCTGGCCAACGGCATCCTGCACGATTTCCGCAACCCGATGTCGGCGGTCCGCCTCGATGCCCAAATGCTGGGCAAGGAGATGAAGAGACCCGAAGGTTTCCGGGACATGCGCGTTCGCGAACTGGCGGAAAGGATTGCCCGCACCATGGAGCGCATGGACAAGGTTTTTCAGGAGTTCTTGTTCTTGGCCCGGCCGGCCGACAAGCACCCGGAGCCGGTTGACATAGCCCAGGCCACGCAAGAGTGCGTCGACACTCTCGCGCCGCGCTCAGAGCAAGCCGACGTAAGCGTCACGATCGAACACCCTGCGCCGCTGCCGCTGGCCAATGCCTTTCCCTTCGCCTTGCGCCGCGCGCTGTTGAACGTCCTGATGAACGCGATACACTTCGCGCCAAAAGGCAGCGAGATCAACGTAGTCATAGCTGGCCAGAATGGTCAGGTCGTTATCGACATTCTCGACCTGGGCCCCGGCATACCTCCGACCAAAAGAGAGTCTGTTTTCGAGATGTTCACGACCGGCCGTCCCGAAGGTACAGGCCTGGGCCTCTTCTTGGCCAGAACAGCCATCCGACGCTGCGGCGGTAAGATCCGAGCCCTCGGACGCGAGGGTGGCGGCACCAATATTCGCATCACCCTGCCAAGCGCTGAAACCGCAACCGTTCCTCCATCCTAATTCCTGACTTCCCTCTCTTACCTCTTAACTATTCACTCTTCCCTCTTAACTATCCTATGAATTCACCAAACATACTGATCATTGAAGACGATCCCGACAATGCCCGCTCAGTTGCCGAAGCCGCTGAAGACGCCGGCTTCAGAACCTCCGGAGCCGCTAACGGCACAGCCGGGATCGAGGCCTTCCGTAATCAGGTCCCCGACCTCGTCCTGTGCGATCTGGTGCTGCCCGACATCGACGGGCTTGAGGTGCTGGACCGCCTGCGCAAGCTCGATGCAACGGTTCCTGTGATCATCATGACCGCCTACGGCTCTGTTGAATCCGGCGTGAACGCCATGCGCGCCGGCGCTTACGACTATGTCACAAAGCCTCTCGATCTCGACGACATCCAGTCGAAAATGCGGCGCGCCTGTGAGACTTCCCGCCTGAGGCGGCAAGTAGATAAGCTATCCCGCTCGATACGCGACAAGTACACCTTCACCGCAATCATAGCCGAATCGGCGGGCATGAAGGCCGTCATCTCCCAGATCGAGGCGCTGGCCGACACCACTGCCACCGTGCTGGTCTGCGGTGAAAGCGGCACTGGCAAAGAGTTGGTGGCGCGTGCGTTGCATGTGGACTCAAAACGGGCGGAAGGGCCTTTCGTGGCCGTCAACTGTGGCGCCTTTGCGGAAACACTGCTGGAATCGGAGCTGTTCGGCCACGAGAAGGGCTCCTTCACCGGCGCGACCGACACCCACAAAGGTGCGTTCGAGCGCGCCGACGGCGGCACGCTCTTTCTGGATGAGATCGGCGACGCCCCTACCTCTGTGCAGGTCAAACTGCTGCGCGCGCTGGAAGAGAAAGAGGTACGGCGTGTCGGCGGCCGCGAGACCTTCAAGGTCAACACCAGGATGGTATCCGCCACCAACAAGAATTTGGAGGCCATGGTAAAAGATGGCTCTTTCCGAGAAGACCTCTTTTATCGCCTGAATGTGGTGAGACTGCGCGTGCCGCCCCTGCGCGAGCGCAAAGAGGATATTCGACACATGGCCGACCGCTTCATAGCCCGCGCCGCCGCAGAGAACGATAAGCAAGTCACCGCTGTGCGTGCCGACTTCTACTCCGCGCTTGAATCGTGCGACTGGCCGGGCAACGTGCGCCAGCTTCGCAACATCATCGAGTCCGCCGTGCTGCTTTCGCCCGGCGGCATACTGTCTGCCGAATCCGTCTCCATGCCGGGACTCCAGGCGCGATCCGCGACTGCGGAGGGCGCGACCGCCGTAAACTCCGCCTTAAACGACAACATGACGCTCGAAGAGATCGAGCGGGCAGTCCTGGCTGAACGCCTCCAGCGTAACGACGGCAACCGTACCGTAACCGCCGAACAGCTCGGGCTCTCGCGCCGGACCATCCAACGTAAAATAAAGGAGCATAATCTTCCATATTAACCATATCATGGACAAGATGGTACAATTTTTGCTATTTTCACCAACTGCAAGGCTTAAAACCTCGCAGAGTGACTTTTGTCGTGCCCGCGCGTTCCGTTGGCACATGACCCTAAACAACAAACAGAGGAAACAGGATGCTGACCGTAAGTAACCTAAAAAAGAGCTTCGGCCTGATCGATGCGGTTAAAGGAGTCTCCTTCACCGTAGAAAAAGGCGAGGTTCTAGGTTTTCTAGGCCCGAATGGTGCGGGCAAATCAACCACGATGCGCATGATCACAGGCTTCATTCCGCCGACCGCCGGCACAGCCTCAATCTGCGGGCACGACATCATCTCCGACCCTGTGGCCGCCAAACGTTGCCTGGGCTACCTGCCGGAGAACGCGCCATGTTATAACAACATGAACGTGACAGATTTTCTCACCTTTATCGCAAAGGTGCGCGGTTTCACCGGCAGCGCCATTCAGAAAAAGGTTGAGAACGCCATCGCAAAAAGCCGTCT
>Ga0268276_1002598_pt1 | contig 15135 bp, 9 predicted proteins | sample saktaG_4_FD_190145 | JGI IMG/M metagenome (GOLD analysis project Ga0268276, IMG submission 190145) | Saline water microbial communities from Sakinaw Lake, British Columbia, Canada - sak_2010_1_5_45m | ecosystem: Environmental > Aquatic > Non-marine Saline and Alkaline > Saline ...
CAGAGAATTAGGATGGGTAAAAGATGGCGCTGCCAAAGGAGAGGTGGAGCGGACAGTCAGTGATTTGGACAGTAAGGTTTCGGCGGTCGAAATAGAAAAAAGCAGCATGATACGGCTCTACACTTATTTTCCTGACGCCGCCAAAGCAACGGATTTCGCCAACGGCGTGGCCCAGGCATTTAAAGAGATAAACATGGAGCAGAAGAATGAGCGCACGCGTAATGTAAGGATTTTTATCGAGACTACGCTAGCCAATGTTTCGGAAAAATTAAAGGAACAGGAAGAGAGGCTGCGTGTTCTTACCACCCAGGGTGCGGTAGGTGTAGCAGCGAGCATTATGCAGCAGATTCGGGATTTGGATGACAAGATAACGGATTTCTCAACCAGATTTACGCCCAAATACCCTCTTTTAGTCAACATGGAAGAGGAAAGATCCATATTAAAGCAGAAACTTAACTCATTGCCCAAAGAGGAATTCGAATATGGTATCCTGCAGCGGGATACCAAGATTAACGAGACCCTGTACAATGCCTTAAAACAACAGCTCCAGACCGCCCAGATCAGAGAAGCGGAGAAACTGGATAATATTGTCATCATCAACCCGGCTATAATGCCTAAAACCCCGTATTTGCCCGATAAGAAAAAGAATTACTTAATAGGGCTAGTCTTGGGTTTAGTTCTGGGCGTTGCTACGGCATTGGTATCCGAGAATTTGGATACTTCCATCGGCAGGGTGGATGATATTGAAACTTTCGTAAAAGTAGGCGTGGTGGGAATTATTCCTTACTGCACAGAGTATTATGAGGAGGAGGAGAAGAGGAGTGGCAAAAAGAAGCACTGGACTCTTTTCAAAAAAGAAAACATGGCTCTAGACTTAAGGCCTACGTATATCCTTGATCTGGAAAAGTCCGACCGTACCTCTTTGTTTCTTGAAGCCTTTCGCCTTTTAGGCGTAAACCTGCAGGTGATTTTTGGTAAAAACGGAAAGATAAAGAATAATATAATTCTTATCACCAGCTCCAAGCCGGAGGAGGGCAAAACCGTCATTGTCTCCAGCCTCGGTGTGATTATGGCGCAGATGGGTTATAAGGTCCTGGTGGTCGATGCCGATACCCGCAGGGCCCATATACACAAGAGCTTCGGCCTGAAAGAGAAGGAGAATGGCCTGACCGATATTCTGACGGGCAAAATAAGCATCGAGGCCAGCATAAAAACCGCTACAGATATAATGTTGGGCTCTACCTCTATCGATAGGATAATCGAGAAACCCTGGTTGAATAATCTCAATGTAGTCACTGCAGGCTCAACTTTCCCCAATACCATAGCCCTGTTTAATTCCTCTAAACTCGATGAGACTCTGCAGTATTTTAGAAACAGATACGATGTGGTGCTCATGGACACCTCTCCTGTATTGGCAGTAAGCGAACCTTCTATTCTATTGCCTAAAGTAGACGGCGTCTTGTTAGTCTACCGGGCAGGTTCTACCTCACGTTTGGCGCTGCGCAGGTCAAAGATACAGATAGAGAGCGTCAGGGGCAAAAAATCGCTTGCCGGCATCATCTTAAATAACGTTACCCCCGAGATTGGCATGAGCGCCTATTACTATTATTACAGCAAAAAGTATTACGGCAAGGATCCTTCGGAAAAAAAGACAGAGGAGGGCGGAAAAAATGTATGAAAAATACTGGGGCCTGGCCGAGAAACCCTTTGAAAACACGCCTGACCCGCGTTTTATGTATTATTCCAAGAAGCATGAAGAAGCCCTTACCAGGATGCTCTATGCCATAAAAGAGGAGAAGGGGGCTGCGATGCTCTCCGGAGAATACGGTTCGGGTAAAACCGTATTAAGCAGGATTATCATAGAGGAACTTATAAAAAACAAGATCTATGAGGTCGCGCTTATCGTCCACCCGCAGCTTACCCCTATCCAGTTTATACAGGAGATAATCTATCAGTTGAAAAACGAACATATCCAAGGCTCAAAGCCGCAACTGCTGCATATGCTGCAGGATATCATTTATAAAAATCACAATGACCAGAAAAAGACCGTGATTTTAATTGATGAGGCGCAGATTATCAAGAACAAGGAAACCTTTGAAGAGCTGAGGCTGATACTTAACTTTCAGCTGAATAATAAATTTCTGATTACGCTGGTATTGATAGGCCAACCTGAACTATTGGGCAAGGTCAAGGCAATACCGCAGTTAGAGCAGAGGTTAGGCATAAAATATCATTTGGCAGCCCTTGATAGAAAAGAGACTGAGGAGTATATCAAACACCGCCTTAGCGTAGCAGGTGCTAAGAGCGAGATATTTACCGCAGAGGCTATGCAGGCCATTTATGACCACGCCCAGGGCCTGCCGAGGAAGATAAATAATATTTGCGATATGAGCCTTTTGATCGGTTTTGGCCAGGAGGTAAAGGAGGTTGACGGGGGATTGATCGAAAGAATCGCTTCAGATTTCAACAAGGAGGTTCCTGTCCATGCCAAGGATGTTTGATATCCTCAGAAATAAAGTGCCGCAGGACGAAGCAGGCCAGCCTAAAGATGATGAAGGTAAAAAAGAGGCGGTTCCAGAAAATACTGCGCCCACAGATAACGCGCAGCAGGCGCCCGCCGAACAACCCCTAAGTTTCCCTAAAAATATTATCGCAATCGATAAGAAACAAACCGCAAAAAAAGAAGATTGCGCCTTATTATCGAAGAAGCTTATTTCGGCAGTGAGAAAATACGGCGTGGATAATAAGGATAGGACGCAGGAGATCTACGAAGACGCCGTGGGGATAGTAAATATCCTTCTGGAAAAAGTGAGGCTCAAGGGAGACCTGCTCCCCTACATAGACAAGATTGAAGTCCTTTTAGACGACATCTTTAATCAGTTGGTCTTGGGGGATAGTATATTGGATAACATATATGTCAGAGAGAGGGGCGAATATTACCTGCCTTATCACATCACTAACGTTATGGTCTTATCTTCTGTCATAGGCTTAAATATGGGGTTTAATAAATCTCGTCTCAACCATTTAGGGCTGGCGGCTATATTTTACGACATAGGAATGGATCCCTTGCGGGAAATCGCAGGCCAGCCCCGCCAACTTACCGAAGAAGAGCTCGTTTTAATAAAGACGCATATTTCCAAAAGTTTAAAAGTAGTTGATAGGATCCCTGCCATCAACGACCTCGTAAAAGAGACTATACGCATGCACCATGAGCGCTTCTCTGGTAAAGGTTATCCCCGGGGCATAAAATCAGAAAATATAAATCCCTATGCCAAGATAATCGGGCTGGCAGATACCTACGAGGCGCTTACCAACAGCCGGCCGTACCGCCAGGGGATGAGCGCGCATAAGGCTATCCGGTTCCTTCTGGCTGGCGCCAAAGATTATTTTGACCCGGACGTGCTGAAGGTATTCATCAATAAGATGTCCGTCTATCCGATAGGCAGCATTGTCAGGCTAGATACGCAAGAGTTAGCCAAGGTTATTAGTGTCGAGCCGGGTTCTCCCTTACGGCCGGTAGTGATGATTATCAGGGATGCCAGTAACGAGCCGCCTAAAGAAAACATTATCATAGATCTATCTAATCAGGATTTTCCGTCTATCCAGGATTCGGTTTAATCTCGCTATACATAGATAAGCTCTAAAGGCGCGGGTTTTTAAGAATGGATAAAAATAAGCTTTTAGTCTATTTCGGTATTTTACTCATGGGCCTGAGCATAACTTTTTTTTTGGCAAAGGCGCAGTTTAACCCGCAGACTACCGGCTTCCTGATTTTTCTTCTGGTTTTTATACCGACCCTGATCAACCCGGACATAGGCCTGGTGATAATTATAGTCTCCATGCTTTTTTCTCCGGAAATAACAATGGGCAGCACTTCTGTCAGAGGGGTAACCGTACGCATAGAGGATATTTTCTTATTAGTGGTTATTTTGGCTTCTTTTATCAGGACAGCCATGACAAAAGATGTTACGGCAGTATTTAAGACTAAGCTCACTGCCTGTTTTTTCATGTATTATGCTTTCTGCGCGCTCGCTACGTCGATAGCAGCACTATCAGCTGACATAGACCTCAAGCAGAGCTTTTTTACGATACTCAAATATCTGGAATATTTTCTTTTATTTTTAATAGTCAGGGAAAACATGAGAAGCCTCGGGCAGGCCAAGATATTCATATTGATATTCCTGCTGACTGCGCTCTTTGTTTCAATTCATGCCCACCAGTATATTGAGCAGCAGCAGCTGGCTGGGGTGCAGTATTTCAGGGCAGCTCCGCCGGTCACGAAAGTGGGAGGCGATGAGCCAGGGACCCTGGGAGGGTATCTGCTTTTTATGATTGCTATTGTCGCAGGCCTTTTAGTGTATGCGCGCCCGCTCTATATCAGGGCATTATTAGCTATTCTGTTATTGTTAATGTTCAGAGGGTTCCTCTACACTCTATCCAGAGGTTCTTACCTGGCTTTTATACCCATGCTCGTCAGTTTTGTTTTCTTTTCCAAAAGATTTAATCTTATATATCTGGTAATCGCTGTTTTGCTTTTGGCAGTAGTGTTTATGCCTACTATGGTCAGGGACAGGATAACGGAGACGCTTACGGTGCAACAATCTGTAGAGGGGCCTACTCTGAAATGGGAAGATTCTCCCCAGGCGCGCCTGGAGAGCTGGAAGATAGTATTATTTGAAAGATTCCCGGCAAGCCCTATTATCGGCCACGGCGTCGGCAAATATTTTATTGACAGCCAGCTGTTTTTAGTGCTTTGTGAATCGGGGCTTCTGGGATTATTTTTGTTCCTGCGGGCGCTCTTCAGGTTTTTTAAAGTAGCCAAAGAAGCATTGGGCGAGATTTTAGCCAGAGAAGATAACTTTAGCAAGGGGCTTGCCGTAGGGTTTATGGCTGGTTTTGTCGGGCTCCTGATGCAGGCAATCAGCACAAATACTTTCATTATAATTATCGTTATGGAGCCATTCTGGTTTATGGCAGCCATAGTTTTGTCATTGCCGCGGTTGTTGGGTGAGCAGGAGGCTAGCGCAGAAGTAGCGGTAGCTACGGTGGGTTAAAGAGATGTCAAAAAAGAGAAAAGATTTTTTAATTTTCGGCTCTCCCCTGATTGAGCGCCCGGAAATCGACGAAGTCCTGGCTACGCTAGACTCCGGCTGGGTAGGCACCGGCCCCAGAGTCCAGAAATTCGAGGAGATGTTTAAGAAATACAAAGGCAGCAGATTCGCCGCAGCTTTAAGCTCTTGCACTGCTGCGCTGCATCTTTCTATGTTGGTCATCGGGGCAAAACGCGGGGATGAGGTGATTTTGCCTGCGATGACATTTGCCAGCACTGCCAATGCCGTTATACAGGCAGGGGCAAGGCCTGTTTTTGTTGATTGCCAGAGAGATACGCTTAACATCGAACCCGAAGACATAAAAAGAAAAATTACCCGCAGGACAAAAGCGATAATCCCGGTGCATTTTGCCGGCCGCCCCTCTAATATGGATGAGATTATGAAGCTTGCCAGAAAATCTTCCCTTAAAGTAGTGGAGGATTGCGCGCACGCGATTGAGGCGGAATATCACGGCAGGAAGGCCGGGACTTTCGGAGAGCTCGGCTGTTTCAGTTTTTATGTTACCAAAAATATCACCACCGCAGAAGGGGGAATGGTGATTACGGATAATCCGCGATACGATGAGAAAATAAAGATACTGGCGCTGCAGGGCATGACCAAGGATGCCTGGAAGAGATTCTCGGACAAAGGATATAAGCACTATAAAGTTGTATATCCCGGATACAAATATAATATGACGGATATGCAGGCTGCTATCGGCATCCATCAATTGCCCCGGATAAATAAATACTGGAAGAGGAGAGAGGAGATCTGGAATAAATATAATGAAGCATTCGGGGGCCTGCCTGTATTCATACCGGCCCCTGTCGAGAAAGGCATAAGGCATGCGTACCATCTCTACACCCTGCTGCTTGATATCAACAGGCTTAAAATCAGCCGGGATGGTTTCTTAGACGCCATGGCAAAGCGCAATATTGGCACAGGCGTGCATTATATCGCCCTGCATTTACACCCCTATTACCAAAAGGAACTGGGTTACCGGTGGGGAGATTTTCCGAATGCGGAATGGATTTCTAAAAGGACGGTATCTTTGCCGATTTCTGCCAAGCTGAGTGACAGGGATGTCCGGGATGTAATTGATGCCGTTGTCAGCGTAATTAAAAGTAATAGCCGCTGCTGAATAAAGCCCGTGATAGGAATCCCATGATTTATTGCTTGAGGCGGGCTCAATTTCACATAATCGGAGAGTAACTGGTAAAAATACGCGGGCTGTTTTGTAACTGACCATTTCTGATTATATCAGAAAACGGGAAAGGTGACATGGCACATTTTTTTACTGGCTATTTTTTTATAAAAATGATTGTCGCCTTAGTTATCTTTTTTTTCACAGGTATATTATTTTTCTCTCTGCGGCGCAAGCGATATACCCTTGCACTTTTAGCCAGCCTTTTAATTTTAATCACCGGCGTGATTATCCATATTTTCTTTGGTTACTTTCATGCTGATTCGGCGGGGCATGCCTGGGGAAATGAGGACGCATTCATTGGTTACCGCTATTCTCAGAATCTGGCCATGGGCAACGGTTTTGTTTTTAATCCGGGGGAGAGGGTAGAGGGGTATACTAATTTTTTGTATTTATTGTGCATGGCAGCCGGCTATTTAATTGCAGGCATGAATAATTTGTATATTTTTTCTTGTCTTTTTAACGTCGCCTGTATCATCATTGCCCTTATTATTTTTTACATCTATGTGGCGAGCCGTCTGGGAAAGGCCATGGCGGCAATAGCAGCGTTTTTATTTTCTCTTTCCACTTCAATCTGGATTTTTGTGGCTAGTGGCCTTGAGACCCCGCTGGTATTGCTTATACAGCTTGCGATGTGGATTGCCGTCGAACGCACTGTAGAAAAACAGCAACCCAGAGATATTTTTTTATTATGCCTCACTTTTATACTTTCTATATTGGTCAGGGCAGACGGTTTCATTATGCCGGCGGTGGCGCTTTTTTATCTTTTGCTTAAGGGACAGAAGCAGTCATTGTTATACGGCAGTATTACTGTAGCAGCCACTCTGTTTTTATACCTGACCTGGAGATACAGCTATTACGGATATCTGCTTCCCAACACCTATTATGTAAAAATCTGTGGTCCCCTGGCGCAGCGCCTGACCAGCGCCAGCTGGCAGTTTACCAGAATAATCTTCAATAATGGCTTGCTGGCGTATATATTGGCGTTCGCAGTTGCTATAATTGAGATAGTGGTCAATTCTTTTAAGAGGAAAAGGTTAGGCCTTCGCAATGTCAGCTTCGAGGTCCTCTTTGCGGTGGCCCTGCTGGTATATTGGTTTTATGTGGGCGGAGACCATTATCGGGAGAGGTTTTTGCTGGTGCTCTTTCCGCTGGGCATATTTACGCTGTTGAGATTTATTGCCGGCTCAGCCCCGCAGAAAATATTTTTATTTCTGATTATTCTCATTGTGGCCTTGCAGTTGAAACCTCTGACGATTTTCGACTCAAGATTTGATTACTCTGTATCCAAGTATGACTGCCGGATTACGCTGGGTAGATTCCTCGGCCAGAGGCATAAAGGAGAACTCCTGGCGGTTTCTGCGGTAGGTAAAATTCCCTATTTTTCGGAGTTAAAGATAGTTGATATGCTCGGGACGAACGACCTGTATATCGGCCATAAAAAAGTAGATTTTTTCGGCGAACCGGCGCACAACAAGTTTGACGCCGATTATGTCTTGGCGAGAAAACCGGATTTGATTGCTGATTGGGTCGAAGACGCCGAAAATCTAGATTTGATCAATGGCATGAAAAGAGAGAAATACACAGCTAATTACAGGCCTCTATACCTTTTAAATACGGGGAAGAATTCTTTTTGCCCCAATATAGTAGAGATAAACAATTTGCCCAAAAAGGATATTATTAATCTGGTAAACCGGGGATATAGATATATAGTTTTGGAAAAGAAAAAATAAACCCTCTTCAATGGAAGGCTATTCAGCTTCCTTAGGCTCATGCGAGAGGGATCCCGGTTCGATTCCGGGCACCTCCGTTAAAATTTCATCCTTCAATATAGCGGTAAGAGCTGTGGTTAAGAAATAAAAAGGCGAAAATAATTAAAAATGCAAAATAATAATCAGCAGGGTTTAAAACGAGTATTAGGAGGCTGGGATTCCATAGCCGTTAGCATAGCAATTGTTATAGGCGTTGGCATCTTCAGGGTGCCGTCTGAAGTGGCAAAATATTTAATTTCCCCCACTTTGGTTATTTTAGCATGGCTCTTAGGCGGGATAATCTCTTTATTAGGCGCTTTTTGTTATGCCGAACTTTCTTCCTCTTTTCCAAAAACCGGAGGCAATTATATTTATCTTCGCGAAAGCTATGGCCCCTGGGCCGGTTTTCTTTTTGGCTGGATAGAGTTATTGGTTATACGCACCGGTTCAATTGCGGCTATATCTTTTATCCTCGCAGAGTATTTACAATCTTTTTTTTCCGCAAACGAACATTTAATCAAGCCAATCGCGATATCCGCGGTCATTATTCTATCCTTTATAAATATAATCGGGTTACGTTACGGCAAGAAGCTGTTGGACGCGTTTACTATAGCTAAGGTTTTGGCTCTCGTCGGTATAATTGTATTCGGAATTATGTCTAAGAAGGGCGATGTCTCTCATTTCTATTCTGCCCCAATCACTCTTAATAAAGGGATGTTCTCATTATTTGGCTTAGCGTTAATCCCCATACTTTGGACATATGGGGGATGGCATGAAAATACATTTTTAGCAGGAGAGACCAAAGATGCCAGAAAGACTGTTCCCCGTACATTAATCATAGGAATTTTTATAATTGCCGCCCTCTATTTAGCCACGAATTTCATATATATATATTTGATACCCGTTAAAGAAATAGCCGGTACTGGCTTAGTGGCTTCGGATGCGCTACAAATTTTGTTTGGAGCATACGGAAGGAAAATATTCGAAATTATCATTATAGTATCTTCTCTCGGGTGCATAAATGCAATGATAATCACGGGTAGCAGGGTGACATATGCAATGGCAAAAGATAATGTACTTTTTAAGTATATAGGAAAAGTTAGTGCCAAATACGGCACGCCACACCGGGCAATCACCATAAATGCCGCTTGGTCTATAGTATTAATTACCTTGGGGGTTTTTAACAAACTATTATTTTTTACCGGGGTTATCGTCTGGCTGTTTTTTGCCTTCATAGTAGGAGGAATTTTTATATTGCGTTACAAATTCCCCGATATAGAGAGGCCATACAAAGTTTGGGGCTATCCATTGGTGCCGGTTATTTTCATTCTTATCTGTATAGCGCTTTTCATAAATACCATAATTTTCTACCCCTTTCAGGCATTTATGGGGTTGTGTTTGCTGGTAAGCGGGATTCCGGTATATCTTATATCTCAGGGGATATACACAAGAAATCTTGCTCGGCTCGAAGCCGTAGCTAATCTAAAAAAGGAGGAGAAGGAATGAAAAGGCTACCGGCTATATTAGTTATAATAGGCCTAATATTATTAGCTAATTGGTTTTTAGAAACAATTATAGTCCTGTCATCTTTTATTAGATTTACACTTGTTTTAGCTTTAGCTCTTTTTTTGATACTGGTAACCATATTTATAAATTTACAGGAAAAAAAGAGGGGCTTTATTCCGCTCAAGAAAAAGATATTGTTTTGGGCAATTTGCATTACAATAATCGGGCTGCTTTTTTTCTATCTTAAGCCGCTTATTAAAAAATTTTATTATGGGCAAGCAAGCGAAATAATGAATCGAATTTATTGGCATGATAGGATGGCTTACCCAGCAAAATGGTTAGGGGTAAACTCTGTCCAATACCCCAATGATAACTGGGTAATGCAAGAGATAATCTCTGAAATAAAGCCTGATTTTATAGTGGAGACAGGCACGGCTTATGGCGGGACTACTCTTTTTTATGCTACGGTATTGGAAAAAGTTAATCCAGGGGGGAAGGTAATCACCGTGGATATCGATCCCCGAATTGAAGAAGCCGGCAAGTTTCAGGTATTTAGAGACAAGGTAGAAGTCATTAAGGGGGATTCCGTTTCAGCAGAGGTGATTGATGCGATAAGTAAAAGAGTAAAAAATTGCAAGGTGCTCGTTACCCTTGATTCGCTGCATACCAAAAAACACGTTTTAAAGGAATTAAACCTCTATTCTAATTTTGTATCTTTAAACAGTTATATAGTGGTTCAGGATACGCACTTGGGTGAACAAAAGGACAGTTTACGCCATGTTAAGGGCGGAGGCCCCTGGGAAGCTATGGAGGAATTTTTAAAGAATAATAAAAATTTCGAAATAGACCATAGCAAAGAAAAGTATTTTATTACGCAGCATCCATCTGGTTTCTTAAAAAGGATAAGATAAAGTAGAAAAGCAAGGAGGAGGGATGAAAAGGCTACCGGCTATATTAGTTATAATAGGTCTAATATTATTAGCTAATTGGTTTTTAGAAACAATTATAGTCCTGTCATCTTTTATTAGATTTACACTTGTTTTAGCTTTAGCTCTTTTTTTGATACTGGTAACCATATTTATAAATTTACAGGAAAAAAAGAGGGGCTTTATTCCGCTCAAGAAAAAGATATTGTTTTGGGCAATTTGCATTACAATAATCGGGCTGCTTTTTTTCTATCTTAAGCCGCTTATTAAAAAATTTTATTATGGGCAAGCAAGCGAAATAATGAATCGAATTTATTGGCATGATAGGATGGCTTACCCAGCAAAATGGTTAGGGGTAAACTCTGTCCAATACCCCAATGATAACTGGGTAATGCAAGAGATAATCTCTGAAATAAAGCCTGATTTTATAGTGGAGACAGGCACGGCTTATGGCGGGACTACTCTTTTTTATGCTACGGTATTGGAAAAAGTTAATCCAGGGGGGAAGGTAATCACCGTGGATATCGATCCCCGAATTGAAGAAGCCGGCAAGTTTCAGGTATTTAGAGACAAGGTAGAAGTCATTAAGGGGGATTCCGTTTCAGCAGAGGTGATTGATGCGATAAGTAAAAGAGTAAAAAATTGCAAGGTGCTCGTTACCCTTGATTCGCTGCATACCAAAAAACACGTTTTAAAGGAATTAAACCTCTATTCTAATTTTGTATCTTTAAACAGTTATATAGTGGTTCAAGATACATACTGGGGTGAACAAAAGGACAGTTTATGCCATGTTAAGGGCGGAGGCCCCCGGGAAGCTATGGAGGAATTTTTAAAGAATAATAAAAATTTTGAAATAGACCATAGCAAAGAAAAATATTTTATTACGCAGCATCCATCTGGTTTCTTAAAAAGGATAAGATAAACCGGCGGGTTTTTTTTGATCTTTATTTAAACTTAAGCAAGGTAAATATGACAAAAAGGGCATATCAGGTATTGTTGTAGCGGACAGCCCGTCGGCGGCGCAGGGCGCACCTCTCAATGTTACATCCGAAAGTTTTGCAGCACTGTCATCTCTGTGAAAAACGGGAAGAAGCTTACCTTCAGCGACCTGAAGAAAGACAACAAAGTCATCATAGAGTATGTAACGACTGAAAAAGGCACTAGTAGAGCACAATCTATGAAATTAATAAAATAATAGATAAGTTGTTATGACGGATTACGGCAGGATTGGATATATAATTACCCTTGTAAATACAGAGAGGTTTTCCCTCGGCTCATGCGAGAGGGACCCCAAATTTTCCTGTTTTCTTAATCGCTTGAAAATTTGGGCTCACGGTTTCATGGCTAATGCAGAGTATGGAAACCGGGAGCCTAACTTTAATATTCCCCATGCCCTGGCACGTCTATATTATCGAGTGCAAAGACGGCAAACTCTATACCGGCATCACCAATAATTTAGAAAGAAGGATCAAAGCCCATAATAGCGGCAACGGAGGCAGGTTCACCAAATACAGGATCTCCGTCAAATTAGTCTATACTGAATATTGCTTAACTAAGCAGGATGCTTTGAAGCGCGAAATAGCGATTAAGTGCCTTGAGCGTCCGCAAAAACTTTCCCTGATAAAAGGCTGCTATAGAAATCCCCCTAAATCCCGCAACTAATCCCCTCACCAAGCCGCATTTCCAGGTTAAAAAATTTGTGTTAGATTTAGCCGCTTCTTACGTCTATTGTAGTAGGAGGTGGTAAAAATGCCCAACGCTATAGCTATAGACGTTATTGCAACAAGGATTCTGGAAATAAGAGACAAAAAGGTGATGCTGGACCGGGATTTAGCAAGGCTTTATGGAGTATCTACAAAAGTTTTGAATCAAGCGGTAAAAAGAAATACAAAGCGTTTTCCCGAAGATTTTATGTTTCAGTTAACTAAGTCAGAGCGCTTGGAACTGGTCACAATTTGTGACCGGTTCAATTCTATGAAACATTCGACCAGCGAGCCTTATGTTTTCACCGAACAAGGCGTCGCTATGTTGTCTAGCGTCCTGAATAGTGGCCGCGCAATCACTGTCAATATCCTGATCATGCGCGCCTTTGTGAAGCTGCGCGAAGTAATGTCCGTGCATAAAGAACTGGCATATAAATTAAAAGAACTTGAGGTAAGGATAGAAGGCTATGATTCGGATATCAAGGATATCTTTGAGGCCATCCGGCAATTAATCGGCCTGCCCAATGAGCACAGAAAAATAGCCGGTTTCACGCCTAAATAGGGTTGCAAACCTCAGCCTTCCGCGGTAAAATAACCTTATGAAAGTAAGCTCCATTTTTGCCATCCTGGCACTTTGTCTGACCCTTCCTCTTGAATACATGGACCCCATATTATTATTTGCACCGTACGCTATTTTAGCTTTTAGGGTCTTTAGGAGTCCCGTGGTTTATGGCCTAATCTGGGCTCCCTCTTAAGAGAAGTATATGCAACCTGAAAGAGGGTATTCCGCTAAAAAATTATGGACATTTTTATTTGTCTCCGCGCTCTTGTTTTTATCAGTTACCTTGCGGCTCTGGAATATAGAATGGGGCCTGCCTAATGCCTTCCACAACTATTCATTTCACCCGGACGAAAATTTTGCTTTAAATACCCTTCAGTCGTTTAACCTTAAAACTTGGTACCGTTGTCCTAATTTTGCCTGGGGGCCGTTTTATTACTACGTTTTGGGTTTTGTTTTAAAGGTGGCTTCTTTTTTTGGCTTACTCATCCTTAATCCATCCGTTGAGTTTTATAAGACGCATATTATTGAGTTGAGAAAAATATTTCTTATAGGCAGGATCCTGACAGTCTTTTGGGGAATCGTCTGCGTGTATTTATCGTATCTTTTAGGCCGGCTCCTTTCGGGTAAAAAAGCAGGGCTTATAGCAGCCTTGTTAGCAAGCGTTATGCCGTTTGCCGTAATTCAATCGCATTACCTCTGTGCCCATATACAATTTTCCGCCTTGGTTTTACTTGCCCTTATTGCCTGTCTTAAGGCGCAGGAAAACGATGCATTCGCTTGGTATGTTCTTTTTGCCGCATCAACTGCCCTTGCCATCGCAACCTTATGGTTTTTGGGCCTAACGCCGTTTGTTGCTTTCCTGTATCTTTGCCTGAAAAAATCCAGAAAAGAAAAGTTTTCCATAATTTTATCAAGGCGCATAATCCCCGTGTTTCTTCTCACCGGCATAATTTTATTTGCCGCGGCCCCGGGTTTATTTCTTTATTTCGGTGATTTCCTTCGGGAATGGAAAGAAAAAACTTCTGTTGTTTACTGGTTTGCTTCACCCCAGATTATCGGGCCTTTTGTCAGGGCAGTTCCCTCTGGCCTTGGTTGGCCCTTGTACCTCTTGGGGGTAGCCGGAATTTTCTTGGCGGCGAAGAAAAGGCAAGAGAAGGAGATAATGCTTCTTTTGTGGTTGTTGGCGTACTATCTTATGGTTTCTTTGACCGGCAGTTATTTATGGGTAAGGCGTTTTGCTCCTATGCTTTTCGTTATGGTTACCCTGGGGAGCGTTTTTCTGGCGGACGCATGGGAGTGGCAGGCAAAGAAAACCTGGGGCCGGCGCTTGATTGCCATAGGCGGGGCAGGGGTTTTTCTTTATTCTTTTCTTATCAGCTGCGCTTTGTTGGATACCATGAACCACGATACGCACGAGGCCGCCGCATCTTGGATAAACCGTTCTATACCCGCCCACAAGAGAATTGCGATAAGGAGTTGGAAATCCGCCCCGCAACTGGACATTCACAAGTATATCTTTACGGAAGGAATTGAGCCGGATCATCTTGGTAGCGGTGAATTCGACTACTATATCCTTAGCAGCGGCATGCTGCCAGAGCCAACGACGCGTAACCTGATTCGTAATGGAATTCCAGGATACTCTTTATTGGCGACCTTTGAATACGTGCCGTCTTTTCTTGGCATGCGCTTTTCTTTTTATGAAGATGGATACGCCAATCCTACCATTTACGTATTTGTACGGTCAGGAAAGAGCAAGGAAGGTAGATAGCCCAAATACCTTTTCATCAAATATTAAGAAAAGGAACGTGTTTGCCGTACCAATCCAGAGGACGACCGATACAAAAATATAAAATGAGCGGACAAAACGGACAATTTACGCGAGGAATTACCTCGCTAAATCCCGAGTTTCCTTGATAACCGCCATATCCAGCCTTATAATAGCTACCTGTAAATACAGAGAGGTTTCCCCTCGGCTCATACGAGAGGGACACCAGTTACTACAAGAGAGTCCTTTGGCGATTAAGTCGAAGGGTTTTCTATATGTGGGATTAGGGGGCAAGTAATGAAAGAAGGGCAAATACACGAAGTGGCCCCGACCATGGTGGCCTTTTAATATTAGCAGAGTATAATAATTTAAAATGGAACAATATGAAAATTGCCAATATCAATATTGATGTTGATACTTTATTTGAAGATGCTCTTTTAAATTATAAAAGAGAAGAATTGAGCGATTCTTTATTTAAGCAGATGGTTGAAGTGACTTATAATTCTATCCTGCCACGTGTGCTTGATTATCTCGATAAATATGCCATAAAAGCAAACTTCATGATTATCGGCCGTGATGCCTTAGTTTACCCCGAAGGCGTTAGATTGATAATTCGTAGGGGGCATGA
>Ga0268276_1002600_pt1 | contig 15131 bp, 8 predicted proteins | sample saktaG_4_FD_190145 | JGI IMG/M metagenome (GOLD analysis project Ga0268276, IMG submission 190145) | Saline water microbial communities from Sakinaw Lake, British Columbia, Canada - sak_2010_1_5_45m | ecosystem: Environmental > Aquatic > Non-marine Saline and Alkaline > Saline ...
TGAGCATTTCGAGCTCGATAACCTTAAGGCCGCGCATCCGGTATTTTTATTGATGCAAAAATTGAAGCAGGATGCATGGGTAATTAAACACATAATAGCGGCTGTTGTACATACGGTGACATGGATAGTTAAAGGCATTTGGCCGGAGAAGACGACTAATGCTCTAGACGCGTCCGTTGTCCAATCCAATCAGCCCGATGATGTAACGCAGTCGGCGATCTACAGGGACCTGTTATCTCATATCGTAACTCAGCGGGATATCGACGATCTGCTTAATGAGATCGCGAAGAACAGATCAAAGGCGTCGAACGTGCTTTCCTATATAATGGCGCATGCCGATGAGTTCGACAAAGAATGCCTGATCTTGTGGTGCAAAGGATTGATCAGATCCGCGTTTGCCAAGATACTCGAAGAGTATGTGCACGGTAAGACCAGGCTATCCGGGATGAATATTATCGAATCCGACCTGGTCTTAAGAAAACTGTGGCTTGAGCTCTGTTTTATGCAGGTGCTCCCCGATGAGAATCTTTTGGAGCGTTTCTATTCGTTTGCGGGCTATAACCGCCTGGCTTCCAGCAGGGAAGAGTACTGGGACCTTATAGCGCAATCCGATTACCAGTTTGCAGGGAAAGAATCCGTGGTTCAGATCAAGCGCGTCATAAAAGACGCCATAGTGGGCCCGTCTTTGGACCTCCTGGCCGGCAGGTCTATATATTATCGGCCTGATGTTGCGCTTGATGTATCGGATAATTTTTTAAAACGTAATCCTGCCCGCAGTAAAGTGGTATTTGATATAAGCCACCTCGATAAAGATAAGAAGCTTCCATTTGAAGATGGCGCTTTCAAGACAGTAACCATATTTTTCGGCATAAATTATATACACGATCTCGATCGGCTCGTAAAAGAGGTCAATAGGATCCTTGCCCCGGGAGGAAAATTTATTGTAGCAAGCAGCGAGAGAGCCGGCATAGGAGCGATAAAGGAAGCTTCTGTTACTTTGGGCAGAATGGCCAATTACGTCAAAGATAACGGATTTGCCATAATGCAGATCGAACACCTTTTTAATGATGGCGGCGAAACGGGGTATGTGTTGTTCATGAAGAAAGACGAAGGTTCCGGCGGCTCCGAACGGGAAACGCGCGCCAGGGAAGTGATGTGGTCGCTGAGGCCGGATTTTGGCGCGAAGGCGAATCTTTCAGCGGCGGAATTTGAGGCGCATGTGAAGAAGATGGCTGCGAAGCAGGGCGTAGAATACGTGAAATTTCCCGTAGGAGGCCTAAAAACCATCTTGGTTCCATTGGATCTATTACAACGGTTCCATAAGAATCTAGTGCGAGTGGTCTTCTGTTTATTTCAATTAGTAACCTTATTTAGCATACCCTCACAGGCTCGATCCGTATCTCCTGACGGGAAAAGACTTACGCGATTAATTACTAGCTATACCGGAAAGACGGCGTTTATCGCGCCTATAATTGCAGCTGGGGTAGTTGCGTTAGTCGCTGCCGCATTTTACAGCAATCCATTATCAGCTTATATTTCTCTTCTATTGATGAATATGTGGATAAGTAACGCCGTTTTCAGTGTAGTATTCGGGTATCTACCTTTGGTAAGGAATTATATATCTAGGCATGAGCTAAAGCACGCCTACATGTCCTTGCTTTTAAATGAGCTGGTGCGGCAGAAGAAGATTGATGTGGACTTCAGTGAAGCTAAATTGCGGCTTGGAACCGGGCTAATTTCAGATAGCGGTCTTGGCGGATGGGGGATGTTTTCGCTTAATAGAATAAATTTACATGAGATCGAAAAGATGGAGGATTATATAATAAGATCGGTAGTTTCAAAAACCGCCGCAAAGCCGCCAACCGGTTCGATCGCGGGCGCGCTGGAGCATCTTGCTAAAACCGATGCAAATAGCGCAAAGACCGGCAAGCAAATTGCGCAAGAATTGGGCCTGGCGTATGCTTCGATCGATACAGATTTGCGCGCGCTATACTATCATCTGCACCTGATCGAAAAGGTCGATAGGCAAGAGACAGGTAAAGCCGCGCGATACTATGTGCCGGAGAGCGTTAAGAAGAAATTGAACGACAAAGAAACGAGCTCCAAGATATTCCAAATTTTATCCCGCTTCAAAGGTAATTCCGGCGACTTACGCCTACGCCCAAATAGAACCACGCTTAAATATATCTACAAAAATAAGATAAAACCGATACTTAAACCTCCGGAGTCCATAGACGAGAGCCTGGAGTTTTACAGATGGGCGTTCCAATACGGGCCGGAGAATTTCTGGTTTAAGGTCAGCGGCAAGAGGGTGCTTGACCTGGGAAGCGGTTTAGGCGCATTGTCCATCTGGGCAAAAGAGCACTGGGCAAAAGAAGTGGTCGGTATTGATGTTAACTCTGAATCGATAACGAGAGCGAAAAAAATAGCAAAAGAAAAAGGGCTTGAGATCAGATATGAAAAAGGTGACGCGACGCAGATCCGATTTGAAGATAGTCGATTCGGCGTAGTTACGTCGGGCAGGACCCTCGAATTTTTGACGGCGAACACGAGAAGAGCGGCTCTCAAAGAGATTCAAAGAGTTTTAAAGACAAACGGGACCCTATTGATAGTTATCCATGATGATGAGGGTAGGCACATAGATAAAGGTGGTCGTGTTATTTGGCCTGATGGATATTGGGATGAGAAAGTATGGGAGACCGAGTTGAATGATGCCGGATTCGCGAATGTTCACATTGACATGGCCTGGCCGACCGAGCAAGAAGCACCTGCCAAGATAATTTACGCTACGAAACTTTCTGCAACGATGAAACTCCGGAAATGGTGTGAAGATCACAGTGGCGAAAAGATCACTCAAACTTTGGAAGATCTTTTTCGGGATTTTGGTGTAAGTAAAGGCGCCATCAGCAAGATCCTTAAGGATTACGATATAAAATTATCCTGGAACAAGGGAAGAAAGAACAAGCCCTTCCCGAAGGTCCTAAAATTTCGTGCTTGGGCTGAAAAACATAGAAACATGAAGACTACCAAGACGCCTGCCGGGCTATCCAGAATATTCGGCTTAAGCCCAAGCGTAGTATATGAGAATCTTAGAGACTACAACATTGAAACGCCGGTGGCGGGATCCATACTTGCGGGTCAAAGACTTCGTGCCTGGGCGAAAAAACACGAAGGGGAAAAGCTGGATAGGACGCTTGAAGATATCGCCAAAGAATACGGTTTAACCAGACAAGGTGTTCAGCAAAGCCTTAAGAAATATAATATAACAGCAAGTGGGCGCCCGGGAAAGCAACAGCCCTCTTTAGCGGGCCGAAAATTCCGCGCCTGGGGCGAAAAACATAGAAATAAAAATACAAAGAAGACACTAACGCAGCTTTCTAAAATATTCGACTTAAGCCAAAGTTACATCTCTAGGCTTCTTACGGATTACAACATAGAAGCTTCGAGGTCGGGGTCAGTCCTTGCGGGCCAAAAGCTCCGGGCGTGGGCCGAAAAGCATAGAAATAAAAAGATAAATATGACACAACCGGAACTTGCCGATAAGTTTGGAATACGGCAAAGTTCTGTCAGCAGGATCCTCGGAGAGTATGGCATAAAAACCAGAGGGCGCGTGAAGAAGGCAACAACTTTAGCGTCTTCGAAACCTGCTACCGATTCAAAGCGTCATTACACGGGCCTTGGGGCGATGGATGCCGACGCCGTGCCGTACCCGTCTTCGGGGGACAGAAGCCAGTTACAATACTCATCGGAGAAAGCGTGGCGCGCCGAGATGCCCATAGGTATAGTCGATTCCGGTCTTGGCGGTTTAAGCGTGGCTGAGGCGCTGCGACGCTCGATGCCCAACGAAAAATTATTATGCCTGATAGATACGGCCAACTTCCCATATGGGTCGAAAAGCGAAGAAGAGCTGATCAGGATAAAGGATGATAATATGAATTTATTATCGTCCCAGGGCGTTAAAGCCATTGTTATTGCGTGTGGTACATTGTCCACGGTCGGATACACCGATAGATCATTATACGGTCTGCCGATAGTGAATTTTGTAGATGCGCTGGCTAAAGAAGCGGTAAGGTCAACGCGGACCGGAAATATTGGCGTGCTTGCGACGCAAGCAACCATTCAAACTGGCGTCTTCCAACGCAAGATAGAGTCTCTAGGTATAGGGATGAGGGCTTTAGCCGTAGGGTGCTCCGACAGGTTTGTAGAGCTGGTAGAGAAGGGAGAGGTGAATACGCCCCAGGCGCGCAAGGTGGTCGAAGAAGAGATCGCTATATTGAAGATAAACGGCGTGGATACGATAGTCTTGGGTTGTTCGCATTATACATTCTTAAGAGATGTAATACAGGATATTATGGGTACGGATGTGAATATAATATCTTCCGAGCAGGCCGTAGCGAATGAAGTCGCCGAACTTCTCAAGACAAAAGAGCTTCTGGCGGCACAGCCCGCCAGGGCCGGGCCGCCGGTCTTTGTTACAGGCCCTCATAGCGGCCTTCAGGACAAAATATATTCCATGTTGGGCGCCCACGCTAAATATCAGATTATTCCATATAAAACTGCCAAAGTCTCCAGAGGCTCAGCAATACGAGCGGTAAAGCCGATCGCAGATCTGAAAAATATAAAAACAGTTCTTATCGTGAATAACGATGGCAAGCTGGGTTCGGTCGCTTCATTCTACGCCGGCCTTATAGAGAGTATTAGAAATACTTTCGGCAACGACGTCATTATAGATTATGTAGGCGCCGATAAGACTATATCTATATTTGCCGGAGAAAGGAATATTAGAAACATAAGAGGCATATCGAGCATAGGTGTAGGCAGGTCGATAAGGTCGCAGCTCAACGGAGGTGAAGAGTATGATCTCGTCTTCGATTTTGGCATGAATATTCTTCACAAAGACGAAGGCAGGAGAGGCGTTTATGGGAATTATAATTTTATCATGGGTACGTCTCCATCATATAGTGATCTTAAGGGGGGCGTAGCCGGCACCTACCATATCCGGGCCGGAAATCAATATGCAGCGATGAACGAATTTTTTGATAAATTGGGCATGAAGAGGCCAGGCACGCCATATTTAAGAGCGACTGAAGGCGGCAGGTCCGCTCTCGAAGCCGAGCTTGCGGCCAAGGGCATCGGAGGGCAGGATAAGATCATATTCCTTAATCCGAACGGCGTCAGCTTTGCGCACATGACGAGAAATAAACTTATCGCGGAATGGAGCGAATCCGCGCGCCTGATAGCGGAGAATACCGATTATTATATTGTGATGCAGGATGACCCGACCGCAAGAAGTATCTACAGATACATTTTGGCAAATTACGGTGAGAAGATAGCTAAAAAAGTTAAAATAGTGAAGCACTCCGACATAATATTCCTTAAAGCGCTGATAGACAGGTCGCTAGCGGTATTGACCGTCGATACGAGCGTCTATCACGTCGCGGCCGCAATGGGCAAGCCGTTCTTTGTCGTGGGTTTTGACGATCAATTCAAGGGGTGGTATCCGGGAAAGATGGATAGCGTTAAATCTGCCTTCTGGAGATTGGATAGGAAGGATAAGAGAGATATCGCGGATAAGGCAAAGCTATCGCACATGCCTAGAGCGGCATTGAATTTTATAAATACACTTGAGACCAAAGTATTGCCCAAAGATAAGTTAAAGCCGGCATTCGGCGAACTTGATAAGATGGTAAGGAGCCAGGCGAGTTGCAACGCCGCGCTGACAGATTGCGGCAGGACTCTGCAGAATGTCAGGGACGCGTCAAAGCTGCGTTTAGTTATTCCTGTAGAGGTATTAAAAAATTCCGTAGATATAACGCTGGTCCTGAAGAAGAAGATAGAATTGCTTAAGGTGCCGTTCAGGCTTGAAGTGACCGGTGTGGATGACTCCGATGCCGCGCTTGTAGAAGGGCTCAAAGAAAAACTCGGCATAAAAGGCGATGTTACTATAACGGCCATAAAGGAAAAAGATATCCGCGCAAAGATGGGCGATATTTATGACCGTACCAGAGTAGATGTGCCGGAGATCCAGTCAAGGGTAGAGGCCATAAAACGCCTGTCAAGAGAGTCTCAAGGCTTGGATGCGAAAGAGTATATGGCCATAGTGACAGGAGCGGTCATTCCAGATGAAGCAAGTACCCTTGAAGAGATATTGAAGGACCAGCTTGAAGATAATATTTCGATAATGGTAACGACAAATAACGACCCATCTAATAGCCTGTATATGCTGGCCGATATCATCAATAATTGGCTTAAAGACATGCAGAGCGGCAACTTATCTACCATAATAAGACTTCCCGCATTGGTGTCTCCCGAAGAGATGATAGGACGCCTTGGCGAATCTGTGCGCATGGCCTGGGCTGCCCTCATAGCCGCATAAAAACATTCCTAATCTATTCAATTGACACCCTATGAAGATGTATTATATAATTTTAGGCTATATATAGAGATTGCTTCGGCCCTACGGGCCTCGCAGTGACGGAGTGACTACTCAAAGGATGAATTTATGAAAAGCGACAAGATCAAGAAAGGTATTGAGAGAGCGGGTGCCAGAAGTCTTTTATATGCCACAGGCATATCAAAAGATGATATGGCGAAGCCTTTTATAGCGGTTGCTACATCCAGGACTGACATAATACCCGGCCATATACATATGGATAGGCTCGAGCGCTTTATCGAGCGGGGAATATGCATGGCGGGCGGCGTGCCGTTCTTCTTCGGTATCCCGGGCATATGCGACGGTATCGCTATGGGCCATTCCGGCATGAAGTATTCGCTCGCCTCGCGTGAGCTTATAGCCGATATGGTCGAGACTATCTGTAAAGCGCACTCTTTTGACGGGCTAGTCTGCCTGACCAATTGCGACAAGATCACGCCCGGTATGTTGATGGGCGTGGGTCGGTTGAATATTCCGTCTATAGTCGTTACCGCAGGCCCCATGATGAGCGGAAATTATAAGGGAAGGCGCCTATCGCTTGTTAAAGACACTTTTGAGGCGGTCGGCAAGTTCAAAAAAGGTGATATTTCGCAGGAAGAGATGTGCAATCTCGAGATGTGCGCGTGTCCGGGTGCCGGGGCGTGCCAGGGGTTATATACCGCAAATTCTATGGCTTGTGTTACCGAGGCGCTCGGCATGAGCGTTCCGGGTTGCGCGACCGCGATGGCGGTCTCCGCTAAGAAGGACAGGATAGCGCAGGAGTCGGGGGAGAAGATAGTCAATCTTGTCCGGCGCAATATTCTGCCGCGGACCATAATGAGAAAAGAGGCATTCGAGAACGCTATCAAGATCGATATGGCGCTTGGCGGTTCAACTAATACAGTTCTGCATCTATTGGCGATAGCCAAGGAGTTCGAAGTGCCGTTATCTATAGACACCTTTGATTCCATATCGCGCCAGACGCCGCATATTACCAATATTCTTCCTGGTGGAGAGCACTTCATGGAGGACTTAGAATATGCCGGAGGTATTCCTGCGATAATGAAGCGCATGAAGAATATGCTTAATGACGTCATGACATGCAGTTCAAAGACGATAAGCCAGATAGCCAATGACGCTCAGATTTTAGACGAGACCGTCATTCGTGATATTAAGAACCCGTATCATGCCGAGGGCGGCATCGCCGTGCTGAAAGGCAATATAGCGCCCGAAGGCAGCGTTGTGAAGCAGACGGCAGTCTCGTCAAAGATGATGAACTTTACGGGAAGAGCGCGCGTCTTCGATTCCGAAGAGACTTGTATGCAGGCGATCATGGCAGGCAAGATCAAGAAAGGCGATTGCATAGTTATCCGTTACGAAGGCCCTAAGGGCGGCCCGGGCATGAGAGAGATGCTATCTCCTACAGCGGCGATCGTAGGAATGGGCCTGGCCGAAGATGTGGCGCTAATTACCGATGGAAGATTTTCCGGCGGTACGCAAGGGCCGTGCATAGGTCACATCTCTCCCGAGGCTCAGGTGGGAGGCCTCATAGCCATAATCGAGGATGGCGACGAGATCGTGCTTGATATTCCGAAGAGGAAGCTAGAACTGAAAGTGAGCGATACCGAGATAAAAGCGCGTCTGGCAAAATGGCACGCTCCGGAGATAAAAGAGAAAGAAGGATATTTAGCGCGTTATGCGAAGTCCGTTTCATCGGCTTCCGAAGGCGCCATCCTTAAGATATAACTTATGAAGATGAATGGCGCGAAGATATTGATAGAGTGCCTCAAGAAAGAGAACGTCGAAGTGATCTTCGGCTATCCCGGCGGACAGGTCCTGCCGATATTCGACCAGCTTTACGACGCTCCGATCAGATTCATCCTGACCAGACACGAACAGGGTGCGGCGCACGCAGCCGATGGTTACGCTAGAGCCACCGGTAAGGTCGGGGTTTGTCTGGCCACATCGGGACCCGGCGCCACTAATCTTGTTACGGGGATAGCAACCGCTTATATGGACTCGATACCTATGGTGGCCATCACCGGGCAGGTGAAGAGCTTTTTGATAGGCAATGATGCTTTTCAGGAGGCCGATATCACAGGCATCACGCGGCCGATCACAAAACATAATTATCTCGTCGAGGATATCAATGATCTGGCAAGAGTGATCAAAGAAGCTTTTCATGTCGCTTCTACGGGCAGGCCCGGTCCGGTCCTGGTCGATATTCCATCTGATATACAGATGCAGGAGACGGAGTTCGTGTACCCTGATAAAGTACAGATGCGCGGATACAACCCGACTTATAATGGTCATCCGGGACAGATAAAGCGCGCGGCCAAAGCCATAAGTGGATCGAAGAGGCCCATCCTTTACGTGGGCGGCGGAGCGATAGCCTGCGACGCGGCCGATGAAGTCTACTCTCTCGCTACGAAGAACGATATACCGGTCACTATGACGCTTCTGGGACTCGGAGCGTTCCCGATGACTCACAAACTGGCGCTCGGTATGCTCGGCATGCACGGCACGGCCTATGCAAATCATGCCATAATGGATTCAGATCTCATCATAGCTGTCGGCGCGCGTTTCGATGACCGCGTGACGGGAAAGCTTGAGGCGTTCGCTCCTCATGCCACCGTCATACATATAGACATAGATCCGGCGAGTGTTTCGAAGACGGTCGATGTGGATATACCGATAGTCGGAGATGCCGCAATCGTTTTGAAGCAGCTCAATAAGATGGTCAAGAAGCCGGATACGAAAGATTGGCTCAAGACCATAGACGGGTGGAAGAAGACCTATCCGATGAAATACAAGGATGATAATAAGCTGCGCCCGCAATACGTTGTCGAACAGATATATGAAGCGACAAAAGGCAATGCTATTATCTGCACAGAGGTCGGGCAGAACCAGATGTGGGCCGCTCAATACTTTAAATTCATCAAGCCCCGGACGATAGTATCTTCCGGCGGGCTAGGGACTATGGGATACGGTTTTCCGGCGGCCATCGGCGCCAAGCTTGGCAAACCAAAGATGCCGGTCTTCGATGTGGCGGGAGACGGTTCGATCCAGATGAATATACAGGAGCTCGCCACTGCCGTCATAGAAAAGACACCGGTCAAGATAATCATATTGAACAACTCCTGTCTTGGAATGGTCAGACAATGGCAGGAACTCTTTTACAAGAAGAGATATTCATACACGAAACTTTGCGCGGACACTCCGGATTTTGTCAAACTGGCCGAGAGCTACGGGGCCGTCGGTATGAGGATAACGAAGAAGAAGGATGTGAGGAAGGCCATAGATAAGGCGTTGAAGATAAATAATACGGTCGTAATAGATTTCCGCGTTGAGCAGGAGGAGAACGTCTTCCCGATGGTTCCCGCGGGCGAGGCTATAAATAAGATGATAAGCGGCGGTCTGGCATAGATTCAGCTTTAAGCCGTAAGCTTTAAGCTATAAAAGAGAGAAGAATGTGAAACATACCATTTCAGTACTGGTTGAGAATAAGTTCGGCGTTCTAGCGCGCATAGCGGGCCTGTTCAGCGCCCGCGGTTTCAATATCGACTCCCTGGCGGTGGGTGAGACTGAAGATCCTACCGTGTCGAGGATGACGATCATTTCAAAAGGCGACGATAAGACGCTCGAACAGATAAAGAAGCAGCTGAATAAACTGATCGACGTCATCAAGGTCGTAGACTTTAAAGAGGGTGAATTTGTCGACAGGGAGCTCATGTTGATAAAGGTGGCTGTCAACGCGAAGAACCAGAAGGATATACTGGAAGCGGTTGAATCCGTCGGGGGCAGGGTAGTAAGCGCATTGCCGAGTTCTGTAAGCGCAGAAGTTGCCGGCGATTCGAATAAGATAAACGGACTGATCGAACTTTTGAAGCCATTTGGGATAATCGAAGTGGTCAGGACCGGAAGAATAGCGCTCGGAACGGGCCAAATGGGTATGAAGGCTGACGGAAAACCGGAAGTCAATGAGTAAATAAAAAGGAGGAGTAGGAAAATGGCGAAGATCTATTATGACAAGGATGCCGATATCAATATCCTGAAGGGTAAGAAGATAGCTGTTATAGGATATGGCATTCAAGGGCGTGGGCAGAGTTTAAATTTGAGGGATTCGGGACTCGATGTTATCGTAAGCGAGCTGCCGGGGACGAAGAATTACGAGCAGGCAAAAACAGATGGTTTTAATCCCGTTTCAGCCAAAGAGGCGTCGGCCGCGGCGGACCTCATACAGATATTGACCGAAGATCACGTGCAGGCGAAGGTTTACAAGGAACAGATCGCCGAAAATATGACGAAGGGCAAGGTGCTCATATTCTCGCACGGTTTCAATATAAGGTTTAAACAGATAAAGCCTTCAAAGAAGATCGACGTCGTCATGATAGCCCCTAAAGGGCCGGGCGCGTTGGTGAGAAAGATGTACGAAGAGGGCAAGGGCGTTCCTTGTTTGGTGGCTATTTATCAGGACGCATCCGGCAACGCCATGAAGATGGCGCTAGCTTATGCCAAGGGTATAGGCGGCACGAAGGCCGGTGTCATTGAAACGACATTCGATGAAGAGACCGAGACGGACCTCTTCGGAGAGCAGGCGGTACTCTGCGGCGGAGTTAGCGAGCTGATCAAGGCGGGATTCGATACGTTGATCGATGCCGGATACCAGCCGGAGATAGCGTACTTTGAAGTTCTGCATGAGTTGAAGCTTATCACCGATCTGATACAGGAGAGAGGTATAGCGGGCATGAGGCGTGGAGTTTCCAATACAGCCTGTTACGGCGATATTACGCGCGGCCCCAGGATCATCACCGGCAAGACGCGCAAAGTGATGCAGAAGATGCTCAAAGAGATAAAGACGGGCAAGTTCGCCCGCGAGTGGATCAAAGAGAACGAAACGGGCCGGGCTAACTGGAATGCTCTTATGAAAGCGGGCGACGAGCATCCGATAGAGAAGGTCGGGCAGTCCTTGAGAAACATGATGCCATGGATGAAGAAGGCGTAAAATTTTTTCGTACCAGCGGAGACGGCGAACCTTGCGGTGGCCGCCTTCCGCGGGCGCAAATTCACATTGGGCATGTGAATTTGCTCGACAAAATTTTTACAAAAATTTAGCTTCTTTCAGGAATCTAAATTTTTTGCTGTACCGCCATAAGGTGTAAAAATTTCGTAACGCCGCTTCAGGCGTATCCACCGCAAGGTTCGCCTGCGAGATAAACGAAAAATTTTACTATAGAAACGTAAGAAAATGAATGACCAGAAAATAATAATATTCGATACGACGCTCAGGGACGGGGAGCAGTGTCCCGGAGCGAGCCTTAATATCAACGAAAAGGTAGAGATAGCGAAGCAGTTGGCTATACTCGGCGTTGATGTCATAGAGGCCGGATTCCCTATATCTAGCCCCGGCGATTTTGAGTCGGTTAAGCAGGTCGCAAAAGAGGTGAAGGGTCCGTCTATATGCGGTTTGGCGCGGGCTATCGAAAAAGATATCGACGCCGCCTATAACGCGGTGAAGTATTCGAAATGTCCGCGCGTACATGTATTTTTAGCCACTTCCAAGATCCATATGAAATATAAGCTCAAAAAAGCCGAGGACGAGATATTGAAATTGGCGGCATCCGCGGTGAAGTATGCCTGTAAGAGGTGCGGTGATGTCGAATTCTCGCCGGAGGACGCGTCGCGCACGGACAGGGAGTTCCTGTATAAGGTGGTCGAGGCTGTAATAGACGCCGGCGCCAAGACCGTAAATATACCCGACACTGTAGGATACTCTACGCCTTTTGAGTTCGCCAGTATAATAAAAGGCATAAGAGAGAATGTGCCGAACGTCGACAGGGCAATAATAAGCGTCCATTGTCATAACGACCTCGGCCTCGGTGTCGCGAATTCTTTAGCCGCGGTGCTCAATGGCGCAAGGCAGGTGGAATGTACGATGAACGGGCTTGGCGAGCGCGCGGGCAACGCGTCTTTGGAAGAGATCGTCATGACGATAAGAACTCGTAACGATCTATTCAAGAATATCAGCATGGGTATAAATACAAAAGAGATATTCAAGACGAGCCGGCTTGTTTCTAAACTGACCGGCATGCCGGTTCAGCCCAATAAAGCCATAGTGGGAGCCAATGCCTTCGCTCATGAGTCGGGCATACATCAGGACGGAGTTTTGAAAGAGCGGATCACATATGAGATAATGAAGCCCGAGGATGTGGGCGTTGCGGAGACGAAGCTTGTCCTGGGTAAACATTCCGGCAGGCATGCGTTCAAGGAGAGGCTCTCAACTCTGGGCTTTAATCTGAAAGAGGATCAGATAGAGAAGGCCTTCGGCCGTTTCAAAGAATTGGCGGATAAGAAGAAGGAGATATTCGATGAGGACCTCGAGACGATAGTCGATGAGGAGATCTCAAAGATACCCGAGGCGCTGAAGCTGGAGCATTTCTATATCACTTCGGGAGACAGCATAAAGCCCTCCGCGACGATCAAGATCAAGTTCGGCGGCAAGCACGTTGAAAGCTCATCCAGCGGTGACGGCCCTGTCGATGCCTGCTACAAGGCCATCGATAAGGTGATAAAGATAGGCGGAAAACTTCTGGATTATCAGATAAAGAGTGTCACGAGCGGCAAGGACGCTCTTGGTGAGGTATCGATAAAGATCGGTTCAAAAGGTTCTGTCGTCTCCGGCAGAGGCGCGTCTACCGATATCATAGAGGCCAGCATCAAGGCCTACGTTAACGCAGTAAATAAACTCTTAAGCCGTAAGTTATAAGTTGTATAAGTGAAAACTTAAAACTTACAGCTTATAACTTATAACTGTTTTCTATGACAAAACTTACATACGGTCTGATCGGGCATCCGGTTGGGCATTCGCTCTCTCCCGCCATGCAAAATGCGGCCTTCGATGCTTTGAAGATAGATGCCGAATATAAGTTATTCGACGTTGAGCCCGCCGATCTCGAAAAATTCCTTAGTAACCTGGTAAAGGATAAGATCGCCGGGGTCAATGTCACTATCCCGCATAAGGTCAAAGCCAAAGAGTTCATCGAAGCCAACGGCGTATTGAATGAGCATGCACAAAGGCTCGGAGCGGTCAACACTATCAAGGTCGTCGGCGGTAAATTGACGGGCTTTAATACCGACGGGCCGGGTTTTTACAGATCGCTTGTCGAGGACCTTAAGTTCGAGCCGGAAGGCAAGAATGTATTTTTACTCGGCGCCGGCGGAGCGGCGCGCGCCATAGTCATGTATCTCGGCAACGGCCCTAAAGAGATATTCGTCACGGATATAGATGACTGCATGGTCGAGGAACTGAGAAGACATTTTGAAAAGTACTACGACCATCGTAAATTCAAGGCCGTATACAAAGATAATTTTAAAGAGTCGCTCGACGCGTCCGATCTTTTGGTGCAGGCGACGCCGCTCGGTATGCATGACAGCGATCCATCACCTATAGATCCGGGATTGTTGCATCCGGGGCTGCGTATTTACGATCTGGTATATAACAGGCCCGCGACAAAGCTTGTAGAGGAGGCATCCAGGATGAAGCTGCATGCCACGACGGGGCTGGGAATGCTTTTATACCAGGGCGCCATAGCATTCGAACTGTGGACTATTAAGAAGGCGCCGATCGAAGTGATGAAAAAGGCGTTAAAGGAAGCGTTGAAAGTACATGTATAATACAGCCGCATTCATATTCGGTTCGATCGTGGGCAGTTTCCTCAATGTCTGTATATACAGGCTTCCGAAGGGCAGGTCGGTGATCGTCCCGGGATCTCATTGCCCCAACTGTACCGCCCCGATCCATTGGTATGATAACATCCCGATCTTGAGCTACGTATTTTTATGCGGTAAGGCCAGATGCTGCAAGGCCAAAATATCGTTCAGGTATTTTATAGTCGAGGTACTGACCGCATCGGTATTTCTAATATTCTTCTCGGCCTTCGGACTGACGCCGAAATTTTTTGCCTATGTCGCGATGGTGTCGGGCCTGATCGTGGCTACATTCGTCGATTTCGAGATACAGGAGATACCGGATGAAGTTTCAGTAGGGGGGCTTGCGGTCGGACTGATCCTATCTGTGGCCTTTCCCTCTATATTAAATGAAACTACCAGGCTCAACGGTTTCCTGAACTCTTTTTTGGGGGCGCTTGTCGGCGGTGGTATGATATACGCGATGGGCATGCTGGGCGAATTTGCCTTCAAAAAGGAGGCGATGGGCGGGGGAGACGTAAAGCTTTTGGCGATGATAGGAGCTTTTATGGGCTGGAAGCTTGCGATACTGACCTTCTTTCTGGCGCCGGTATTCGGCTCCGTCGTAGGTATAATACTGAAGATAAGGCATGGCAAAGATGTCATACCTTACGGGCCGTACCTGTCGCTTGGGGCGGTATGCGCGATATTTTTTGGGGATAGGATAATCAAGCTTTTATTCTATGGAATGTATTAACAGGAGGTCATAATGTTGCGATATTTAACAAGCGGTGAATCACACGGAAGGTGCATGCTTACCATAGTCGACGGGATACCGGCCGGTTTGTATGTCGATAGATCGATAATCGACCTCGAACTTGCCAGACGGATGCTTGGATATGGCCGGGGCCTTCGCATGGCTATAGAGTCGGACAAGGTCGAGATACTATCCGGCCTAAGGAGAGAGCGCACTATAGGCAGTCCCGTCTCTCTTCTCGTCAAGAATATGGACCATTCTATCGATAAATTGCCG
>Ga0268276_1002601_pt1 | contig 15123 bp, 10 predicted proteins | sample saktaG_4_FD_190145 | JGI IMG/M metagenome (GOLD analysis project Ga0268276, IMG submission 190145) | Saline water microbial communities from Sakinaw Lake, British Columbia, Canada - sak_2010_1_5_45m | ecosystem: Environmental > Aquatic > Non-marine Saline and Alkaline > Saline ...
GCGGACACAAAGCGCTTTTCACTTTCGAGATCAACGGCGAAAATGCCTCCATACGCTGGGATCTGCATGATCTGCACCGCCTGCAGTATTTCGACCACCGTGACGAAGGAATTTTGCGCGGCTGGCGTTCGATCCATGTCAGCGACGGAGATCAGCCCTACATGAAACACTGGTGGGTGCCTGGCCTGCAGATCGGTTACGAGCACAGCTTCGTACATCAGACGGCTGATTTTCTGACGGCCGCGGCAAAGGGCGAGAATGCCCGACCGAACTTCCGCGACGCTTATGAGATAGCCAAGATCTGCGACGCAGTGCTTAAGTCGGCAGCCGACGGCCAGTGGGTCAGCCTGTAACTTATCGGCTTGTCGCTATGGGTGCCTGCCGTAAGCACGGTGTGCCCGTTGAGTATCTTGAACTTTTGAGCGAGGCGCACGGTCTGGGTTGCGGCAAGGGAGCCGAGTGGGAAGCTTGGCAGGCGGACTGCAGTGCCTGGATCAAGTCGCGCGGGTTACAATGAACTTTTCATCGATATAGATGAAAGCGTTTTGTTTGTGAGTTGAGTCATGGAAAAACTGGAGATGCGGATGAGCGAAAAAACTAATGTTTCGGATGGTAAGCGGGCAGCAAGTGATCCGCTGGCTGGACAGGCGGCTGATGCGCGTTACAAGAGTTTCAACCAGTCGGCTGATCCGTGGAGGGTAATTGGTGCGCTCAATTATGGCGACGACCGCACGATGGCCTCTACGATTGAACGCATGATTTTGGATGCAGACCCGTCGCAATATCCCGGGTTTGAGGATAAACTTCTGAAGTGCGTGTCCGATCCGGCCTGCACCGAGGCCGGGTATGGTTTTGTCTGCCGGTTGCTTGCGCTGATTGCCTCGGACAAGAGTGTGTCGGCTTTAAAAGATAGGCTGACTGGCGATAACGAGGTGATCGCTTATTTGACGCGCATGGCAATAGAGCAGGTGCCGGGCGAAGAGGCTGCGGTTGCTTTGAGCGTGGCGGCAGGCAAGCTCAAAGGTCGCGAGTCTGAAGGCTGCGTCGGCGCGGTGGCTGTGCGCAACCGTTCGCGATAAGCGGCAATGCCGTTCGAAAAGGCTTTTTATTAGGAGATATTTAATGACATTATCAAGACGTGGATTCATGAAAAATGCGGGCGTGGCGGCCGGGGCTGTCACAGCGTTCCCTACGATTATTCCGGCAGCGGTGCTTGGACAGAATTCGCCCTCTAAAGTTTTGAATGTGGCGTGTGTAGGAGTGGGGGGCATGGGGTTGGCACATATTTCGCAAATGGTTGGGCGTGATACCGTGCGGATTGTCGCTGTGGCCGATGTTGACAGTTTTCACCAGAAACGCGCGGCGCAGATCATCAACAAAAAATATGGCAACAACGATTGCCGTATGACGGGTGATTTCCGTGATGTTACGCGTGCCAAGGATGTTGATCTGATCACGATCGCCACGCCGGATAACTGGCATGCGATCACGGCCATCGACGCGATCCGCAACGGGAAAGATGTGTTCGTGGAGAAACCATTAACCCTGACTATTCGAGAAGGTCAGGTGCTGGTGGATGAGTTGCACAAGCATAAGCGGGTCGGGCAAACCGGCACGATGCAGCGCTCGTCGGAGGGTTTTCATCGCGCGGCGGAACTGATCCGCAACGGGCGACTTGGAACGATCAAGCACATCGATGTTTTGATACCGGCCAACAATAGATATATCGGCGCCACATGGAAAACCGAGCCGGTGCCTGATGGTTTGGACTACGATTTCTGGTTGGGGCCGGCGCCGTATGCGCCCTACACATCGCAGCGTACGCACTATCAGTTTCGCTTTATCTTGGACTACGCTGGTGGACAGACCACCAACTGGGGGGCGCACTATCTTGATATCGCGCAGTGGGCTCTCGGCATGGATGAATCCGGCCCGGTCGAAGTGGACGGTCACGGTGTTTATCCGAGCAGCGGACTTTTCACCTCGCCAACCCGTGTTGATGTGCGTTACACCTACGCAAACGGCGTGACTATGCGGATGCGTACGCGCACGGACGGTATTTGTGACGGTAATATCATCTTTTACGGTGACAAGGGATATTTGAATGTCTCGCGCAGCAAGCTGCGCTCAAATCCTGAAAGCATCCTCAAAGAGACGATCGTAGATGGTGAGAACCGTCTGTACAAGAGCCGTAATCACTTCGAAAACTGGATTGCTTGTGTTAAGTCGCGTAAAAACCCGGTATCGGATCTGGCGATAGGACACAAAACGACGAACCTCTGTAACATCGGCAACATTGTTATGCAGTTACAGCGCAAGCTGAAGTGGGATCCAATGAACGAGCGTTTTGAAAATGACGACATGGCTAACCGGATGTTGACCCGTTCGATGCGCGGTCCATGGTCGTTGGTTTAATCTTTGACGCTCTGGCGGAAGCGATCGACATCGCCCATAAGGGACGCCTCAAGCTGGCTGAAAAGCGTTGAGGGGCTCGGTTATTGCGGGAAGACCCACAACGCGCCCTGATGTTCCGCAACGCGCAGTTTGCTGGCTCTTGCAAGCGAATCGATCAGAAGGCCAATTTCATGTTCCGGCTTTTTAAAGCCAGTGGCCAGAAATTTCAGCGAGGCGGGATGACGGCTGACCAGTTCCACCAGAGTTTCCGGGGTCAGTTCCGGAAATGAGGCAGCCGGTTCATCGCCGACAGCTTGCGCTGTCGGCGTAAAAAGTTGCACCAGCAGGCGCAGGTGCTCTTGCGGGCAACGGGCAACGGAGTTGTCGGCAGGCGGACGCACGGCGGTATTTAACATGATGGTATCGGGTTTGAACGTGGCGGCGATTTCAGCGACTTGCCGGATCTGTTCGGGCGTATCGTTGATGCCTGGCACGATAAAGACCTCAAGGTCGATTCGTCCTTTGAATTCGGTGCGGAATTGGCGGTAACCATCGATGATCGCTTCGAAGCGCAAAGACGGGTGGGGGCGTGCGATACGCTCAAAGGACGATTGATCCCATGCGTGCAGGGAGAGCTTGACGACATCGGCGAGCTTGGCGTCGCGCCGTACTTCAGGCAAAGTGAACAATGCCCCGTTAGAGAGCAGCAGCGAACGGCAATGGGTCTCATCTCTGGCAAAACGGAGAATTTCTACGAAATGCAGATGCAGGGTAGGCTCGCCGGAGCCTGCGGCGGTTATGAAGTCCGCTGGGGTGTCTGATGAGAGCCACTGGCGCAGTTCCGTCAGGATGTCCGCAATCGGCGGCTGATCAGTACGGTTTAAGGTTGTTTGGGGAGTGGGTCCGATCTGGCAGAAGAGACAGTTGAAGCAGCAGGTCTTGGGCACGGTCAGATCGACACCTAGCGAGCGTCCGTAGCGGCGTGATGTGACAGGCCCGAAGATATATTTCATGGAAAAAGCACCGTCATTGTCAGGTATCTTGCGCGATATCGTCTATCTGCTTGTCGTTGCCGAAGACCAGCAGTTTGTCATCGGGCTGAATGATCTCGTCCGGGGTGGGTATGATCAATACGCGAGGTTGGGCTGGATCTTCGGCCAGTCTGCGCACGCAAAGCACGGTGACGCCGTAGGTTTTGCGGACTTCGGCTTGGGCCAGCGACTTGTTGCGCAGGGGTTCGGGCACATCAATCTCGGCGACGTTGAATCCGCCGGAAATCTCAAAAAGGTCGATAGTGCCTTTTGAGAGCAATGTCTTGGCGAGGCGCTGGGCGCGGTCGCGGTTGGGATAAACCACCACGTCGGCGCCCACGCGTTTCAGGATTTTGCCGTGCAGGTCAGAGTTAGCCTTTGAAACCACGGTTGGTACGCCGAGTTCCTTGCAGTTCACGGTGGCCATGATGCTGCCTTCAAGATTGGTGCCTATGGCGACCACGACCACGTCGCAGTCGTTGAAGCCTGCGTCTTCCAGCGTACGAATGTTGGTGACATCGCCTTCCACGGCTTTGGATACGAACTCAGAGAACTCCTGGATGATTTCGCGGTTGGAGTCGATGAGCAGCACTTCCGCGCCGTGTTCGGCCAAGCTTTCCGCGAGGTTTGAGCCGAAGCGTCCGGCTCCGATTATACCGATGCGTTTCATATTGACAGTCCGTTCATAGTGTTTTGTGTTGTGCTGTGTAAGGTCAGGCGGGCGGCTTGCGCGAGTGTTTTAACCGACCACAACTTCTTCATGGGGGTAACGTATGCGTTGCATCTCCTCGCGGTTGCCGATCATAAGCGCCACCGCCAGCGGGCCCAAGCGTCCTACAAACATGCATACAATGATAACGAATCTGCCGACGTTAGACAATGTGCCTGTGTGGTTGATAGAAAGTCCGACTGTGGCGAAAGCCGAAACCGTTTCGAAGAAAAGCTTTGAAGCGTCGCCCGTCATCTCCGGAAACTCGCTCCAAAGGAGGATTCCGTAGGCCGTAAGTATCCAGAATATGGCAAGCAGGAAGATGACGATCGCCTCGCGGACCACGGCGTAAGGCAGGGTACGGGACAGGATGATGGTCTCGCGCCGGTTTTTGCACATGGCGATGATGGTCATGAACAGGACCACGAAGGTTGTGGTCTTGATGCCGCCGGCGGCGGAGCCGGGGGAACCTCCCACGAACATCAGCAGCGTGGTTGTGAAACGGGTAAGTTCACGTATAGCGCCCATGGGCACAACGCTGAACCCGGCGGTTCTGGGCGTTATGGAGTGGAAAAGGGCGTTGGTGAACTTGTCGTGAAGGGAGAGGCCGGCCAATGTGTTGGACCACTCTTCAAGGGCAAATATCACCGTGCCGATGGCGATCAGCAGAAAAGTGGAGTAAAGCACGATTTTTGTGTGAAGCGATATGCGGCCGCGCGTTTTCAGATTGCGCCGCCAGAATTTGATGGTTACAAGATTGTAAAGCACAAGAAACCCTAGCCCACCGCAGACGATCAGGAAGCATATGGAATAGAGGTACACGTGGTCATTTCGGAAAGAGAAAAGGCTATCATGATGCAGCGAGAAGCCGGCGTTGCAGAAGGCGCTGATGGAGTGGAATACGGCATAATATAGTGATTGGCCGGATGTCAACATGCCTGTCTGCGCGTAACGGGGCCAGATCAGCAGTGTTCCGAGTCCTTCAAAGAGCAAGGTAAAAGCCATGGTCCAGAGCAACAGTGACCGCAGGCCGTTGACCTCGTCCACGCCATAGGCGTCCATCAGCACGAACTCGCTCTGTAAGCTGAGGCGACGCCCGACCAAGACCAGCAGGAATGTGCCGAAGGTGGTGATGCCGAGGCCACCGAGTTGTATCAGCGACAGAACGACTATCTGGCCGAACAGTGTGAGTTCGGTGCCGATGTCGATGACGGTAAGACCTGTGACGCAGGTGGCGCTGGTGGCGGTGAAAAGTGCGGACAATGGAGGCAGCCACTCGCCGTTAGCGTTGGCCGAAGGCAGCATCAGAAGCAAGCTACCGGTGAATATGGCCGAAAGGAACCCCAAGGCCATCAGCCAATGCGGCCCCAGTCGCTGTGCAAGCGACTCCCTGCGCGCCGGTTTTCTGCTTGATTTGGACACGTGATAAGATTATCAAAACCGCCGCCCGTCGACAAGCGTGAGACACAGGTTACAAAACTACCTGTTACAAAGATTTAACAATTTACTTCCTTAACACTAAGCGTAACCGTGCTACAATTGTTAGATGTATCAAAGAAATATTAAGACACTTTGTATTCTGTTAATCCTTGCCGTATCTCCGTCACTTGGGGCCTTAAGAATAGTTTTGAACCCTTATGAGGATCTGGATTGGAGCAAGGTCGAGCAACATAAGGCCAATCTGCATACACACACGGTTGCAAGTGGCGGGAAACTTTTATTGAAGCAGGTTTATGCCGAGTATGCTAGCAAAGGATACAGCATATTGGCGATCACAGAACATGACCGATATACAAGAGGGGGTAATTCGGGTTTTGATCCACTCAAGGAGTTCGGGATCTTACCGGTTGCGGGAAAAGAATATTCTGAAGGGAGAAATTTGAACGGTTATTTTTTTGATTACGCAACGAAATCACGCAATATGGAGGTTTTTATAAAGGGGATTGAGAATCAGGGTGGGGTCACTGTTTTAAATCATCCGGGGCGCTACTTGAAGTGTAACGAAAAGCCGGGTGCATCGTGTGATTTGATAAATGAATACGTTCGAATGATGCAAAGGCATCCGTCGGTATTGGGCATCGAAGTTATAAATACAAGTAACCGTAATGCCCGTGAGGTGTCACTGTGGGATGATATGTTAAGTATTTCCATGCCGGAACGTCCTGTCTGGGGATTCGCAAATGACGATATGCATGATAATAAGCATATCGGCCTTAGCTGGGAGGTTTTTCTGTTAGATTCGCTTGATGATAAGATGTTGCGAAACGCAATGTCGAAGGGGCGGTTTTATTTCTGCCAGGCTGAGGTCAATCGCGATCCAATTTCTAAGAGCTATCCGCCGGTTATCGTTTCTTTGCGGCATGACAGTGCCGCTAAAACCATAACGATATCAGCCGCTGCTGATGGGCGTTTACTGGGAGTCAATCAATATCGGTGGGTCTCAAAAGGGCGTACTGTCAGTATAGGGCCTGTTCTTGCTTACGGAAGTACGGATGGCATCGATGATTATGTCCGGGCCGAGATGACCGGGCTTGGCGGAACCACATATACAAACCCATTTGGGTTCAGCCGCACGGATGATGACATGGTTAAAGCCAAACGGTAAATGCAGAAGAGATTGTTTGAGCAGTGTGCCGCAATGGAGCCTAGCCTCAGATAGTAATGCCTGTCTTGATTACAGGTCCATAAAGGAATTAAGATGGTGGCGTGATGAAAACGGCTTATACAGTTATGATAGCGGTTTGGAAGATGGCGCTGTAGGCTGAGTTGCGAGTAGCGATTTGCTAGTAGCGCGTGGCGATTGATGGGGTCGGAATTGCGGCGAATGATACAAAGCATGTTTAGGTCAACGGTGGATACGATGTCGGGGTTATACCGTCGTCAGCCATTGCTGACTTTGGCTGCTCTTTTGCTGGCGGGTATAGTCTGCGGCTATCGCACCGGCTTCTGGCCGATTTCAGCAGCAGGCGTTTTCATCTGCGGCGCGGGCGCGGTTTTTCTCAGGCGGGCTTTGTGGCGGCGGTTGTTCGTTTTGACGCTGTTCTTTTGTGTGGGATGGCTCTTAAGCGCACGCGATCTGGACGGGAGGCGGAACGAGGCGCGAATCCTAGAGGCTGCGCCGAAACAGCGATATCTATGTTGTGTCGGTCCGCGCGTGACCGTTTCGCCGTTGCGCGGCAGATCAGCGCGGTTCAGTTTCAGTGCTACAAACTTCAGAAGTGCCGACAAAGTCTTAAAATGCCGTTACACGCCTGTGACAGTGGATTGGTACGGCTCCCGGGATGCTGAGGATGCGCAAGCGCCACGGGCAGGTGAGGAATGGATGCTCACAGGTAAAGGCAGAGTTCGCAAGGGGCGTAACGGTTTAACGAAAATATTCGTCAGTACCGGCGCGGAACGTTCGTCAAGGTTATCTGGCGCGGACAGCGGAACCTGGCAGGCGCGCATAGCCGCTGCGCGGCGGCATGCGGCCAAGCGCCTAATGATCGGCATCGAGGATTGGGGGGCTGTGTCTCCGTTGATCCAGGCTATGCTGCTGGGTAACCGCAATGAGATGTCGCGCGAGATGCGGCGCATTTTCGCTGATTCCGGCACCATTCACGTTTTCGCCATTTCAGGATTGCACATCGCGTTTGTGGCTGGATTGTTGGTGATTGCTGTGCGCCTGCTGGGTTTTCAGCGTCCTTATTGGGGAGTTTTTGTGGTGCCGCTGCTGATTTTTTACACAGTCGCCACCGGTGCACGACCAAGCGCGGTGCGTGCCTGTATCATGGCGTTCCTGTTTTTATCCGCTGCGCTTTTCGGACGCCGTCCTAGCGCGTTGGCGGCACTAGCCGGAACCGCTCTGGTAGTGCATGTTTTTTGCCCTTGGCTGGTTTTCGAGGTAGGAAACATACTTTCGTTTGTAGTGATGGGCGGTTTGGTGGCTTTCTGCGGGCCTTTCCGGGAGATCGCGCACCGATCTTGCGGCATCGCGAAAATTGAGGAAAAGGCACGGCTTTTGGAGGCGGCTGGGGAAAAGCTGCGGGCGCGGCGGGTGCGCTCTTTTAAAAAATTCGTGCAATTCTTTGCCGACTCTTTCGCGGTTTCTTTAGCGGCTTGGATATCGTCGGTGCCTCTGACCGCCTATTATTTTGGGCGTTTCACACCAGGCGGGTTGCTGGCGAACCTGGTGGTCGCGCCCTGCGCGTTTCTGATTGTCATGGCGGGTTTTCTGGGGCTTTTGTCCAGCTTCTTCTGTACCGGGATGGCAGCTTGTTTCAACAACGCGGCTGGTTTTTTTACTTGGGTGATGACGCGCACGGCTTATTTCACGGCGAAATTTCCCGGCGGTAATTTTCATGTGCGAAAGTGGGAGCTGTGGATAGTCGGCTTGTGGTTTGCCGGATTAGCGGTGTTGGCGCTGTGGTTGCACACTGCCGGGCGTGATACGGGAATGTCGTGGTTGGAGACTGCGGCTGAAGGGGGGCATGATGGTTGAGAAAGTGCATGTGGCGGGGATCGGCGGTGTGGGCATGAGTGCTCTTGCGCAGGCGCTATTGGATGCAGGTTTGGTGGTCACTGGATCGGATCGGCTTTTTGACAAGGGTGAAAGCACCGCTACACTGGAGTGTCTGGCGCGGCAGGGGGTGCGGCTTTTTGCGCAGGATGGTTCTGGCATTCAAGCTGACACCGCTCGTCTGGTGGTCAGCAGCGCCATCGAGGCGGACAACCCCGAGGTTGTCAGAGCCTCCGTGCTCGGTGTGCCGAGCGTACACCGCGCGGCGGAGCTGGTGCGGCTGACGGCCGGCCGCAGGCTGATAGCGGTGACCGGCACATGCGGCAAGAGTTCGGTCACGGCCTTGCTGGGATGTTTGCTGGAGGGTGCAGGCTTTGATCCGCTGGTCGTCAACGGTGCGGCGGTGGTCGGGTGGGACATGGAAGGTCGGCGGGTGGGCTCGGTGCGCAACGGCAAAGGGGAGTGGGCTATTGTGGAGGCCGACGAGTCCGACCGTTCGCTGATGGTCTTTACGCCGGAACACGCGGTCATAACCAATGCGTCTGCCGACCATTTCGCGATTGATGAGACCCAGGCGCTCTTCGCGGCGTTTCGGGAACGTGTGGAAGGCTTTATCATAGATGGACGGCAGGAAAACACGGGGCCGCAGGCCATGCGCCTGGAAGGATGGGAGGGTTTTTTCATCTGCGATGGAAAAGAGTACCGGGTGCCTTTGGCGGGGGCGCACAATGTTTCAAACGCATGGCATGCGGTCAGGATGGCTTTGAAGCTGGGGGCGGACCCGGAAAAGCTTGTCGCGGCTTTGGGTGCATTCGGCGGCATTGAGCGCAGGCTGCAAAGGGTCGGTTGGTGCGGGGAAGCCTTAGTGGTGGATGATTACGCGCACAACCCGGAGAAGATTGGCGCGGCATGGACGACGCTGGCGGCGGCGTTTCCGGCCGGGATATGCGCTGTCTGGCGTCCGCACGGCTACGGTCCATTGCGCAAAATGATCGATGGTCTGGTGACTGTTTTCTCGCGTGTCTGTCGTCCGTTTGACAGACTGCTGCTGTTGCCGGTCTATGATGCCGGGGGAACAGCCGACCGCAGTGTCAACAGCGAGGTTTTGGCTTCCATGCTCGGCGAGAAAAGTGTTAAAGTCTCGCTTGTCAAGACACTGGAGGAAGCAGAGTCTGAGATGCGGGTCTGGGCGCGGCCGGAGGGTGCGCTGGTCATTTTCGGGGCTCGCGATCCGGGCTTGCCTATGCTGGCGAGGAGGTTGTCGGGCATTTAAACACTTACCTTTCTGTTTGGGTATTGTCTGTGATTCAGCATACAAAAAAATGAAGGCGGAAAAGGCGGCGAAAGAATAGCGCAGCCTCAGGTAGTCAGCAAGGAACCGACACATTATGGATTTTTCATATCCTCTCGGACGGATCATGTTGGGTGACACGCAAGCCGTGCGCCTGGCGAATGAGCGATTTCATGCGCAAGAGGTGGATTTAGTTGATTTGTGCGAGGGGGAAACCGGGTTTTCAGCTAGACGTACGACGCTTGGCGGCGAGCGTTCGGTGACCGGCCCCGGAACTTTTTATCGGCGGGGCAAGCGCACCTTGACCTTTGGTCCGTCGGAGGACTACGGCTGGTGGATAGACCGCACTGACCTGCCTGAGCAGTTGCGCACGCATGTGACGATCCGCAATGTATGGACTTCGGCCCGCAATATCGTGCTGCGCAGCGGCAATCCGCACAACTATCTGCGTATGGTGGAGCACATCATCGCGCTACGGTTGGGCATGGGGGTTGATGGTGTGGTCATCAGCGCCAATGCCGGTGACCCGCCGCTTTTTGACCGTAGCAGCATGGATATGGTCGAGGCGGTTGAGCAATGCGAGATTGTCGAGCTGGACGAGCCGGCGCATTATGTGACTGTCAAAGAGCCGGTCACTTTCGGCGGTGGCCGAGGAGATTTTCTGACCTTCCTGCCGCCCGAGAAGGGTGAGAAGAAACTCCGGCTGGATGTCGCGATCGACTTTGATTCCATCATTGGAAAACAGCGTATCGTATTCGATCTGACGCCAAAGACATTCAGGAACGGAGCCTTCGCGCGCACCAATGCCTCTTATGCCCAGATGATGACCGTCAAGACCGTCGGGTTTCTGTTTGCCGACATGCGTAATCTCGGATACACGCCTGATAATATTTTGATTCACGGGCGGAACAAGTTTTACAGCGAGCCTCGTATGATGCATGGCGAAAAGGCATTGGAGCCGGTCTGGCACAGGTCTGCGCTGGATCTGCTGGCTGCGTTGGCGCTAATCGACACCGGCCGTTTCGTTGGCCGCGTGGTTTCCTACCGCGCCGGGCACACTCTTGACATGCGGGCGATAGGGTCACTGTATCTTAACCGTCTGCTCACGCCCATAACGTGACTGGCGTACGACGCGAAGGTCGTCCGCCCCAAGTTTAGCCAAACCTCATCGGATATCGGCGTGATAGGCCTGGATGGATTTTACGCTGCCGGAGCCGTTGCGTGCCGCGCGAATGCCTTGGGCACTTGCCACGGCCGCGGCCAGGGTGGTCAGGTAGGGGATCTTGTATTTGAGTGCGGCCTTGCGGATGGAGGCATCGTCCGTGCGCGCGTCGCGCCGCCCGGAAGGCGTGTTGATCACTAGGCAAACCTGACGGTTCAGGATCACATCCAGAACATTCGGACGGCCTTCGTTGATCTTGCTGACGGCTTCGCCCATGACACCGTGTTCGGCCAGCCATGCGATGGTGCCGGAGGTGCCAAGCAGCTTGAAGCCGAGTTTCACGAACTCCTTGGCGACCTTGACTGCGGCCGGCGGTTTCTCGGAAAGGCTGATGAGAATCGCCCCCTCTTCGGTCGGCAGCTTGGCGTTGGCACCTTCCTGCGATTTGTAATAGGCCAGGCCGAAGGTTGACGCCAACCCCAAAACCTCGCCGGTCGAGCGCATCTCCGGTCCCAGAACCGGATCGACCTCCGGGAACTTGTCGAACGGAAAGACAGCCTCCTTTGCGCCGTAATGGGGGATGATCTTCTGCTTCAACCCCAGCTCCGTGATCTTTGTCCCCAGCATAAGGCGCGTGGCGATATTGGCCATCTGGGTGTTGCACACCTTGGAAACCAGCGGCACTGTGCGCGAGGCGCGAGGATTGGCCTCCAGCACATAAACCTTATCGCGCTCAATGGCGTACTGCATGTTCATCAGCCCCACCACATGCAGTTCCTGGGCGATTTTGCGCGTGTATTCGGAAATTGTGTCGAGATGCTTCTCGGGAATGGATACCGGCGGTATGACGCAGGCCGAGTCGCCGGAATGCACGCCGGCCAGCTCAATGTGCTCCATTACGGCTGGGATGTAGACGTCGATTCCGTCCGCGAGGGCGTCGGCCTCACACTCGATCGCCTCTCGCAGGAAACGGTCCAGCAGCAAGGGCATGTCCGGCGTGACTCCCACAGCCTTGTCTATATATTCGCGCAGCATCTGCTCGTCATAAATGACCTCCATGCCGCGGCCGCCCAGCACAAAAGAGGGTCTGATCATCAGCGGGTAGCCGATTTCGTTCGCGACTTTAACCGCCTCCTCATAGGTGGCGGCCATGCCGGATTCGGGCATGGGAATCTTCAGGCGTTCCATCATGTGGCGGAAAAGGTCACGGTCTTCGGCGCTGTCGATCGAGTCGATAGAAGTTCCCAGAATATTGACCCCGGCGTCAGCCAGCTCGCGCGCGATGTTGAGCGGTGTCTGGCCGCCGAACTGCACGATGACACCGTAGGGCTTTTCCGCCTCGTAGATCTGCAGCACGTCCTCGAGCGTCACCGGCTCGAAATATAGCTTGTCCGAGGTGTCATAATCGGTAGAGACCGTCTCCGGGTTGCAGTTGACCATGATCGTCTCATAGCCGGCCTCTTTCATGGCCAGGACGGCATGGACACAGCAGTAGTCGAACTCGATGCCCTGACCGATGCGGTTGGGACCGCCGCCCAGAATCATGATCTTTTTGGGATTCGAAGATACCGCGCACTCGTTTGCCGTGCCGTTATAAGACGAATAGTAGTAATTAGAGTTCTCGACACCGCTGACAGGCACCGGGTGCCAGGTTTCGCAGACACCCAGGTCGATGCGCCGCAACCTGATATTCTTCTCTTTGATGCCGAGGATTTTTGAAAGGTACTTGTCAGAGAAGCCGTCTTTTTTGGCCTTGACCAGCAGGTCGTCCGGCGGCATGGAACCCTTGTATTGCAAAATCTGCTCCTCCAGCACAACCAGCTCGCGCATTTGGCCGATAAACCACGGCTTGACTTTGGTGAGATCGAAAATCTGTTCTTCGGTGGCACCTTTGCGGAGAGCCTCGTACATTATGAAGTGGCGCTCGCTGCTGGGGAAACGCAGCATGTCCAGCAGTTCAGGCAGTTCCTTCTTTTTGAAGTCCTTGGCGAAGCCGAGTCCGTGCCGACCGTTTTCGAGAGCTCTGATGGACTTTTGGAAAGTCTCTTTGTAAGTTTTGCCGATCGACATAACCTCGCCGACAGCTTTCATCTGTGTTCCCAGCTTGTCCTCTACGCCGCGGAACTTCTCAAAGGCCCAGCGTGCAAACTTGATCACGATGTAGTCGCCCGAGGGGGTATATTTGTCGAGTGTGCCGTCGCGCCAATAGGGTATCTCGGCCAAGGTGATGCCGCAGGCCAGTTTGGCCGAGATCAGCGCAATGGGGAAACCGGTGGCCTTCGAGGCCAAAGCCGAAGAGCGCGACGTACGCGGGTTGATCTCGATGATCACGATGCGTCCAGATATTGGGTCGTGCGCGAACTGCACATTGGTGCCGCCGATAACGCCGATCGACTCCACGATCCTGAAGGCATAATCCTGGAGGCGTTTCTGTACAGATTTGTCGATTGTAAGCATTGGAGCGGAACAGAAAGAGTCGCCGGTATGGACTCCCATGGGGTCGATGTTCTCGATAAAGCAGACCGCCACCATTTTGTTGTCGGTGTCGCGCACCACCTCGACCTCAAGCTCTTCCCAGCCGAGCACGGACTCTTCGATCAGGCATTGGTGGGTTAGCGATGCCTCCAGGCCGCGGTTAACGATTGTGCGCATCTCCTCGACGTTATAGACCAGACCTCCGCCGGTACCGCCCATGGTGTAGGCGGGGCGGACGACCACCGGATAGCCTAGTTTGGCAGCAACGGCCTCGGCATCCTCGACCGTATAAATGATTTCGCTGCAAGGCATCTCAATGTCCAGCATGGACATGGTTTCCTTGAATATCTGCCGGTCTTCGCCGCGTTCGATGGCATCGAGATTGACACCTATGACTTTGACGCCATATTTTTCCAAAATGCCCTTTTTCGCCAATTCAATGGAGAGGTTGAGTCCGGTCTGGCCACCGAGATTTGGCAACAGCGCGTCAGGGCGTTCCTTATCGATGATTTGTTCCAGGCGCTCAGTGTTGAGCGGTTCGATGTAAGTGGCGTCGGCCATGACCGGATCGGTCATGATGGTGGCTGGGTTGGAGTTAACAAGAACTATCTTGTATCCGCACTCGCGCAGAGCTTTGCATGCCTGAGTTCCCGAATAATCGAATTCGCAAGCCTGTCCGATTACAATCGGGCCCGAACCAATGATCAGCACTTTTTTGATGTCGTCACGCCGCATAAGCTAGAACCTGGCCTTTCTTTCGCATAAGATATTATCTGAAAGAGCCAACTCGATCAGAGTGTCTATATGCGCAATCGGGATTGTAAAATGGCAGTTTCAATGCTGTCCGTCAAGTAAAAGCCGTTTTTAAATTAAGAGGAGTTGCTAGGGGGAGTTTTAACGCAGAGTTTTTAGGGGGCGTTGCGCAGGGTGGCAAGTATTGCTTGGTGGCGAGGAACTAGGACGCAGGATCCAGCACTCAGGCCCCAGCCTAAATTGCCAATCACAAAACGTAACTGTTCAGGGTTCAGCCTGCTGCGCGGCACGGCTGAACCCTGACTTTTGAATCCGCTGGCTGGCATTAAAATACGCCATTGACACCCATCGTGGTTTTTGCGATATTTCAGGCTGTTTTTTTAACACGGTAGGGTACCGAAGTGGCCAAACGGGGCAGACTGTAAATCTGCTGGAGTACTCCTTCCTTGGTTCGAATCCAAGCCCTACCACCATCTTCAAAACCCCGGTTTTACTGGGGTTTTTTTGTTTTCTAGCATTTCATGTCTTTTTTGGTGTGTCCTTGCATTAGCTTGTTTACACCTGTAATAAGTTCTTTTTTGTATACAGTTTGTATACACCCCCTCTGGCCTGTTTTCACTGATATGGGAAGAATCGACACTGAGGTTTTGGATTCTGGATCTTGCGTTGTCTTGGACATGCGCATAGCAGGTGTATAATTTTCATCGCAACAGGGTCGGAGCTGGAGGGGCTGGGTGGGAGGAGCTGGAGCGGGTCGGGGAAAAGGTGCGGGAGATGCTGGGGCGGGAGGGGGTTTGGAGAGTGGCGAGT